>Ga0187809_10000436_pt1 | contig 22697 bp, 20 predicted proteins | sample NC_wetland_sal_i_8_FD_132415 | JGI IMG/M metagenome (GOLD analysis project Ga0187809, IMG submission 132415) | Wetland sediment microbial communities from Neuse River Estuary, North Carolina, USA - ASW_4 | ecosystem: Environmental > Aquatic > Freshwater > Wetlands > Sediment | place: USA: North...
CTCGATCTGAGCTACGCCAACATCTCCGTCTGCACGGGCTCGCTCGCCGGCATGAATATGACCGGCAGCATGATGATCGGCGTGCAGATGCCGTACGTGAACTTGCGCGGCACCAATTTCTCCGCCGCACTGCTCGACCGCGCCAATCTCTATTCGACGACGCTCACCGACGCCGTATTCGACGGCGCCGACCTGCGTTACGCGACGCTGAGCAGCGCGGCCGCGTCCTACGCCTCGTTCCAGAACCAAGCGCGCCTGTCCGGCGCGACTATGTCCTACGGCACGTTCGAGTCGGCCAAGTTCAACAGCGCCGTGTTCCAGGAGGCGGACGGTGTCCCGGCCGCCACCATGTCGTTCGCGAATTTCCACAATGCCGACTTCACCGGCGCGGCGATGCTCGGCGTCAATCTGTCGGGGGCGCTGCTCTACGACGGCGCGGTGATGAAGTCGGCGACCATCCAGAACGCCAATCTCGCCAATGCGACGCTCTGGAATCTCAACCTGAAATCGGCGGCGCTGAACGGCATCACCTTCGATTACTCCAACCTGGTCAATGCGAAATTGTAGGGCGCGTCGCTGTCGACCGACGGCACCTATCGCGCGAGCTCGCTGGTCAAGAGCAACCTCCAGGGCGCCGACCTGACCGGCGCCGACCTCTCGGGCGTCAACATGGCGAATGCCGCGGTGGCGCTGACGAACGGCGTGCCGTTGTTCCAGGTCTCGAGCGACGTCAGCGGCCTCCAGGACGACCTCAACAACGGCTATCTCACCGCCGAGCTCAACACCGCGTTCGAGCAGCACGGCTATGCGCTCAACTATTGCAGTTCGCCGTCGATCACGGTGCTCAAGAGCAACCAGGCCTGGGACATCGTGCTGCACCAGTTGCAGGGCGTCGGACCGAAGGGCGCGAGCTATCGCGCATTCCTCCTCGCGCCCCTGACCACGGGCGGGCCGGGCCTCCAGGTCAGCGGCATTGCCAATGGCGCGGCGACGCCGATCTTCACCATCGCGGGCGACTTCGCCGCGCAACTGAACAAGCAATTGATCCCGCGGGCCGTGTTCAGCGGCTTCAGCAGCAGCCGCTACAAGCTGCCCGCCTGCGCCGATCCGGTGGTGACCGCCAACCGCGTGCAGAAGACCTGGACGATCTCCGCCAATGTGACGTCGTCGATCTCGCCGGTGGTCGGCTATACCGGCTTCACGATCCTCAATGCGACGCCGGCGACGCTGCAAGTCTATGGCAGCCAGCTCACCGCCTTCTATCAGGGCGATGACGGACGGCTGCGCTACAGCAATTTCACGGTCACGCCGACGACGCTCGATCAGGCCGTGTGGTCCGCCAATACCGTCATGCCGAACGGCAACACCTACGGCGCAAACCAGTCCGCGGGCCTCAGCCTCGATGCGATGTTGACCGCTCCGTCGCCGCCGGCGCCGCCGACCTGCGCGCCGGGCTCGCCGAAATGCTGACGGCCGGCGCCGCTCGGGCGGCGCAGGTCTCGCCTGATTCAAGTCCAATCGCCGCGATGGAGCATCGAATATGACCGCCGATTCCGAGCGAACGCTGCACACCTATCATTTCGATCTCAGCCACGTGCGCGGCAAGTATGCGAACCCGCACGTGAAGACCCCGCTCGGAACGTTCGCGCTGAAGCCGCACACGGATGCGACGCGCGAGCGCGCTGCGACGCAGAACCACGCGATCGCCGGCATGCCGAAGGGCCGCCTGAGCCGGCTGACGCACTATGCGGAGGACGTCGCCGTGCCGGCGAAGGCGCCGTTCTACATGCGCCTGCATGCGGACAATGGCGACAATTCCACCTTGCCGATCCTGTTTGGCACGAAGGTCACGATCCCGCGTCATCACGTGCGCGCGGCCCGCGCCGAGGACGTTGCTTTCCTGCGCCGGGTCGAGCCGGCGCATTTTGCGCATTTCGGCATCCGCATGCCGGCAGCCGAGACGAAGGACGAGGCGGTGCTCGATTTTCTCGCCGACGCCGACCTCGTGAGCCATCTGCCGACCGACACCGCCGGCACGATCGCCTATTCGCATCCGTCGCTCTGCTCGTGCAGCAACCGGCACGGCGCCATCATCAACGACCGCTACATCCTGCGCTCGAAATATCTGGCGCCGTTCGCATCCGACGTCGCGCAGCTCGGCGAGGCCACGGACAAGGGCGGCTTCGCCGTCATTACGCAGATGATGGATATGCAGGGCGAGAAGCCCGCCACGTTCAAGCCGATCTTCAAGGAAGGCGGCAAGTCGACCGACGACGTGATCTACACCTACGAGATCAGCACCGACTTCACCGGCACGCCGCCGACATCGACCACGCCGGCGCGGCCGCCGAAATACCAGACCGGCGCGCAACTGATCGGCAGTGCCGTCGGCGGCGTGACCAACGATATGCGCCTGCGCGACACGCACTGGTCGGTGAACCAGGCGCATCAGACGGCGCGCTACGACGCCGGCGTCACCCGGAGCGGCATGGTCGACAAGAAGCGCTACAAGGCCGGCATGTCGCGCCGCGCCACGTCTGCGGCGGCGGCCGACAGCACCGGCGGCTACGAATTCACCATCAACAACAAGACGCCGGGGCATGGCCTCCAGGTCGACACCTCGTCGATCACGTTCGACACCTCGACCTCGATGTTCGCCATCGACATCAAGAATACCTACATGCGCACGCTCGGAACGCATGTGCGGTTCTACCGCGACGACAATTCCGTCATCGACAAGCCGCCGAGCGCCTATCCGGAGATCCAGCAGCTCTTCCTGGAGATCAAGGAATTGCTCGGCCTCGATACGACCGAGGAATTTCTGCAATTCGTCTATGCCGTCTACGCCATCATGGACATCCCGATGCCGTTCGGGCCGACCACGGTGTCGATGCTGTGGCCGACGGATGCGGCGAGCGCGGACATCCTGTTCGGCGGCATCGGCACCAGCAAATGGGATGCGACCGCCGACATGCTCGGCGTCACCGCAACGGTGCTATTCCAGTATCTGGTGCCGCTGCTGATGATCCCGGTCGGCGCCTGGATCGAGAAGAGCACCTATTACAAGAAGCTGATGGAGAACAAGGGTGTCGCGGCGCTGATCGCGCTCGTGGCCTTCGCCGTCATCGTCGCGATCTTCTCGATCTTCGGCGAGGGCAAGACCGCCGGCCGCTGGATGATCAACCAGGCCCTCAACAAGCTGCTGCCGGCGCTCTTGTCGGAAGGCTTCGACTGGGTCGCCAAGGCGGCGCTGAAGAAGTTGTTCCTCGAAGGCGCCGACGTCATCATCGGCTACATCTCGGTCAAGGTCATCGTCAGCGAGATGATCGACGCCATTCCGTTCGCCGGCTGGGCGGCGGCGGCGCTCGGCATCGCCGCGACGATCGGCGCGATCGGCGAGACCACCGGCGAAGTGCTGACGTCGCCCGCGACCTACACGCTGAACGTGACGCGCGCGCTCAAGATCACCGCGACCATCAGCCCCGATCCGCTGCACGGCACCACGGACAACCCGGCGATCTGGCCGGACACGGCGACGCATTACAAGGCGGTGCTGCAATACAAGAACGGCACGTCCTACACGGTGACCGGCGCGCTGCCGGTCGATATGAGCGAGCGCGCCAATCCGGTCACCGTGGTCTTCGACCAAGTGCCGTCCGGCGGTGACTTCCAGGTCACGTTCGGCGTCTATTCGAACACCAATTGGCTCGCCGGCAACTGGACCAGCGCCTGGACGACCGCGGTGCTGCCCGCGGGCGCGACGGTGCTGGCGATCACCGGCTCGATCATCGAAAATCTCGTGCCGCTCACGCCGCAGACGCAATATCTCTACGACCAGAAAATCGTCTACAGCCCGTCCGCGGGTCACCAGTGGCAGGCTGGCAATCAGCCTACGGCGGTGCTGTCGAGCCTCAATCCGAAGGGGCTCGACCAGCTCGTCTCGATCACGGCGAACAACGGCGCTTACATGCTCGGCTACGCCTGGCAGGCGGCCAACCAGAACGTACCGCTCTACGGCACGTCGACGCCGACCAACGGGCTCGTCTACACGTTCCAGAACATCAACATGCTGTCGAATCCCGAAGCGTCGCTGAAGTTTTCCGGCGTCGGCTTCTCCACGACGACCTTCCTTGCCTACGAGCAGTTCGGCCCTGAGCCCTTGTTCGCGGCGCCGTCATCGGTGGTCGCGGACCTGAACAACGGCATCATCGACGCAACGCTCGCCGCGACCTTCGCGCAAGCGGGCTATCCGCTATCGGACGATCTCTCCACCGTCGTGCTGACCACGGTGGAGGCGACGGTCGAGTGGACCATCACGCTGCCGAACGGCAATGCGCCGACCTATCAGCTCAACCGGCAGTCGGACGGGTCTGTCTTCGTCTATCTCTATCCGACCGATACGGTGGGGCAGAACAATTTCTATTTGCAGAACCCGGCGGCGACCGACGCCAACCAGGTGCGCCAGCTGCGCAAGATCATCCTCGACAACACGACGCCGTTCGACATGTACCAGACGCAGAGCTACGGGTGCTTCGCGACCCAGACGCTCGATGCGCTGGTGATCCATCCGTCCAATTACGCGGTCGGCGTCAGCTACAACAATCACTACATGGAGATCGTGCCGATCCTTCAGACGCCGGTGGCGGATGCGGACGTGCCGCTCGGGACGATCGTGTCCGGTCCTGGCGTCCGGCAAGGCCTGATGCTCGGACCTTGCGCCGTCGCAGTGACGCAGGACGGGCGCATCCTCGTGCTCGAGGCGATCAACCGGCGCATCCAGGCCTTCGACATCAACGGCAATCCGGCGCCGAGCTTCCAGAAGGCGGTCGTCGCCACGCTCGACGCGGCGGCCTATGCGCCCGACCTCGACAAGGGCCTCGTGTCTCTGCCGCTGCGGGACGCCTTCGCCGCCGGCGGGGCGCCGCTGTCGCAGCATTGGCAACTGCGCGATAGCACGAGCCTCGTGGACGTCCAGCTCGCCAGCAACGGCATGCTGCAACTGGCACTCAACGGCGCGCCGCTGTCGAACCAGTGGACGATCACCAACACCGACGGCACCGCCTATCCCGCCGTGCTGTCGGCCGACGCGGTGACTGTGACCAACACAGACGGCACGACCTTCCCGATGCCGTTCAGCGAGAGCGAGAACCTCGACATGGGCATCGTCGGCCTCGCGTCGATCCAGGCGTTCTACAAGGCAGGCATCACGCTGTCGCAGCAGGCGGTGGCGGCGGGCAACGGGCTCTACGCGTCGCCCGGCGACTGCGAATCCGACCTGTGCATGGGCGTCGTTCCGCAGAGCATCACGCAAGCGCTGGCGACCGTCTTCGTCACGATGGAGCCCGGCACCGAAGTGATCTCGATCGTCACCAATACGGTGCAGGCGCTCGACACGGTCTGGCTCATCTCCGACCCGGAAGCCGACCGGACCTATCAGATCGAAGTGTCCGCCGACGACGACACCAAGCTGAACGCGATCGAGCTCAGCCCGTTCGCGCATCTCCATGTCGCAGCAACGCAGGCCGCGGCGATCACGGAGTATCACCCCAACGATCTCACGCATCTCGCGATCGCGGCGAAGGCCAGCGACGAGCAGTATCTCGACCTCGCGACGGAGATGAAGGGGTACATGTACGTGCTCGGCTATACCGGCTCGGGTGCGCAGGTCAGCGACTACTTCCTCGACATTTACGATCCGCTCGGCAATTTCCTGTCGCGCACGCCGGATACGTCGATCGACCCGGCCGCGACCGGCGTCAATGTCGGCCGCATCGCGATCGACATGTGGCGCAACATGTACGGGCTCGATTTCGAGGCCATTGCCGGGCCGGGCGGGCGCGTGGAGCCGTCGGTGAGCCTGTGGACGCCGACGACGCCGGAGGGCGATGCCGGTTCCTAGGCGCTACGCCTTCGCCAGGAACGCCTTGACCGCGTTGCTCTGCGTGCGCTCGCGGTGCCTGAGCAGCAGGAACGGCCGCACGATGTGCAGAAGCTTGACGCGCCGCAGCGTGCCGAGCTTCAGCGCGAAACTGACGACGGAGTGCGACAGCGCGGTGGCGCCGAGTCCGGACTCGACCGCGCCGCGGATCATCTCGTTCGACGGCAGCTCCAGCGTGACGCGCAGCGACTCGGGCGAGACCCTTGCCTGACGCAACGCATTCTCGAAAACGGATCGCGTTCCGGAGCCGCGCTCGCGCAACACCCAGCCGGTCTCGGCGATCTGGTGGAGGCCGACGCGGCGCGCGCGATACCACGGGTGCGTCGCCCCGACGACGATTGCGAGCTCATCGGTGGCGACCTGCTCGGTCAGGAGCTCGGGCCGGTCAACGCTGTCCTCGACGAAGCCGATTTCGGCGGCTCCCGAGGAGACCGCGGCAGCGACCTGGTCCGTGTTGCCGAGCGCGAGCCGCACCTCGATGTTGGGGTGACGGTTCTTGAACGCGGCCAGCCGCTGCGGCAGCCAGTACGTGCCCGAGGTCAGGCTGGCGTGAACGGTGATCGTGCCGGACTCCAGGCCCCGCAGGTCCTTCAGGAAGGAGGTTGCCTGGCCCGCGGCCTGCAAGACCTTGCGGGCGTGGTCGAGGAACTCGCGGCCGTCGGGCGTGAGCTCGATGCGACGTCCGATGCGATGGAACAGCGCGATCTGGTGCCTGTTTTCCAGCGCCTGGATCGCGCCGCTGACGGTCGACTGCGTGAGGTTCAGCGCCTCGGCGGCGCGGGTGACGTGCGCGCGCTCGGCGACGGCGACGAAGATCGCGAGCTGTTCCAGGGTCATACGGGAGCGGGCCGCAAATTGATCGGGAATACCGATCATACTAACCGATATAATCGGTTTGTGCACTCGTTTGTTTCCCGCTTAATGGAGCCGTCAATTCCCATCACGGCACATCCAATGCACGTCGAAGTCGCTCGCCCGGATCGCAAGCAAACGCTGCTCCTCTTCGACCTGCTGCCGGGGATCGCGTTGTCCGCTGCGGTGGCTGCCGCCGGCTACATCGCCGCGCCTTACGTCGCCAAGGTCGCGCCGATCCCGAACATCGTCATCGCGCTGGTCATCGGCATCGCGCTCAACCCGATCGCGGTGCGGCCGTCGGTGCAGCCGGGCATGGCATTCTGCGTCCGTACCGTGCTGCGCTGGGCGGTGGCGCTGCTTGGCCTTCGCGTCGCGGTCGGCGAAATCGCCGCGCTCGGCCTCTCCACTGCCATTCTCGTCATCGTCGCCATGGCGGCGACGATCGTGTCCGGCTTCCTGTTCGCGAAGTCGAGCGGCCGCAATGCCGGCTTCGGGGCGCTGGTCGGCGTCGGCACGGCGGTGTGCGGCGCGTCCGCCACGCTCGCCTGCTCGACCGTGGTGCCCGACTACAAGGGCAAGCAGGCCGACATCGCCTTCGTCGTCGTCGCCGTCAACGCGCTGGCGACCGTCGCCATGCTGGTCTATCCGCCGCTATGCGCCGCGCTGGGCTTCGATCCGCAGACGACCGGCGTCATGCTCGGCGGCTCGATCCACGACGTCGCGCAAGTGGTCGGCGCCGGCTATGCCGTGTCGGACACGGTCGGCAACACCGCGGTGGTGGTGAAGCTGTTCCGCGTTTTCCTGCTGCTGCCGGCGGTGCTCGCCGTCGGCTGGTACTTCACGCGGCAGGGCCTGAGCCATGGCGCAGCGCGCGTGCCGGTGCCGATGTTCGGCATCGTCTTCCTGATCCTGTGCGCGGTGAACAGCGCCATGCCGCTGGTCCCGGCGCTGATGCCGGTCTACGCGCCGGTGAAGAAAGTGCTGTCCGAGGCGTCGGTCTGGGGCCTGCTGCTCGCCATCGCCGCGCTCGGCCTCGGCACCTCGATCAAGACCATCGTCGCGCTCGGCTGGCGCCACATCGCCAATGCCCTGGCCGCCACCGCCGTTATCTTCGTCGTGGTCACCGGCGGCCTCCTCCTGATGCGGATCGTCTGACGGCGCTCGGTACACCGGATCGAATCGCGGTATAGTGTTCCGGACGGCAGGTGCTGTCGCCGTTCGCGCGGGTCGCCGGTGTCCGGTCAATTCCACCGATGACCCCGCTGTAATTCGACGAGGCCTACTGCCGCACCCGTCCTTCATGTGACGTCGTTCCGTCCGCCGGGGCCGCTGCGGACGCGACGTCCGTTGATTTGCGATGCGCGGCGAATTCAACCTGAGGGGGGATACGTCAATGACGAGCGCCAATTCTTTCACGCCGCTTGCGACCGATGACATGGTCCGCGCCATGGCTCAGCTGCTCGATGTCGTCGATTCATACGCCTACATCAAGGACACCGCCGGCCGCTATGTCTTCGCCAACAAGAAGGTGCAGGGCTTGTTCGGTCGCCCCGCCGCGGACATCGTCGGCAAGGACGACGCCGCCTTCTTCGATCTGGCTCTCGCCAACGAGCTTCGCGTGAATGACCGGCTGGTGATCGACGGCGGACAGACCATCGACCGCGAAGAGAAGAACGTGGTCAAGGCGACCGGCGAGGAGCGCATCTACTGGACCGTGAAGACGCCGATCCGCGATCGCGGCGGGCGCATCATCGGCATGTGTGGCATCTCCACCGACGTGACGGCGGCCAAGCGCGCCTGACGCAACGGACTTCCGACCATGCATCTCGGCAGACAATACAAGTTTTCCGAATACGTTTTATGGATGCGCTGGGAGACCGCGTATCTCTTTGGCTGGGCGCTGGTCGTCACCGCCGTGCTGCAAGTCCTCCATCTCGACTTTCTCACGGTGCCGGCGGCGGTCCTCGCCGTCGTCGGCACCGCGCTCGCGATCATCCTCGGGTTCAAGAACCAGCAGTGCTACGCCCGAATCAATGAGGCGCTGGCGGTGTGGGGACAGATCAATTCGGCATCCCTGATCCTCGCCAACAAGGCGGCGGCCGCTGCCGCCGCAGGCGGCCTCGCCGCCGATGCTCCGGAATTGAAGGCGATCTTCCACCGGCATTTCGCCTGGCTGACCGCAATGCGCTTCCATCTGCGAATGCCGAAGGTCTGGGAAAACACCCACGAGCCGGGCAACAAGAAGTTTCTCGAATTGCTGCCGGTGCCGGAGACGGGTCTGTCGGTGAAGGATGAAATTGCGAACTACCTGTCCGACGACGAGTTCAAGCGGTTCAACGCGCATCGCGGCGACAAAGAGTCGTTCCTGCTCACGCTCCAGTATCAGGCGATCGGCGCGCTGTTCGCAAAGTCGGTGATCGATGCGCAGGTGTTTGTGGCGCTCTCTGATGCCGTCGATCAGTTGTTTCGTCTCCAGGGTACCGCCAAGCGGCTCAAGAACTATCCATACGCCCGCAACTACTATTCGATCGCACTGATCCTGGTGAAGGCCTTTGCCATCATCCTCCCGTTCGCGCTGTTCCCGGCAACGCGCGATCTCGGCAAGACCGCGGGTCTCGAGCAGTGGACGGCCTGGCTGAACGTGCCGTTCAGCGTGCTCGTCGGCTGGATCTTCGTCACGCTCGAGAAGGTCGGCGAGAATTCGTCGAACCCGTTCGAGGGCGGGCCGAACGACGTTCCGATCTCTGCCTTGTCCCGGCGCATGGAGATCGAGATGCGGCTGATGCTCGGCGAGGACACTGCGCTCAAGCCGATCGAGCCGAAGTTCAATATTCTCTTCTAGAGCGCGCACAAGGCCGCACGGCTTCTCGCCGGCGTTCAGGGAATGCCGCTCGATCGTGAGCCTTACTTCTGTTCGCGACTCTTCTGATGACGCTGGCCGCGACCGCGAGTCCCGCATCCGGTTCGCATTTCGCATCCCGAAATGGAGCTAAATCGGCTGCACCGGGCGGCCGGGCGCCGGGTAGGCTTTCCCCGCAAGTAAGGACGAGCGACCGGCAGGGTTAAGCCAGCCGGTGGTCGTCCGCGTCATACGCCATCGGTTCGGAGACAGCGGAATGCGGGTTTGATATGAAATCGCATGCCGTCCTTCCCGCCCGTGCAATCGGTCCAGCGTGCGCTTCGTCTGTTGGCCGAACTGAACCGGCAGCGTGTCACCTCGGTCGCCGAACTGCATCAGCGTACGGGCCTGCCGAAGCCGACGATCGTCCGATTGCTCGAGACCTTGCAGGCGGAGGGCCTGATCTCGAACGACCGCCGTCTCGGCGGCTATCAGGTCACGTCGCAGGTGGTGAGCCTGAGCAACGGCTTCCACGGCGCGCCGCTGATCGTCGAGGCCGCGCGTCCATGGGCGCTCGAACTGACGCGACGCGTGAAGTGGCCGGTTGCGGTCGGGGTCCTGGAGGCGGGCGCGATCGTCGTGCGCTACAGCACCATTCCGGACAGCCCGATCTCGCCTTTCCACGCGACCATCAATATGCGGCTCAGCCTCGTCGCGCGCAGTCTCGGGCGGGCTTATCTCGCCTTCTGCTCGAAGGAGGAGCGCAAGCTCTTGCTGCGCATGCTGTCGACGTCGCGGCACGAGGAAGACCGGCCGAAAAATCTGCCGAAGGTGGTCGACCAGATCGTCCGGGCGACGCGCAATCGCGGCTTTGCGTATCGCGATCCCACTGTCGAGCCGAAGAATTCGGACACGATCGCCGTTCCGATCATGGACGGGGAGCGGGTACTTGCGACCTACGGCCTGACCTATTTCCGGTCCGCCGTCACACGTTCCGATCTGATCGGCTCTCTCGTGCCGGCGCTGAACGAATCGCGCGCGAGTATCGAAAAGAACCTCGCGGCGCTGACGCCGCCGTAAAGCCGCCAATCCTGAATCACCATTGAACGCGCCCGAGCGCCGGGCGCGACACGGAAGGTATTGAACGAATGAGTCGCCTGAAGACATCGGTCGGCCGGACGGAGCTGAAGAATCCCGTCATCGCCGGCTCGGCCGAACATCTCATCGACGCCGACGGCGTGCGGCGGATGCTGCGCGCGGGCGTCGGCGCGGTGGTGGTGAAGTCGGTCAACGAGACGGAGCGAGGCCGCGACCAGCTCCAACGCGCCGAATACATGCTGTTCGACGCCGACTGGCGCGAGATCCCATGGACCGCGGATGCGCCGCCGGACGCCTACATGGCGACACGCTCCGGCCTGACGCCGCAGACTTTCGAGGCCTGGCTCGATCAGACGGTCGCGCTCGACCGCGAAGCAATGGCGATGGACTCCTACGCCGTCGCCAGCCTCATCGTCGCTGATCTGGCGACCGCCGTCGGCTTTGCGAAGCAGGTCGAGCAGGCCGGCGTGCGCGTCCTCGAGCTCAATATCGGCACGCCCTATGCGAGCCAGGCACGCGGCGTCGTTTCGACTGAGCTCGAGCCGGAGCGCGTGACTCAGATCGTGTCCACGGTGCGCGCGGCGATAAAGATTCCGCTGTGGGTGAAGATCACCGGCCAAAGTGAGCGCGTGCCGGATCTTGCCGCCGCCGCCTTCGCCGGCGGCGGCGAGGCGGTCGTGATGGCGGGGCGCCTGCTCGGGCTGATCCCGGACGTCGAGACCTTGAAGCCGCACCTCGGCACGACATTGGGCGTCGGCGGCGGCTGGAACCTGCCGCTGACCTGCCATTGGCTCACGGTGTCGCGCGGGCAGATCGGCAAGGACAAGCCGCTGATCGGCATCAACGGCGCGCGCACCGGCCTCGACGTCGCCCGCATGATGCTCGCGGGCGCCAGCGCCGTCGAATTGGCGTCGCAGGTCATGCTGCGCGGCTCACGCGTCCTGTCGGACGCGGTGGCGGAGCTCGATGCCTATCTGGCGCGCAAGGGCATGAATGCGGCCGACCTCATCGGCGTCGCCGCCGACCAGCGCAAGACGTTCCCGGAAATGCCGCTGCGCACCGACAACTGGCGCAAATACATCTCGGAAAACTGAAAACAGAAACAGGGGGAGGACACGATGACACTCATGAAACTGCTGACCGCGTCGCTGCTCGGCGCGGCCGTGTTGACGCCAGCCGCGCCGGCGCATGCCGACACCTGGCCGTCGCGCACGGTGACGTTCCTGGTCGCGTTCACGCCGGGCACCACGTCGGACGTGATCGCGCGGCGCCTGGCGCACGATCTCAGCGAGAAGCTGGGCAAGTCCTTCATCGTCGAGAACAAGGGTGGCGCCGGCGGCAATATTGGCGCGACCGCGGTCGCGCGTTCGTCGCCCGACGGCTACACGATCCTGTTTGCGACCACGGGTCAGGCTGCAACCAACAAGCTGATGTACAAGAACATCGAATACGACCCGCAGCGCGATTTCGCACCGGTCGTGCTGATCGGCAAGGCGCCAGTGATCGTCACGGCGCGGCCGGATGCGCCATTCTCGTCGATCAAGGAGCTGATCGCCTATTCCAAGGCCAATCCGACCAAGGTGACGTCGGCCTATCCGGGCAACGGCACGCTCGGGCATATCACCGGCGAGTTGTTGAACCGCACGGCCGGCATCAGCATTAGCGCTGCGCAATACAAGGGCGCCGCGGCGATGCTGCCGGACCTGATGGGCAGCCACATCGACATGGCAATGGATTCGGCGACGCCTTATCTCGGGCCGGTCAAGGCGGGCAAGATCAAGGCACTGGCGATCGCCTCCGCGACGCGGTGGTCGATGCTGCCGGACGTGCCGACGGTGGCGGAATCGGGCATTCCGGGCTTCGAGGCGAGCGTCTGGTACGCGCTGCTCGCGCCGGCCAAGGTGCCGGCCGAGGTGGTGACGAAGCTCAACGCGGCCACCAATGCATGGCTTCAGGAGCCGGCGACCAAGGAGTTCCTCGCCAATGTCGGCGCGCAGCCGGCCGGCGGCACGCCCGACGATCTCAAGGTCTTCACCCAGTCGGAGATCGACAAGTGGGGCCCGATCATCAAGGACGCGAACATCAACTTCTGAAAATGTCAGGAGGAGCGGCGCGGCCGCGTCGTGTGCGCCAACCGATGCGCCGGCTGATCGGCGGCGCGGCCGTGGCCGAGATTGCGCGAAATCTGCCGCGCCGCTTCGATCAACTGCGCGACGTCGGCGGGCCGTGTCTTTTCGGGCAGATACTGCATCGTGTCGACGATGGCGACAGCGGCGATGCAGGCGCCCTGTGCGTCGAAGATCGGCGCGGCGACCGCGTTGAGGCCGAGCGCGACCTCTTCCGGCGCCGCGCCGAAGCCTTGCCGGGCGATTTCCTGCAATTCCTGTTCGACCTTGCGCGGCGTCACGATCGTCTTGTCGGTGAAGCGCTGAAGCGGCCGCGCCAAAACGCGTTCGCGGAACGGGGAAGGGGCAAAAGCGAGCATCACCTTGCCCTGCGCCGAGGCATGGAAGGACAGTTCGCTGCCCGGCCGCACGCCGATCTCGATCGGCGAGGAGCTCGGCAGGCTGGTGATCACCAGCGCGCCGCGCGGCGTCATCTCCGACAGCACGATCGGCTGATCGAGCGCGTCGCGCAAGTGCCGCATCGGCCCCTCGGCGAGATGGGCGAGATCGGTCTCAGGCGCGTGCCGCGACAACAGCCGGCTCTTCGGCCCGATCGTGTAGCGCGAGGTCGACGGGTTCTGCGCCAGATAGCCGCGATCGACCAAAGTGGTCAGGTGCCGGTGCACCGAACCCTTGGTCATGCCAAGGCGGCCGGCGATCTGCGTCACCCCGATTTCGTCGCTCGAGAACGCCACCGCCTCGAGCACGTCGATGGCGAGCTGGACGGAGTGGACGCCGCCGGGTCGTTGATCGGGCATTGCCGGTCCGGTTTATTGTTCACGAGCGCAGAACAAAATACCGGGCTGCGGCACGCGTCAACCCATCCTGGCGGAAAAACGGCCAGTTTCGCCCGGCGAAACGCAGGTCGTTGACACCCGCCAAGGGAGTCCATTACGCTTGTTCGAAACGACGTTCCGCTGTCGCGAACAAAGTGGACGAAGAACTCAGGTGAGGAAATGACAGGACCGGCGGACGCCACAACCGAACGGCGGATCGATGCGCTGCTGAAAGGCGCGATCGACCCGCATGTGCATAGCGGCCCCTCGATCGCGCCGCGCGGCGTCGACCACGTCGAATTGCTGAAGCAGGCCTCAGACGCGGGCTACGCCGCGGTGGTGACCAAGGATCATGACTACAGCAGCGTCATGACGGCGGCGCTGATCCGGAAGCACTTCCCGAACATGTCGGCGAAGATCTATCCGAGCATTGTGCTCAACAATGTCGTCGGCGGCCTGAACCCCTATGCCGTCGAGCACACCGCCGCTCTCGGCGGCAAGATCGTCTGGCTGCCGACGCTCGCCGCCGAGAACCATCTGCGCTGGCAGGCGCAGGCGCAGTGGACGCATCCGGCCTCGAGCGATCGCATGCGGCCGGTGACGCCGGTCAAGGTGCTGGAGGACGACAAGAAGACCTTGCGCGACGACGCAAAGGAAATCCTCGATATCGTCGCGAAGAACGACATGGTGCTGGCGAGCGGGCACCTGCACGTCAGCGAGACCTGGGTCGTGTTCGAGGAGGCGCAGCGGCGTGGCGTCAAGCGTCTCGTCTTCACGCATCCGGAGGACATCGTCGACGCCTCGCTCAACGACGTGAAAGGCATCGCGGCGATGGGCGCCTTCGTCGAGCACTCGCTGTGCATGTTCCTCGACGGCTGCAAGTTCAAGAGCTGCGAGGCCGAAGACCTGCGCAACCAGATCGAAGCAGGTGGCGTCGACAACACCATCCTCGCCTCCGATCTCGGCCAGGTCGGCACTTTCAACCCGATCGACGGCATGCGCCGCGGCATTAAGCTGTGCATGGACCTCGGCTACAGCGACGACCAGATCCGCAAGATGATTTCGACCAACACCGCGCGCGCGCTCGGCATCGAGGCCGACGTCGAGGCCGCCCGCGCGGCGAAGAACTGAACGTCCGGCGGCCGATGAGCCGCCGGCGGTGAAAAAAGTGAAGTGCAGGGAGATCGTTCATGTACGACGCCACTGATCCGCGCGCCAAGCTTGCGCCGGCGACCGCGAAGGCCGCGCCCGGCGGGCCGTTCGGGCCGGCCGAATATCTGCGGTTCTACAAGGACCCGCCGCAGGACAACGACGCCAACGGCAAGACCTGGTACGGCCGCGGCCAGAACTTCGTGCTCGCCTACACCGAAGGCAAGGCCGGCGGCGTGCTGGCGCGCGATGCGCAGGTGGACGAATACGCCGTGCTGCTCGCCGATCCGGATGTCGTCGTCGAGATCACCACGGCAGACGGCACGCAGCGCGTCACCGGCCGCCATCTCGCCTTCGTGCCGCCGGGCAAGTCCAGCATCAAGATCGTCGAGGCCGGCGACATCGTGCGCATCTTTACCTCGCGCTCGGCCGATCTGAACTCGAAGTGTGCCAACGCCGCCTCTTACGCCAACGCCAAGCCCTACGTGTCGCTGATGCAGGACTGGCCCGCGCCGAAGGACGGCTTCAAGTTGCGCGTCTACAGCCTCGATGTGAAGTCGGAGCCGGGCCGCTTCGGCCGCATCTGGCGCTGCACCACCATCATGGTGAACTACCTCGACGGCTATCAGGGGCCGCGCGACGCCACCAAGTTGTCACCGCACCATCACGACGACTTCGAGCAATGCTCGCTCGCCGTCGAGGGCGAGTTCATGCATCACCTGCGCTGGCCGTGGGTGGTCAACAAGAACAACTGGATGGACGACGATCACGAATTGTGCGGCAGCCCGTCGATCGCCGTCATCCCTCCGCCGTCGATCCACACGACGGAAGCGTGCGGCAAGAACTTCAACCAGCTCGTCGACATCTTCGTGCCGCCGCGGCTCGACTTCTCGCAGAAGCCGGGCTGGATCCTCAACGCCGACGACTATCCGATGCCGTGACCGGCAAGCGAACCGCACAACGGCAAGGGACATTGCAATGAACGCCGCTTCCACTTTCCGGCAACGCATGCTCGCCGGCGACAAGCTTGTCGGCTCCTTCCTCAAGACACCGACCAGCCATGGCACCGAAATCCTGGCAGGCGCCGGCTTCGATTTCGTCGTCATCGATCAGGAGCATGCGCCGTTCGACCGCACGACCACCGACATCGCGCTGATGGCGGCGAACGGCCACGGCATGCCCGCGCTCGTGCGCGTGCCCGGCCCCGAGTCCATCCTGTCGGTGCTCGACTGCGGCGCGACCGGCGTGCTGGTGCCGCACGTGAAGAGCGCCGCCTACGCCCGCGAGGTGGCGGCCATGTTCCGTTATCGGGGCGGCAGCCGCGGCTTCGCGACGTCGACGCGCGCCGGCCGCTACACGGCCGTGCCGATGTGGAAGCACATTGCGCAATCGGACGAGAGCATGGTGTTCGTCGCGCAGATCGAGGACCCGATCGCGCTCGACGAGGTCGAGGCCATCGCCGCAGTCGACGGCGTCGACTCGTTGTTCATCGGTCGCGGCGACCTGACCGCAGCCTACGGCGACGAGACGAAAGACCCGCCCGCCGTGGTCAAGGCCGTCGAGAAGATCTCGGCGGCGGCGAAGAAGGCGAAGAAATCGATCAGCGTTTACGTCGGCAATGCGACCGAAGCGGCCTGGCTCAATTCGCTCGGCGCCAATGTCTTCGTGCTGTCGTCGGACCAGGGCTTCCTGCGCCAGGCCGCGCTCGCCGGGCTCAACGATGTCCGCGGCAAGGTCGGAGGCGCCGCGACCTGAAGCATCGATCCACCAACCACAAATCAATCGGGCAAAACGCTCATCACGACTCGGAGGGAACAACCATGAAATCGCGTAAAGTTTTGCTGCTCGCTGCCGCACTCGTGCTCGCGCCGTCGCTGGCGTCGGCCGAGGACATCGTCATCGGCTCGTCGCTGGGGCTGACCGGCTACGGCTCGCTCACCGACGCGCACTGGCGCGACGGTCTCGCGGCGGCGATCGAGCGGGTCAATGCGCAGGGCGGCGTGCTCGGCAAGAAGCTGAAGCTCGTTACCGAAGACAACAAGTCCACGCCGCAGCAGGCCGTGGTCGTTTATCGCAAGATGATGAGCGAGGATAAGGTCGTCGCCTTCGACTCGGGCTGCATCTCGGCCGGCAATTTCGCCGCTGCCAGCTTCGTCACCAAAGCCAAGCTGCCGATGTTCCTGTGCTCGATCCTGCCGCGTCAGCCCGACGAGATTAAGTGGGCGTTCCAGTTCCTGCCGCCGCCGAAGTACGAGGTCGACGCCCGCTATCAGTATCTCAAGGAGAAGACCAAGGTCCGCAAGATCGGCCTCCTGGCCGATCCGAGCCCGTACGTGACGCTGATGAAAGGCATCGCCGAAAAGACCGCCGCCGAATTCGGCCTCGAGGTCGTCGCCAGCGAGACCTATCAGCAGGACGATTCGGACTTCAGCGTGCAGATCGGGCGCATCAATGCCGCCGGCGCCGGCGCGGTCATCATGCTGGGCCAGGGCAACGCGGTCGTCACCGCCGCTAACAACATCCGCAGCCTCGGTCTCAAGGACATGCTGATGCTCGGCTCCATTCAGGAGCTCGATATCCATCTCGCCGCGGGCAAGGTGCTCGGCGACCAGTACATGTCGCCGTCGCCGCTCATTCAGCTCGCGTCGGACGACATGAGCATTCTTACCGATCCCAAGGCGCGCGCCGCGGCCGAGCCCTTCGTCAAGGCGATGAAGGAAAAGTTCGGCCGCTCCGACAATGCGCAGGCCTCGCGCGCCTGGGACTCGATCATGATGATGGTCGAAGCGATGAAGAAGGCGGGCACGACCGACGGCGAGAAGGTGCGTGATGCGTTCGAGAAGCTCGGCCCCTATGTCGGCGCCGGCGCCTCGTACAAATTCACGACCGAGAACCACATCGGTATCACCCAGAACCCGTACGTTCTCGTCTCGGTCAAGGACGACAAGCTGGTCATCAGGAAGTAACGATGGCGGCGGACGCGGCCCATCTTATTTCCGTCCGCGATCTGGCGGCCAGCTACGGTCACATAGAGGCTCTTCGTCCGACGAGTCTCTATGTGGCGCCGGGCGAGTTCGTCACGATTCTGGGGCCGAACGGCGCGGGCAAGACGACCTTGCTGCGCGCCATCACCCGACTGATTCCGTGTAAGGGACAGATCATGTTCAATGGCCGGGACGTCACCGGCCTGAAGACGCATGATCTGGCTGCGCTCGGCATCATCATGGTGATGGAGGGCCGCGGTCTGTTCGGCGACATGAGCGTGCGGGAAAACCTTCAGCTCGGCGCCTACAAGACCGCAGGTTCGGGCGCCGACCTGGATCGGCGGCTGGACAAGGTGTTCGCGCTGTTCCCGCGGCTGAAGGAGCGGGTCGACCAGACCGCATCCTCGATGTCGGGCGGCGAACAGCAGATGCTGGCCGTCGGGCGCGCGCTCATGGCCGAGCCGAAGCTGCTCATTCTCGACGAGCCGTCGCTTGGCCTCGCGCCCCGCGTGGCCACGGAAATTCTTTCCACGCTGGGAGGTCTCAACAAGGAGGGGCTCGGCATCCTGCTGGTCGAGCAGAAGGCGCCGCTGGCGCTCAAGCTCGCCCAGCGTGTCTACATTCTGTCTTCCGCCAGCGTTCGCGCCGAGTTGCCGACGCACGAGATCAAGTCGCATCATGACCTCGCCCGCTATTACTTCAGCTAAGCCGGCGGCGAAATTCGCCTCGCGCTTCGACCGATTTCAAATCGGCTTGCTCGCGCTCGCCGGTTTGTCGGTTGCCGGCACGCTTATGTACGGCGGCTATCTGCTCACCGTGATGCAGCTCGCCATGATTTATGGCGTCTTCTGCATTGGCCTGAATTTCTTTATGGGCTACACCGGACAGGCCTCGTTCGGGCAGAACGCGTTCGCCTGCATCGGCGGCTACGGCACGGCGATTCTCTGCGTCCAGTACGGCTGGGAGCCGGTGCTTGCCTTGATCGCATCCATGGTGATTGCGGGCTTCTTTGCGCTGATCATCGGCTACCCGACCTTGCGCCTGCGCGGCCACTATCTGGCCATGGCGACCTTCTCGCTGGGTCTCATCACCTACGACATCTCGATCCAGTGGACGAGCGTGACGCAGGGCTACATGGGCTATGCCGGCATTCCCCCGCTCGGCATCGGCAGCTTCACGATCGACAGCGAGCGGTGGAAGCTGGTGGCGCTCGCCGTGCTGCTGATGTTCAGCTTCTGGCTTTCGCTGCGCATGCGCGATTCGCGCTTCGGCCGCGGCCTGCGCGCCATCGCCGGCAGCGAAAGCGGCGCGGCCGCGCTCGGCGTGCGCGTCCCGCGCTTCAAGCTGATCGCCTTTGTCGTCGCCGCGCTCTATGCGTCGGCGGCCGGTTCGCTGTTCGCGCACACGGTCGGCTTCATCAGCCCAGAAGTGTACGGCCCGCAAATGGCCGTGATGACCTTTACGATGCTGTTCGTCGGCGGCGTCGGCACTATCGTCGGCCCGATCATCGGCGCGGTCGTCACCTCGCTGCTCCAGGAAGTCGTCCGCGGCAGCGGTCATTTCCAGGACATCGCCTACGCCGTCGTTCTCCTGGCCACGCTGATCTACGCGCCGAAGGGCCTGTCTGCGCTGGGCGCGCTGTTTCGGCGCAAGAAGGAGGCGTGAACCGTGGCGCTGCTCACGACCAAAGCCCTCACCAAGCACTTCGACGGACTTGTCGCCAATAATGCGATCGACCTCGACGTGCCGCAGGGCAGCCTGTTTGCGGTGATCGGCCCGAACGGCGCGGGCAAGACCACATTCTTCAGCATGGTTTCTGGCTTTCTGGCCTCGACCTCCGGCAGCATCGCCTTCGATGGCCGCGACATCACCCGCGTGCCGCAGCACGAAATCGCGGCGATGGGTCTCGTCCGCACGTTCCAGCTCGTGCAGCTCTTCAAGGGCATGTCTGTCGCGGAGAATGTCGAGGTCGGTTGCCACCTGGCAACGAAGGGCGGCGTGGCTGCCTCGCTGTTCCGTCCGGCCTGGTTTCGCAAGCAGGAGCTGGAGGTGCGCGAACGCGCTCACGAGTTGCTTGAATTCGTCGGACTCAGCGCACAGGCCGATCTCGATGCCGAATTGCTGCCCTATGGCCAGCAGCGCCTGCTCGAATTGGCGCGGGCGCTCGCGGCAAAGCCGAAGCTCCTCTTGCTCGACGAGCCGGCCGCGGGTCTCAATACGCATGAGACCGAAGGCCTCGCCGAGATCATCCAGAAGATCAACGCGCAGGGGACGACCGTATTGCTCATCGAGCACGACGTGGCGCTCGTGACGCGGATCGCTGACCGCATTGCCGTCCTGGATTTCGGCCGCAAGATCGCCGAAGGCACGCCCGAAGAGATCAAGGCGCATCCGGAGGTCATCGCGGCCTATCTCGGCGTCGAGGAGGGTGCCAATGCCTAGCGCCGTCGAACTCATCCAGAGCCTGGTCAACGGGCTGGGAGTCGGGCTGATCTACGGCCTGATCGCGATCGGCTTCAGCGTCATCTACAATGCCAGCGGCATCGTCAATTTTGCGCAGGGCGTGTTCGTCATGTTGGGCGGCATGTTTGCCCACACGCTGCTGACGCGCTATGGACTGCCGATGTGGCTGTCCGCGATCCTGTCGACCGTGCTGGTCGCTGCCGCCGGCGTCCTGGTGCAGATCTTCGTCATCAATCCCATGTGGCGCCGCAACGCGCCGCTCTTCGCGATTATCCTGGCGACGCTCGCGGTGCAGTTGCTCATCGAGCAGATCGTGATCCTCACTCTGGGCGACCAGCCGCGCACCTATCCGGAGTTCACTTCGGGCGGACCGCTCAAGATCGGCTCGATCGCGATCGCCTACCAGCTGTTCTGGATTCTCGGCTGCGGCGCCCTGATGGTGTTCGCGCTGACGCAGTTCTTCGAGCGTACGCGGATGGGGCGGGCCTTGCGCGCCTGCGCGCAGAATCGCGAGGCGGCGGCGCTGCTCGGCATTCCGGTCGAGCGCATGCTCGTCGTCGCATTCGCGCTGAGCGCCGGCCTCGGCGGCGTGGCTGGCATCCTCATCACGCCGACGCAGTACACGGCCTACCTGATCGGCACGCCTTTCGGGATCAACGGCTTCATCGCCGCGATCATCGGCGGCTTCGGCAGTCCGGTGGCAGGGCTGGTGGGCGGCGTCGTCCTCGGCGTCATCCAGTCGGAAGCGATCGTGTTCTTCGGCGCGGGGTTCAAGAACATTGTCGCGCTGACGCTGCTCCTCGTCGTCCTCCTCTTCTTTCCGAAGGGGCTGTTCGGCGGCCTCGCCAAGCGCGCCTGACCATGCACGCCCTGTTCGTCTACGCCCATCCCGAGCCGACCTCCTTCACCGCCGCCCTGAAGGATGCCGGCGCCGCAGCGCTGCGCGAGGCGGGCCACACTGTCGAGGTGTCCGATCTCTACGCCGAGAATTTCAATCCTGTTGCGGGGCGGCATGATTTTGCGACAACGCACGACGCCGAGCGTTTTCACTATCAAAATGAGCAAGGCCACGCTCACGCCAATGACGGCTTCGCGCCGGATCTCGTGCGCGAGCAGCAGCGGGTGCTCAGGGCCGACATGATCGTCTGGCTGTTTCCGATTTGGTGGGGCGGCGTGCCGGCGATCCTCAAGGGCTGGTTCGACCGCGTTATGGCTTTCGGCTTCGCCTATGCCGACGGCAAGCGCTTCGACAGCGGCTTCTTCAAACACAAGATAGGCATGCTGTGCCTCACGACGGGCGGAACGGTCGAACGCTTCTCGGAGGGGAATGTCTACGGACCGGTCGATCGAGTACTGTACCCGACGCAACATCTGATGGTCGAGTACCTCGGCATGAAGTCATATCCACCGTTCGTGGCCTACGCCACTCCGCGCGTCGATGCGGAACAGCGGGCCGCCTACCTCGCGCAATGGCGCGCGCGTCTCATTGAAATCGCAAGCGACATGGCTCCGGCCGGAAAGACAGAGACGGTCTAATGAGCGTTGGGAATGCGATGACGGACAAGGTGGTGCTGGTCACCGGCGGCTCGCGCGGGCTCGGCGCGGCGATCGCACGGCGTTTCGGCGCCGAGGGTTGCCGCGTCGCCATCGGCTGCCGGAATCCGAGCGCCGCATCCGAGGCTGTACTGCGCGACGTGACGGCTTCAGGCGGGCAGGGCGTGGTGGTCACCGGCGATCTGGCCGATCCGCAAGCCGCGCACGGGATCGTCGCGCAATCCGTCGCGAAATTCGGTCGCATCGACGTCGTCGTGAACTGTGGCGGCATTTCGGAGCATCGCGCCTTCGAGGCCAGCGATCCCGCGTTCTATCGCGCCATCTTCGACACCAACGTACTCGGCACGATCTCGGTGATCCAGGCGGCGCTGCCGCACCTGACCGCGCCGGGCGGCCGCATCATCAACTTCTCGACCGCGCTCGCCACCCGGCCGATCCCGAAGTCGTCGATCTACGCGGCGTCCAAGGCGGCGGTATCGACTTTGTCGCTGGCGCTGGCCAAGGAACTCGGGCCGCGCGGCATCACCGTCAACGCCATCGCGCCCGGCGTCATCGAGACCGACATGACGGCCAAGGCGCTGGTCGAGCGCGGCGACAGCATCCGCGCCATGACGCCGCTCGGCCGGATCGGCCAGCCCGACGACGTCGCCGGCGTCGTCCTGTTCCTTGCCTCGCCCGACGGCGGATGGGTCAACGGCCGCACGCTGCTCGTCGACGGCGGCGTCTGAGCCCGGAACGGTGCCCCGCTGCCGCCGGAACATAGCCGCCGGCTTTGCCGTTATTGCGCCAATCTTACGCCGCGAAGGAGCGCGACGAAAGCGCGCCCGTTTCGCGCGTCCTGAGTTCCGGATCGGCATGAAATACAAACTGACGGCC
>Ga0187809_10000437_pt1 | contig 22696 bp, 20 predicted proteins | sample NC_wetland_sal_i_8_FD_132415 | JGI IMG/M metagenome (GOLD analysis project Ga0187809, IMG submission 132415) | Wetland sediment microbial communities from Neuse River Estuary, North Carolina, USA - ASW_4 | ecosystem: Environmental > Aquatic > Freshwater > Wetlands > Sediment | place: USA: North...
GCAAACCCCTGACGAGCCCGCCCTGAGAGTGAAGGATTGCTGATGACCGACACCGCGTCGCCGGACGTTGCTAACGAAGTTGCCGAGCCGGGCACTGACCTGCTGGTTCAGGAAGGCGATATCGCCGCCGACTACCTGGAGCGATTGCTCGACATCGTCGACTACGACGGCGACATCGATCTCGATGTCGAGAACGGTCGAGCCATGGTCGCGATCGTCGGCTCTGACCTGCAGTCGCTGGTCGGGGCCGACGGTGCCACCCTGGATGCTCTGCAGGAACTGACCCGGCTCGCGGTTCAGCAGCAGACCGGAGTGCGGAGCCGGCTCATGCTTGATGTCTCCGGGCACCGCAAGGCGCGCCGCGAGGTACTGACCAAGATCGCCGAGCAGGCCGCGGCCGAGGTCGTCAGTACGGGTCAGCCGAATCGGTTGGAGCCGATGAACCCGTTCGAGCGCAAGGTGGTGCACGACGTGATCGCCGGCACTGACGGGGTGCGCAGCGAGTCCGAAGGTGAAGAGCCGCATCGGCGCGTGGTCGTGCTGCCAGCCTGATCCGGATGCCTCAGGAGCCACAACCGCAGGCGGGGTCGGGTCTTCCGGCTCCGCCTGCGGTGCTTTCTGAACGCTTCCCGGCCGCAGCCGACGGTCTGATCCGCTACGGGGAATGGCTGGCCACGGCCGGCATCGAACGGGGCCTGCTCGGTCCCCGTGAGGTGCCACGGCTGTGGCAGCGGCATCTGCTCAATTGCGCGGTGATCGCGGAGGTCTTCGAGCCGGAGGCCCGAATCGTGGACATCGGTTCCGGGGCGGGCCTGCCGGGCGTGGCGGTGGCGCTGGTCCGTCCTGACCTGCGGTTCGAACTGGTCGAGTCACTCCAGCGACGCACTGAGTTCCTGCACGAGGTGGTCGAGGATCTCGGGCTCGGTGACCGGATCAGGGTAGTGCGGGGCAGGGCTGAGGACCGCCCGGTGGTCGAGAAGGTGGGCCGGGCAGACTATGTGACGGCCCGGGCGGTGGCGCCACTGGACCGCCTGGTGCGGTGGAGTTTTCCGTTATTGGCTCGAGGTGGCAGGCTGGCCGCAATGAAGGGTTCGTCGGTGGAGGCGGAACTGGTCGAGCACGCGGCGACCCTGCGGCGGCTCGGGGCTGAGACTCTCGGTGTTACGGAATGCGGCGTCGGCATCGTGGAGCCGCCGGCCCGGGTGCTGCAGCTGGCCAAGCGCTAGCTGGAAGCACATCGCCGGGCTGCGGGATGCTTGGCGAGGAAGACAGTAGTGAGGACCGGTCTGTGCGAGCAGTGGTGGAGAGGATGCCGGATGGCGAACGAGGTCGAGAACGCCGTTTCACGTGAAACATCGAACGGCGACGACGTCTACGCTGCGATCCAGGCTGACCTGGCCGCCGAGGGCGATGTTTCACGTGAAACCTTCACCGGGGAGTTCGACTCGCCGATCGCCCGTGAAGCCATGCAGGCCGTTCGGGTGCTCAACGTTCGCCAGGAGGTATGGCCGCGGCCGCAGGCCCGCCGGGTGATCACGGTCGCGAACCAGAAGGGCGGCGTCGGCAAGACGACGTCCACCGTCAACCTGGCCATGGCCCTGGCCCAGCACGGCGCATCGGTGCTGGTGATCGATCTCGATCCGCAGGGCAACGCCAGTACCGCCCTCGGGGTCGAACACGCGGCTGGCACGCCGTCCACTTACGACGTTCTGCTCGGTGATGCCAGCATCGCTGAGGTAGCCGTGCCCGTCGCCGAGGCGCCGGCCTTGCGCTGCGTGCCGGCCACGATAGATCTGGCCGGTGCCGACATCGAGTTGGCGAGCCAGGTCGCCCGGGAACATCGACTGCGCCGAGCCCTGGCGGCGTTCACCGATCCGGTCGACTACATCTTCATCGACTGTCCGCCGGCACTGGGATTGCTGACGCTGAATGCCTTGGTGGCCGGCCGGGAGATCCTGATTCCGATCCAGTGCGAGTACTACGCGCTCGAAGGCCTGGCGCAACTGCTGGGCACGGTCGAACTGGTCAAGACCCAGTTGAACTCCGAACTGGAAGTGTCGACGGTCCTGCTCACGATGTACGACAGCCGGACGAGGTTGGCCGACCAGGTGGCCGACGACGTCCGGGACCACTTCGGTGATCGGGTGATCCAGGCAGTCATCCCGCGAAACGTCCGGGTTTCCGAGGCGCCGGGTTATGGCCAGACGGTTATGACCTACGACGCGGGATCCCGTGGAGCGATCCGCTACCTTGAGGCAGCGCGCGAGCTGGCCGAGCGATCCAGCACGCCGGCGGCAGCGAGCGGGGAGGGTCGGGAATGAGCAAGGCACCGCGACGAGGTGGACTGGGACGAGGTCTGGGCGCGCTCATCCCGAGCGGGCCGGTGACCGCACCGACCGAAGATGAGGTCGAGCCCGGTGTTATGTCAGGCGAGACCTCGGGAGCGAGGGGGGACGGTGCCGGGAAGGGGTCGGGTCCTGCTCCCGCCAACTCAGCTAGCTCGGTGAAGGTGGTCAACCGGGTGCCGTCAATCGCGGCCATCGCCTCTTCGTCGGCGACCGATTTCTACTTCGATCCGTCACCCGTGCCTGGTGTGTCACTGCGAGAGGTCCGTCCGGACCAGATCAAGACCAACCCCCGCCAGCCGCGCACCGTCTTCGATGAGGATGCGCTGGCCGAGCTGACCCACTCCATCCGCGAGTTCGGCGTCTTGCAGCCCATCGTGGTTCGCAGCAACGGTGACGATCTCGAGCTGGTCATGGGTGAGCGCCGGCTTCGGGCTTCGATCGCGGCCGGGTTGGAAAAGATCCCGGCCATCGTCCGGGACACCGCCGACGAGGCCATGCTCCGCGATGCGCTGCTGGAGAACATCCACCGGGTCCAGCTCAACCCCCTGGAGGAGGCGGCGGCGTACCAGCAGTTGCTGGAGGAGTTCGGGGTCACCCACGAGGAACTGGCCGGCCGGATCGGTCGGAGCCGCTCCCAGGTCAGCAACACGATCCGGCTGATGAACCTGCCGGTCGCCGTACAACGCCGGGTTGCCGCCGGGGTGCTGTCGGCCGGCCACGCGCGGGCCTTGCTGGGATTGAGCAGCCACGACGAGCAGGACGAGCTGGCCGGCCGGATCGTCGCCGAAGGCCTGTCGGTGCGGGCGACGGAGGAACTCGTCGCGCTCACCGGGCGGGACGCGAGCAAGAAGCCGACCCGCAAAGCGGGCCCCAAGATCACCGCACCGGCCTTGGGTGAGCTCGCGGACAAGCTGTCCGACACCCTGGACACGCGGGTGCGGGTCGAGCTGGGCCGCCGGAAAGGCAAGATCACCGTCGAGTTCGGCTCGATCGACGACCTGGAACGGATCGTAGCGATCATCGCACCGGAGCTGGCTACCCGCCGGGAGTCCTGACGCCGGGGATAGCCGCGGCCGTCACGGCATTCGCTCGTAGGACAGTACCTGGGGCACACCGCGGCGACCTCGCTTGAGCGAGGGTGATTTGCGGTCCGGAGCGGGGTAGCCGAGGCTGATGACCCCGACGATCGACAGCTCGGGCGGGATCCCGAAACCGGCCTTGACCGCGGCCTGGTGCGCGGGCGGGACTCCGAAGAAGCAACTACCGAGTCCGTGATCGGTCGCGCCGAGCAGGATCAGCAGGCTGGCCATACCGGTGTCGATGTCCCAATAGGGCACGGGCCAGCGGGCCTCGTCCCGGTCCGACCAGCCCTTGTCGGGCTCGGCGTAACGGTCGAGGTACGCCGCCTTGTCGGAGATGGCGAGGATCAGCACCGGTGCCGACTGCATGCCCTGCAACCACGAATCGGGCGCTTCATCCCCGGTGGTCAGGGCCCAGAACCGCTCCCGGCTGGCCGTCTCGGTCAGGGCCACGAAATGCCAGCCCTGGCTGAAACCGGCCGACGGCGCCCGCACCGCCAGGGCCAGCAGTTGCTCGATGGTTTCACGTGAAACATCGCGCGCCGGGTCGTAGTTTCGCACCATCCGGCGCCGGCGGACCACCTCGGAAAACTCCATGGCACCGGTCTACCAGCGTCGCCAGGCCGGCCAGGCGGCGACCCACGGACGAAATGCCGCGTGACGTGTCCCGGCGGGTGTGACAACCTGGTTCGGTGCAGCTTGATCAGTCGTTGAAACTCTCTGGTGTCTCTTACGACATTCGCGGTCCGGTGATGGAGGAGGCGAAGCGCCTCGAGGAAGCCGGCCACCGGATTCTCAAGCTCAACATCGGCAATCCGGCCACCTTCGGCCTGACCGCGCCGGATGAGATCCTGCTCGACGTCATCCGGAACCTGCCGACCGCGGAGGGTTATTCAGATTCCCGCGGCCTGCTGTCGGCGCGAACCGCGGTCGTCCAGCACTACCAGCAGCGGGGGTTGCCGGACCTCGACGACGTGGACGACGTCTGGTTGGGCAACGGGGTCAGCGAGCTCATCATGATGGCGTTGCAGGCCATGCTGAACGACGGCGACGAGGTGCTGATCCCGGCTCCGGACTTCCCACTCTGGACCGCCGCCACTTCTCTGGCCGGCGGCTCGGCCGTGCACTATCGCTGCGACGAGTCTGCCGGCTGGCTACCCGATCTCGATGACATCGAGAGCAAGGTCAGCGACCGGACCAAGGCCATCGTGGTCATCAATCCGAACAACCCGACCGGGGCGGTGTATCCGCGCGCGACCCTGGCCGGGATTGCTGAGATCGCTCGCCGGCACCAGCTGGTACTGCTCGCCGACGAGATCTACGACAAGATTCTTTACGACGATGCGGTCCACCACAGCCTGGCCTCGGTCGCGCCGGACCTGTTCACCCTCACCTTCAACGGGCTGTCCAAGGCTTACCGGCTGGCCGGCTTCCGGTCGGGTTGGCTGGTGGTGCACGGCCCGAAGCGGGGGGCCGAGCGTTACCTGGAAGGGCTGTCGGTGATGGCCAACCTGCGCCTGTGCGCCAACGTGCCCGCCCAGCACGCGATCCAGACCGCGCTCGGTGGCCGGCAGAGCATCACCGACCTGGTGTTGCCGGGCGGCCGGCTGCTCGAGCAGCGTGATGCAGCGGTGTCGGCGTTGCGCAAGATCCCCGGCGTGACCTGCGTCGAACCGAAGGGAAGTCTCTACGTCTTCCCGCGACTGGATCCGGACCGGTATCCGATCAAGGACGACCAGCAGTTCGTGCTGGACTTCCTGCGGGATCAGAAGGTCTTGCTGGTGCAGGGAACCGGATTCAGCTTCCCGACCCCGGACCACTTCAGAATCGTCACGTTGCCCCGGGCCGAGGACCTGACCGACGCCATCGGCCGGCTCGGCGACTTCCTGTCCGACTACGACCCGCAACGGATCGCCTGAGCGATGTCCTCGGCCGCCCGGCGCATCGTCCCGCTCACCCTGGACAACATGGCCGACATCCCGGACCCGTGCCGGGCCTGCCTGTTCTGGGAGCACGGCCCGCTGGTCGAATCCAACCCGCTCGCTCCCGACGAGGCCGGTCTGGCCAAGGAGAGCTGGCTGTCGGCAACGCTGCTGGACTGGGGGAGTTGCGGCAAGGTTGCCTACGTTGCCGGCGTTCCAGCGGGCTACGCCTTGTTCGCCCCGCCAGGTTTCGTGCCGCGCTCGCTGTCGTTTCCCACTTCACCGGTTTCCGGGGACGCCGTATTGCTCATGGTGGCTCAGGTCCAGCCGGAATGGCGGGGCGCGGGCTTGGGCCGGATGCTGGCTCAGGCGGTGGCGGCCGAACTGGTGCCGCGTGGGGTCAAGGCGATCGAAGCATTCGGCAGCACCGGCCCGGCCGCTCCGGGGTGCCTGCTACCGGCGGACTACCTACGCTCGGTCGGCTTCAAGACCGTTCGGCCCCACCCTCGCTACCCGCGATTGCGGATGGAGCTCAAGTCGACGGTGTCGTGGCGCTACGACGTGGAGTACGCCCTCGAGCGCATCTTCGGAGGCAACCCGGCTCGAGCCCTCACTCCGGTGTCCATGACGCCGACTCCCGACGGGCGGTGACGGCGGCCCTCGGTGATCCAGGGTCCGGCGCGCCGAATCGGAAGTATCCGTAAGAGCCACCATTAAACAGGTGGCGGAGTGAGTACTCACTCCGTTATGGTGTCGGCCGTGCCAGCTCCTGCTAGCTCTTGCCATGATTTGTCCGGACCGCCGGGCCGGGCCGCGCCGCTTCCTCGCGCGGACCGCCAGGCCGCCATCGTCGCCGCGACCCTGCCGCTGCTGCGGGTACACGGCCACTCCGTGACGAGCCGGCAGATCGCGGAGGCAGCCGGGGTCGGCGAGGGAACCGTGTTCCGGGCGTTCCGGGACAAGGCCGAGCTCATCGACGCCTGCTTGGCCAGCGCGTTCGACCAGGCCCCGACCAAGGCCCAGTTCGCCGCCATCGACCGCGACCTGCCGTTGCGGTCGCGGCTCGAGGCGGCCGTCGACGTGCTGCAACGGCGGTTGACCACCGTGGTGGAACTGCTCATCGCGCTGAGCTTCCCGCAGCCGCCAGGAGCGGCGGGGCGGCGTTCGATCGACCCGCAGCTCAAGGCCGGCCACGATCAGGTGCTGGCCGCGCTGACCGAGCTGCTCGAGCCGGACGCCGAGAAGTTGCGAGTCCCGCCGGCCGAGGCGGCCAAGGTCATCCGGATGCTGGTGTTCGCGATGACCCATCCCAAGATCACCGACGACCAGCCGATGCCGGCCGGCCAGATCGTCGACCTCGTCCTGCACGGCATCGCCGAACCACCGGTCAGGGAGTCCATGTGGTCGAACCGCTAGAACAACCGGATGCCGGAGGACGGATGCTGACCCGGATACTCAAGCGCTACCTCGGTCCGTACCGGGTGCCGCTGTTGCTCGTGGTGCTGCTGCAATTGGTGCAGTCGGTCGCCGGGCTCTACCTGCCCAGCCTCAACGCCGACATCATCGACAAGGGTGTCGCCGTCGGCGATACCGGCTACGTCGTGTCAACCGGCGGGATAATGCTGGTGGTCACGCTGGCCAGCGTCGCCTGCTCGATCGGCGCGGTGTTCTTCGGAGCCCGGACGGCGATGGCCTTCGGTCGCGACCTGCGCTCGGCCATCTTCCATCAGGTGGGAACGTTCTCGGCCCGCGAGGTCAACTCCTTCGGTGCCCCGTCGCTGATCACCCGCAACACCAACGATGTCCAGCAGGTCCAGATGCTGGTCCTGATGACCTGCACCCTGCTGGTGGCCGCGCCGATCATGTGTGTCGGCGGCATCATCATGGCCATCCGCCAGGACGCCAAGCTGTCGCTGCTCCTCGTGGTGGCCATGCCGGTGCTGATCGGGGCCATTTCCCTCATCATCAGCCGGATGATCGGCGGCTTCCGGGCCATGCAGAAGCGGATCGACGCCGTGAACCGGGTGTTGCGGGAGCAGATCACCGGCATCCGGGTCGTCCGGGCGTTCGTTCGCGAGCCGTATGAGACCGAGCGGTTCGGCGACGCCAACCGCGAGCTGACCCGAACCGCGCTGCGGGTCGGACGGTTGCAGTCGCTGATGTTTCCCACGGTGATGCTGGTGGTCAACTTCTCCTCGGTTGCGGTGCTGTGGTTCGGTGGCCACCTGATCGACAGCGGGTCGATGCAGGTCGGGTCGCTGACCGCTTACCTGAGCTACCTGATGCTGATCCTGATGTCGATCATGATGGCGACCTTCATGGCCATCCTGGTCCCCAGAGCCTCGGTGTGCGCCGAGCGGATCGGCGAGGTGCTGGCGACCGAGTCGTCGGTGCGCCCACCGGAGCAGGGCCTTTCGCCCCAGCAGTTGCGGGGTGATCTCGAATTCCGCGACGTCGAGTTCAGCTACCCGGGGGCGTCGGAACCGGTCTTGAGCCAGATCAGCTTCACCGCCCGAGCCGGCCAGCGAACCGCGATCATCGGCAGCACCGGGGCCGGCAAGACCACCCTGATCGGCTTGATTCCGAGGCTGTTCGACGTCACCGGCGGCTCGGTGCTCATCGACGGCCACGACGTGCGGCAGCTGGATCCGCAGGTGCTGTGCCGAGGGATCGGGCTGGTGCCGCAACGGGCCTACCTGTTCACCGGCACCGTGGCCAGCAATCTCCGCTACGGCAATCCCGAGGCCACCGACGCCGAGTTGTGGCAAGCGCTCGAGGTGGCGCAGGCGGCCGACTTCGTGTTGGCGATGCCGGACGGGCTGGAATCACCCATTGCGCAAGGGGGAACCAATGTCTCCGGCGGCCAGCGCCAGCGGCTGGCGATCGCTCGCGCCCTGGTCCGGCAGCCGCAGCTCTACCTGTTCGACGATTCCTTCTCGGCGCTCGACCTCGGCACCGACGCGCGGCTGCGGGCTGCGCTGCGACCGCTGGCGGCCGAGGCCACCGTGTTGATCGTGGCCCAGCGGGTGTCGACCATCCTCGACGCCGACCAGATCCTGGTCCTGGAGGACGGCCGGATCGTCGGCCGGGGCACGCACGCTGAGCTGGTCGCCGATTGCCCCACATATCAGGAGATCGTTGCCTCCCAGTTCAGCGGCGACGAGGCCGGACTGCCGGCCGGCGTGGCGCTGCCCGAGGGGGTTTCACTGTGAGCGCGCCGGCCCGGCCGCGGCCGCCGATGGCGCGCGGTCCGTTCGCCGGCATGGCGGCGGCCGAGAAGTCGCTGAACTTCGGACCGTCGTTCCGTCGGCTTCTCGCCCGGCTGCGCCCGGAGCGGGCCGTGATCGCCGTGGTGGTCCTGCTGAGCATGGCCGCCGTGATCCTCAACGTGCTCGGGCCGCGACTGCTCGGGCACGCCACCAACATCATCTTCGACGGCTTCCTCGGCCGGCACCTGCCCGCCGGCACGACCAAGGCCGAGGTGGTGGCGCACGCTCGCGCCACCGGCAACGGACGCTTTGCCGACCTGCTGGCCCGCTCGCATGCCGTGCCGGGCCACGGGGTCGACTTCCACGCCCTCGGCACCGTGCTGGCGGTCGTGCTCATGCTGTACCTGGCGTCCTCGCTGTGCTCGTGGCTGCAGGGCTACCTGCTGACCGGGGCGGTGCAGCGCACGATGTACCGGCTGCGGGCGCAGGTCGAGGACAAGATCAACCGGTTGCCCCTGTCCTACTTCGACGGTCAACCCCGGGGCGAGGTGCTGAGCCGGGTCACCAACGACATCGACAACGTCACCCAGGCCCTGCAGCAGACCCTGAGCCAGATGCTGTTCTCGCTGCTCACCGTGGTCGGCGTGCTGGCCATGATGATCAGCATCTCGCCGCTGCTGGCCACCATCGCACTGGTCAGCGTCCCGGTTTCCATCATGATCACCAGGCTGATCGCCAAACGCTCGCAGAAGCTCTTCGTTGCCCAGTGGCGCGCGACCGGCCAGCTCAACGGCCAGATCGAGGAGGCGTTCTCCGGCCACGCTCTGGTCAAGGTGTTCGGCCGGCAGCAGGAGGTCGAAACCAACTTCGACGAGAAGAACGGCGAGCTGTACTCGACCGGCCTCGGTGCGCAGTTCATCAGCGGCGTGATCCAGCCGGCCGTGATGTTCATCGGCAACATCAACTACGTTGCGGTGGCCGTGGTGGGTGGGCTGCGGGTCGCCTCGGGCGCGATGAGCCTGGGCGACGTGCAGGCTTTCATCCAGTACTCACGCCAGTTCACCCAGCCACTGACCCAGGTTGCGGCGATGGCCAACGTGCTGCAGTCCGGCGTGGCCTCGGCCGAGCGGGTGTTCGAACTGCTGGACGAACCGGAGCAGCGGGCCGAGCTGAGCCAGCCGGTGCAGATCGCCGACGCCCACGGCCGGGTGGCATTCGAGCGGGTGTCGTTCTCCTACGAGGCGGACAAGCCGCTGATCACCGACCTGTCGTTCGTGGCCAAGCCCGGGCAGACCGTGGCCATCGTCGGTCCGACCGGGGCGGGCAAGACCACCCTGGTCAACCTGATCATGCGCTTCTACGAACTCGACAGCGGCCGGATCACCCTGGACGGCAAGGACATCTCCGAACTGAGCCGGGCTGACCTGCGTTCCCGGATCGGCATGGTGCTGCAGGACACCTGGCTGTTCGGCGGCACGATCCGCGACAACATCGCCTACGGCCGGCCCGAGGCCAGCGAGGCCGAGATCCACGCCGCGGCCGAGGCCACCTTCGTCGACCGGTTCGTGCATTCGCTGCCCGAGGGCTATGACACCGTGATCGATGAGGAGGGCAGCAATGTCAGCGCGGGCGAGAAGCAACTACTGACCATCGCCCGGGCCTTCCTGGCCGACCCGTCACTGCTCATCCTGGATGAGGCCACCAGCTCGGTGGACACCCGGACCGAGCTGCTGGTGCAGCACGCGATGGCGGCCCTGCGCTCGGATCGGACCAGCTTCGTGATCGCGCACCGGCTGTCCACTATCCGCGACGCCGATCTGATCCTGGTCATGGAACACGGCCAGATCGTCGAGCAGGGTGACCACGAGCAGTTGCTGGCCGCCGGGGGCGCCTACTACCGGCTCTACAACGCGCAGTTCGCCGGCGCGGTCGTATGAGGGGAGCGGACAGCACGATGCCCGGGTCACCGGCTGGCGGTAACCCGGGCATCGCGACCGGAGACGGCTAGATGAAGTCGGACAGGTCCTTGAGGATGGCCGCCTTCGGCTTGGCCCCGACGATCGTCTTGACGACCTCGCCGCCCTTGAACACCGACATGGTCGGGATGGACAGGATCTGGTAGTTGCGGGCGACGTTCGGGTTCTCGTCGACATTGAGCTTGACGACCTTGAGCTTGTCGCCGTGCTGGCCGGCGATCTCCTCCAGCACCGGCGCAACCATGCGGCACGGGCCACACCACTCGGCCCAGAAGTCGACGAGCACCGGGGTGTCGGCCTCGAGCACGTCCTTGTCCCACGTCGCGTCGGTGACGACCTGCGTGTTGGCGCCCATTACTACTCCCATTCGCTTGGTTGTTCCGCCTGCAAACCTAACCCCGGTTCGGCCGGGAACCTTCCCCGCCACGCGTCGGTGGCGAAGCGGTCAGCTCTCCAGCGCCGCCAGTTCCGGGTCAGCCACCGCATCCAGCGCGGCCAGGTAACGCTCGGCGTCGAGCGCGGCCTGGCAGCCGGTGCCAGCCGCGGTGATCGCCTGCCGGTAGGTGTGGTCGACCACGTCGCCGGCCGCGAACACCCCGGCGACGTTGGTGCGAGTCGAGTGCTCGTCGACCAGGATGTAACCCTCCTCGTCGAGTTCGATCTGGCCGGCGACCAGGTCCGACCGCGGATCGTGCCCGATCGCGATGAACAGCCCGGTGGACTCGATCGGCCGGGTCTGGCCGGTCACGGTGTCGCGCAGCGTCAGCCCGGACAGCTTGTCCTGACCGTGGATCTCGGCGACCTCGGAGTTCCAGGCGAAGCTGATCTTGGGATTGCTGCGGGCCCGCTCGGCCATGATCTTGGACGCCCGCAGGCTGTCGCGGCGGTGGACCAGGGTGACCGACTCCGCGAACCGGGTCAGGAACGTCGCCTCCTCCATGGCGGTGTCGCCGCCACCGACCACGACGATGTGCTGACCCCGGAAGAAGAACCCGTCACAGGTCGCGCACCAGGACACACCGCGGCCGGACAGCTCGTCTTCGCGCGGAATGCCCAGCTTCTTGTAGGCCGAGCCCATGGCCAGGATGACCGCGTCGGCCGTCCACTCGCCGGACAGGGTGCGGACCACCTTGCGCTCGTCGGACAGCTCGACCGACACCACGTCGTCGGAGACCAGTTCGGCCCCGAAACGCTCGGCCTGGGTCCGGATCTGTGCCATCAGCTCGGGACCCATCACACCTTGCGGGAAGCCCGGGAAGTTCTCCACCTCGGTGGTGTTCATCAGCGCTCCGCCGTACTGGCTGCCCTCGAAGACCAGGGGCTGCAGCTCGGCCCGAGCGGTGTACAGGGCGGCCGTGTACCCGGCCGGACCCGAACCGACGACGATGACCTGGCGGTGCTGGCTCACGACTGACTCCTTCTGCTGTGCACCATCGCCAACGAGTCTAGGTCCGGCGCTATTCCGGTTCGGGCCGACCCGCTCGGCGCCGGATCGCCGCGACGATGCTGCTCACTTCGGGCAGCGGGAGCCGCAGCGCGGTGGCGATCAGCACCGCGCCTCCGACCAGCACCGCGACCAGCAATGTGGCCAGGCTGGCGAGCCGGCCGATACCGAGGGTGGCGTTGCCGCCGAGGACGATCGCCCAGGCCACCGCACCGCCGGCGACCGCGGCCAGTGCGATCAGCCCGACGTTGCGCAGCACGGGTGCGAAGCCGAGCCGGCCGAAGCGCCGCCGCAACAGCAACTGGCCGGCGACGGCGCCGACCAGGTAGGAGGCGGACGTCGACACCGTGAGCGCGACGATCACCGCCCGGCCGTGCAGTAGCGTGGCGGCCAGCACCACCAGCACCACCTTGGTCCCCACCGTGGCCAGGTTCATGATGGTCGGGGTGCGGGCGTCGCGCATCGCGTAGAACACCCGCTGTTGCAGCATCAGCACCGCGAACGGCAGCAGTCCGAACGCGCCGGCGGCCAGCGCGATGCCGACCAGGCGGGCGCCGGACAGGTCGAACCGGCCGAGCAGGATGATGCTGGTGAAGGTCGGTCCGAGGGCGATCAGTCCGGCGGTGATCGGCACCAGGCCGACGGCCGAGAGCCGGGTGCCCAGCCGCAGGTCATCGAGCACGTCGGTGGTCCGGCCCTGGGCGGCGGCCCGGCTCATCCGGGGCATCAAAGCGGTCAGCAGCGAGACCCCGACGATCCCGTACGGCACCTGGAACAGCAGGTCCGCGGTGGTGAAGATGGTCAGGCCGGTGGGCCGGCCGCTGGCGACCCGGCCGACCGCATAGACCCCGAGCTGGCTGATCGCGACGTAGCCCAGCACCCACAGGGTCAGCGTCCGGAACTCGGCCATCCGGCCCGCCTCGTGCTCGGAGGCCCGGAACCGCCACCGCCAGCGGAAGCCGATACGGCGCAGCGGGATGAAGAGCAGCAGCGCCTGCGCCACGATGCCCAGCGTGGTGCCGATGCCAAGCACAAGCACCTGGGCGTTGCTGATCGAGGACGTGCTCAGCGTGCTCGGTCCCGGTACCACCAGGAACAGTCCGGCCGCGGCGATGGTGATGACGTTGTTGGCCACCGGGGTCCAGGCCGGCCAGCCGTAGACGTGCTTGGTGTTGAGAATCGCGGCCAGCAGCGCACCGACGCCGTAGAAGAAGATCTCGGGTAGCAGCAGCGTCGCCCACAGCCCGGCCAGCGAGTGGAACGCCCGGTCACCGGAGTAGAGGGCGATCAGCAGCGGAGCGGCCAGCACCGCCAGCAGGGTGGTGACGCCCAGACCGACGATGGCCAGCGACAGCAGCCGTTGGGTGTAGGCCTCGCCGCGGTCGGCGTCGTCCTGCTGGGCCTTGACCAGGACCGGGATGATGACGCTGGTCAGCACCCCACCGAGCAGCAGCTCGTAGACCATGTTGGGCAGGGTGTTGCCCAGGTTGTAGGCATCGGCAATCCGGTTGGCGCCGGAGCCGAGCGCGGCCGCGATGGCCATGGTGCGCAGGAACCCGGTGGCTCGACTGACCAGGCTGGCCAGGGCCATCGTTCGGGTCGAGCTGAGCAGGCTCGGGCCGGCCGGTTCCTCGCGCCGCTCGTCCGGGGCGACCGCCGGGCCGGTGTCTGGGGCTGCCTCGACGTCCAGGCCGACCGGGTCGGCGGCCGCCTCGCCGGGCGGCGCCTCGACCACCAGCTGGGCGCCCTGCTCGTCCCGAGCCACCCGGACCGAACCCTGCGGGCGCGGCCGGAAGCGGCGCGGCCCGTGGTAGATCGGGGTGCTCCAGGTGTCCCGCGCGTGACCGGACGCGGTTTCCACCGCCAGCTGCATGGCGTCACCGGGCACCGGCATCGGGCTGCCGTACAGCTGGGGCTGGGACCAGCCCTCATCGGTTCCCGGCGGTTGCGCCGGCCCATCGGGACTCACGCCGTGCCCACGCGCAGCGCGCTTCGCTGGTTGCGCGGGCCGTGGCGCAGCCGCCGGACCAGCCGGCGCAGCAGCAGCAGCACCAGGACGGCGACCGCGACCGCGGTGATGATCTTGGTTACGGTGCCGATGGCCGTCGCCCGCACGTTGAGCTCGATCGGCGTGCCGAGCCCGCGGCCGTCCGGGGTCTGCAGCGAAGCGATGACCCGGAACTGACCCAACCGCTCGGTGTGGCTCGGAACCCGAACCGTTTCCATGCCCTGGGCCGGCACTGTGGTCGTGGTCTGGGCCGGGGTACTGAAGCCGATACCGGGTTCGGCCAGCCGGAGCACGACCTGCACCGTCACCGGCTTGCGCAGCTGGTTGGCCACGGTGACCACGATCGGGGAGTTGGCCGAGGACAGGCTGTAGGTGCCGACGGCCGGCGTGACCAGGTGCACCGATCCGGTGATGCCGTCGATCCGGTCCTGCAACTGCCGGACCACGGTCGCACCGCCGCTCGGGTTGCCCCGCCACGCGCTGGACTCGCCGCGCAGGATCCCCGTGTTGAAGCCGGCCAGCAGCTGGGCGGCGGCGTCGTTGTCGTGTAGCGCCTCGTTCATCGACGAGACCGCGTCGCTGATGTTGTTGAGCTGGTTGAGCTGTCGCTGGCTGATCTCGGCCGCCGGGTTCTCGGCCGCGGTGTTGAGCGAGCCGTGATCGACCGGGGTGATCGTGGCCAGGGCCTGGGACAGGCTGATGGACTCGCTCCAGCCGGTCGCGCCGACCCCCACCATCACCGAGGCCGCTGCCCCGGGATTGGCGTTGACGTAGCGCTCCGGTGCCAGCACCACGAAATGCGGCCGGTCCGGCGCCTCCTCGGCTCGAACCGCGAGCTGGGCGATCAGGTTCTGCCCGTCGTTGGCGGTCGCAGTGCCGAGCTTGACCGCCCGCTTGAAGGTGGCCTCCAGTTCGGTGCTCAGTACCAGCGCGTTGGCCTGCCCGGCCGCAGTCGGCAGCGGCGAGATCGCATCGGGCGGCGGCTGCTGGCTTCTCCCCCCGGGCAGTGCGGCGTCACTGAGCAGCACGCTGCTCACGCCACCGCCGACCAGGGTGTCCAGGGCCCGGGAGGTCAGGGCTTCGCCGGCCGGCCAGGCGAGCTGGCTGCTCACCGAGGCCCCTTGCAGGTAGGGGGCGATCCGGGCGCGGACCTGGCCGTCGAGCGCGGTGGAGTAACTCTGGCCGTTGCGGGCCAGCGCGTTGACGTCCGGATCGGCGAAGCTGGTCAGCACCACGCTCTGCTCGTCGGCCACCGTCTTGAAGCGGGCCAGCCAGGCCCGGGCCACCGCGCCACCGGTGCCGGCCACCGTGCCCACGCCCTTGCGCACCCGGTAGCCCTGGGGGCCGGCCATCACGGCCAGGCTGTCGAGCAGGTCGGGATCGACGACCAGCGTCACCGGGACCTTGCCGGCCACCAGTTCCGGGACCCGCAGCGCGCGATCGAGCCGGCCGCCGGGGGAGATCTCGCCGGCCAGGCTCTCGTCGAGGAATACGTCCGAGTCGACCGAGCGGTGCGGCCGGTCCAGCAGCGGCCAGATCCAGGCCACCCGGACGGGCTGGGGGGACTGCGGAAACGATGGCAACAGGACCTGGGTCCGGCCCAGTTCGGTGAAGCCCTGATTCGGGTCGGAGATGCCCGAAGCGACCAGGGAGTAGGGGTAGATGCCGTGGTAGCACAGGCACAACGCCTGGACCGAGGTCAGATAGCTCACCGTCACCGAGGCGTGCGGGCCCAGCGGCTTGTGCAGATCGAGTGGCGGTTGCACCTCGAAGTCGGTGTCGTTGCCGGTGACCGGGTTGGCGATGGTCTGATCCAGCAGCGGCTGCTGGCTGATCGTGGTCGCCCGCTCCAGGGAGAACTGGACGTCGGAGTAACTGGTGTCGGTGTTGTTGGTGATGCGGGCGGTTATCCGCACCGCCTGGGTCAGCGTCTGGGCATCGGGGGTGCGCGGGGTCATCCCGAGCAGCGTGACCGTGGCCGAGGCCGTGGTCGTCGGGGCGGCCCGGGCCGGCCCGGCGGCGCCGAGAACCGTGACCAGGGCGGTCACCGCGAGCACTGCCATCAGGGCGCTCAGCTTCTTGATCAAGCCGTGTCCTTCAACAACCGGCTGGCTTGCGCCAGCAGGTTGCGCTCATCGGTGTAGGCCAACTGGTCGGCGATCTGGGGCAGCGGCACCCAGGCGACCTCGGTGACCTCGATGTCGGCGTCGGACAGCTCGCCGCCGGTGGCCCGCATCAGGAAGTGGTGCACCGTCTTGTGCACCCGGCGGCCCTCGACGACGAACCAGAAGTCGATGGTGCCAAGCGTGCCGATGATGACCCCGCTGATGCCGGTCTCCTCCTGGACCTCACGGATCGCGGCTTCCTCCAGCGTCTCGCCCGGTTCCTGGTGGCCCTTGGGCAGGGACCACAGCAACCGTCCGCGGCGATTCGTCCGGCCGATCAGCGCGCCCATCGGCACCGCGCCGGACAGGTCGAGGACCAGGCCGCCGGCGCTGGTTTCGTCGACCCTCGGAAGCCGCGGACGCCGGGTGGACGACGCGCGGGACATGTTCTCGATGCTACTGGGCGAGCCAGTAGCCTCACTTGAGGACGAAGCCCCGGCACGCAAGAAGACGGCAGAAAGATCGAGGAAATCCCGCAATGACCGGCAACCCCGGTGACCTGGTCGAGATCGCACCGGCGGCAGCCTTCCTGGGCGAGCGGTTCGGCGCGGCCGGCCATCGCCTGTACCTGGTCGGGGGACCGGTTCGCGACGCGCTGATGGGCCGGCCGGTGACCGATCTCGACTTCACCACCGACGCCCGGCCCGAGCAGGTGCTCGAGCTGCTGGAGCCGATCGCCTCCGCGGTCTGGACCACCGGCATCGACTACGGCACGGTCGGGGCGCGGGTGCGGGGCGAGGCCTGCGAGATCACCACCTTCCGGGCTGATCGCTACGACCGCGTCTCGCGCAACCCGCTGGTCAGCTACGGCGACACGGTGGCCGAGGATCTGCTTCGGCGGGACTTCACCATGAACGCGATGGCGGTTTCGGTGCCGGATCGGGAGTTCGTCGACCCGTACGGCGGCCTGGCTGATCTGGCCCGCGGGCTGTTGCGGACTCCGGCCGCTCCCCAGGAGTCGTTCTCCGACGATCCGCTGCGCATGCTGCGGGCGTGTCGCTTCGTGTCCCAACTCGGGGCCCGGGTCGCCGACGATGTCTTCGACGCGATGCGGGAACTGGCGCCGCAGATCCAGCGGATCACGGCCGAGCGGGTGCAGGCCGAGTTGAACAAGCTGCTGCTCGGCGCGGTGCCCCGGGAGGGACTGGAACTGCTGGTCGATTCCGGGCTGGCCGAGCACGTGTTGCCCGAGCTGCCGGCGCTGCGGATGACCGCCGATGAGCACGGCCAGCACAAGGACGTCTACGCCCACACCCTGCAGGTGCTGGATCAGGCGATCGGCCTGGAGGATTCGGGCCCCGACCTGGTGCTGCGGTGGGCGGCCTTGCTGCATGACATCGGTAAGCCGGCGACCCGGCGGTTCGCCGGCTCCCAGGTCACCTTCCATCATCACGAGGTGGTCGGGGCCCGACTGGCCAAAGCCCGGCTCAAGGCGCTGAAGTTCCCCAAGGGCACCACCGAGGAAGTTTCGCGGCTGGTCTTCCTGCACCTGCGCTTCTACGGCTACGGCCGCGGCGAGTGGACCGACTCGGCCGTGCGCCGTTACGTCACCGATGCCGGCCCGCTGCTGTCCCGGCTGCACAAGCTGGTGCGCTCGGACAGCACCACCCGTAACAAGCGCAGGGCGATGATGCTGTCGGCGACCTACGACGACCTCGAGCAGCGGATCGAGCGGCTGCGGGAGCAGGAGGAGCTGGACGCGATCCGGCCCGACCTGGACGGAACCGAGATCATGGCCTTGCTCGGTATCGAACCGGGGCCGCTGGTCGGCCGGGCCTACCAGCATCTGCTCGCGGTGCGGATGGAGCAGGGCCCGCTCGGCCATGACGCTGCCGTGGCTGAGCTGCGCCGATGGTGGTCGGAGCAGCCGGGGGGCAACGCCACCGGTTAAGACCGGACATTTCGTGCGCGTGCACACGCTAAGCACAGGTTTCCCACCGGGCAGGCGGCGTTTCCCACAGCGTTGTCCACAGCTGTGGGTTCGGATCGGGTCAGGCGGCCTCGGCCGGACGCGGCTCGGACAGCTCGCCGCGATATCGCTCCGGGTCCGGCGCAGTCAGGTAGGCCAGCCCGGTAGCCAGGTAGACCACGGCCAGCACGATGATGGCCGGCACCGACTTGCCGGTTTCGGGCAGCAGCAGCGCGGTCAGCACCCCGGAGGCCACGAACACGACGTTGAACAGCGTGTCGTAGATCGAGAACACCCGACCCCGGAAATCGTCGGCCACCCGCTGCGCGGTCAGGGTGTCGACGCAGATCTTGACGCCCTGCGCGGCCAGGCCGAGGAGCAGGGCGGCCGGCAGGAACGTGGCTGGCTGGAACGGGAGCCCCAACACCAGTTCGACCACGCCGGCCCCGACCAGCAGCAGCGCCGGCCACTTCGTGTAACCGAGCCGTCGGGCCGCGATCGGGGTCAGGTAGGCCGCCAGCCCGCCGCCGAGGGCGATGGCCAGCACGATCTGGCCCAGACCGGTCAGGCCGGCCTTGAACAGTCCGTGGTCGTGGAAGTAATTGCGGTAGAGCAGCAGCGTGCAGATCGCGGTCACCCCGTAGGCGAAGCGGTGCACCCCGATCACGACGAACGCCCGCAGCACGGACGGGTGCGAGCGGATGTGCCGGCCACCTTCGAGCAGCCCGACCAGCACGTTGCGTACCGAGTCCCGATGACCACGGGTGTCATCGTCTGGCCCCAATTGGCGGGACCCGAACGCCCCAGCCCGCAGGCCGGCAACGGCATAGAACAGGGCCGCACCCAGCGCCACCCCGGCGTAACCGCCGTTGCCGGCACCGAACAGGTGCCGTAAACCGATGGCCAGGCCACCACCGACCGCAGTCACCACCGCCCCGGCCGTCACCGCGATCGCGTTGGCGGTGATCAGCTGGAACGGCCGCACGACGTGGGGCTGCGCCGCCGACAGCCCGGACAGGATGAACCGGTTGACCGAGATGACCACGAGCGCCGAGAGGTAGAACGGGCCCCCATGCACCCCGCCCGCGATCTCGGCGGCGACCCCGAGCACCATCAGGGCCCGGATCAGGTTGGCCGCGAACAGCACGCGCTGGCGTGACCACCGGTCGATCAGCACCCCGGCGAACGGGCCGAGCAGGGAGTAGGGCAGCAGCAGCACGGCGAAGCCGGAGGCGATGTCGGCGGCGTTGGCCGCCCGCTCCGGGTTGAACAGGATCGTTCCGGCCAGCGAGGCTTGGAACACCCCGTCGGCGAACTGTCCGGACAGCCGGACCGACAGCAGTTGCAGGTAGTCCCGGCGGCGCAGCAGCTGCCGCCACACCGTCCGATCCATCTGCCGCTTGGCGTGCACGTCGGCCTGCCGTTCGTCCGGTTGTTCAGCTACCTCGATCATGCCCGTCTCCCTCGACGCTAGCCCGCCGGCGGGTTCGCTGGTGCAGGATGGAGCCGTGACCGCGGACCAGGACTGGCAGTTGCCCCCAGCTGCCCATCGGCTGCTGATCGCTGCACCTGACCTGACTGACCCGGAGTTCAACCGCAGCGTGGTGTTTCTCATCGAGCACGACGCGACCGGCACGGTCGGGGTCATCATCAACCGCCCGTCGCACACGCCGGTCGGCCACATCCTTCCGGACTGGCAGGACGTCATGACCGAACCGTCGGTCGTCTACAACGGCGGCCCGGTCCAGCGCGATGGCGCCCTGGGCCTGGGCCGGCTGGCGGCCAGCGCCGATGCCGGCACCGGCTTGCGAGCGGTCAGCGGAGGTCTGGCCCTGGTCGACCTCGATGCCGAGCCGGCCGAGGTCGGTGGCCGGGCTCGCGACCTGCGGGTCTACGCCGGCCACGCCGGCTGGGATGTCGGGCAGCTGGAGTGGGAGATCGAGCGGGGCGGCTGGTACGTCGTGGCCGGCGGTCTGGACGACGTGTTCTCGGCCGATCCGGGCCGGCTGTGGCGGGCGGTGCTGCGCCGCCAGCCGGCCCCGCTGTCGTTGCTGTCCACCTTCCCGGCCGACGTCGCGCTGAACTGATCCTGGCCCGGGGCGGCGGCATCAATCCGCGATCCTTAGGTTTCGGGCCCCCCGGGGGCGGGGTAGACCGGTAGTACGAACACTGCCGGCTGAACCCACGCGGGCAGCGCACCGTGAGGGAGTCCCCGTGTCCGCAGCCGACGCCCGAACCGATCAGTCCGTCCGCAGCCTGGTCCCGGCCCGCCTGGACCGGCTGCCCTGGGCGCGATTCCACTGGCTGGTCGTGGTCGGCCTCGGCGTGTCCTGGATCCTGGACGGTCTGGAGATCCAGATCGTCTCCCAGGCCGGTTACCAGAGCGACCTCGGGCTGTCCAACAGCGCGGTCGGAGCGCTCGGTTCGGTCTACCTGGTCGGCGAGGTCGTGGGCGCCTTGGTCTTCGGGCGGATCACCGACCGGATCGGGCGGCGCAAGATCTTCATGCTGACCCTGGCCATCTACCTGATCGGCTCCGGCCTGGCCGGCCTGTCCTGGAACTTCGCAGTGCTGGCGATCTTCCGCTTCGTCGCCGGTCTGGGGATCGGCGGCGAGTACTCCGCGATCAACTCCGCCATCGACGAACTCATCCCATCGCACTACCGGGGGAGGGTCGACATCGCGGTCAACGGCACCTACTGGGGTGGTGCCGCGTTGGGTGCGGCGGCCAACCTCTACCTGCTGTCGAACAGCTTCCCGTCAGCCACCTGGGGCTGGCGGATCGGCTTCTTCCTCGGCCCGGTCATCGGTCTGGTCATCATCGGCCTGCGCCGGCACATCCCGGAGAGCCCGCGCTGGCAGATGACCCACGGCTACGAGGAGCAGGCCGAGTCCACCGTCGACGAGATCGAGGACCGGGTCCGGGCCGACGGGCACGAGCTGCCCGATGTAGATGACCGCAAGGCGATCAACATCGTGCCGCAGAAGTGGATTCCGTTCCCGGAACTGCTGCGGATCTTCTTCGGCAAGTACCGGCAGCGCACGATCCTGGGGTTCACCCTGATGGCGACCCAGGCGTTCCTCTACAACGCGATCTTCTTCTCCTACGCGCTGGTCCTGCAGAAGTTCTTCAACGTTTCCGACTCGCACACCAGCTACTACTTCCTACCGTTCGCCGTCGGCAACCTGCTCGGACCGTTGCTGCTCGGCCACCTGTTCGACGTCGTCGGCCGGCGCAAGATGATCTCCGGTACCTACCTGATCTCCGGGGTGCTGCTGGCGATCTCGGCCTGGCTGTTCGGTGCCGGCCACCTCTCGGCCACCACCCAGACCATCTTCTGGTGCGTGATCTTCTTCTTCGCCTCGGCTGGTGCCTCCTCGGCGTACCTGACGGTGAGCGAGATCTTCCCGCTGGAGTTGCGCGGGCAGGCGATTGCGGTGTTCTTCTCGATCGCGCAGATCTTCGGGGCGATCGCGACGTCGTTGTACGGGCACCTGATCGGTGGCGCGCACGTGCAGAATCCGCACCGAGGCCCGCTCACCTTCGGTTACTTCCTCGGTGCGGCCATCATGATCATCGGTGGTCTGGTAGCGGCCGGGCTGGCGGTCAACGCCGAGCGACGATCGCTGGAAGAAGTCGCCGATCCGCTGTCGAAGGCGGCGCCGGCGGAGGCGGCGTGACGGCCGTCCGAAGGAGAATCAGCCTGTCCGCTCGACCAAATCTCGACACAGTCCGGAGGCAGCGATGACCCTTCCGATCAGTCCGATCGTGGTCGGCATCAGCCGGCGCACCGGTTCGATCGACGCCCTGCGGTGGGCAGTGGCCGAGGCACAACTGCGCAACGCTCCAGTACTGGCCATAACCGCCTGGCGTGGTCCGCGAACCCCGGCTGCGCCCGGCGGCCGACCGCCGGCGGTCACACTGGACTCACCCGACGAGCTCTTTGCCAAGGAAGCCGAGCGGATCGCCGAGCAGCTGACCACAGCGGTCGGTGAGCTGGAGCCTCTCGGCGTGCACTACTCGCTGCGCCGCGGCGCGGCGAGTTCGGTGCTGCTCACCGCCGCCGTCGGCGCCCAGCTGCTGGTGCTCGACTCGCCCCGGTCCGGTGCCCTGTCGACGCTGGCCAAGAGCCTGATCGCGCCCCAGGTGATCTTCAAGGCGCCGTGCCCGGTGGTGGTCATGCCGCCGCCGATCGCCGGGGCCGATGACGTGGTACCGACCGGAGGCCTGACCTCGACACCGGACCCGGTCTGATCACCTCGCCTATTGCGCTTTCCGATGACGCGAGGTTGGTTGTAGCTGTTTGGTCAATTCCGACCGAGAGCAGGCGGGGTGGGTTGTGCCGTGCGTTCACCTCCGACAGCCTGGCCGACAACGCGCTCGCGATCAGGCTGCTGGGTGGCGCGCAGTCGGCGTTTCAGTTGTGGACAACGGGGTACTACAGCTCGCCGAAGGTAGCCGGCTGAACATTCGGCCGGCGGTGGCCACCGACCCAGCTGCGAGCCGTCAACTGACTGGTTGCGGCCGGTGCGACGGCAGAGCTGAAACGCCGAGCGGCCCGAGGGCCCACTCGCTTCCGGTTGGAAGGGCGGGCCACTCGGGCCGCAAGTGCGGATGGAGCTCGAGCCGCCTAGC
>Ga0187809_10000438_pt1 | contig 22694 bp, 21 predicted proteins | sample NC_wetland_sal_i_8_FD_132415 | JGI IMG/M metagenome (GOLD analysis project Ga0187809, IMG submission 132415) | Wetland sediment microbial communities from Neuse River Estuary, North Carolina, USA - ASW_4 | ecosystem: Environmental > Aquatic > Freshwater > Wetlands > Sediment | place: USA: North...
ACGCCGCCGCGGCCTTGACCGATTCCTGCGCTACTACAACACTCGACGCGGCCACTCCGCTCTCGGCGGTCGACCACCCATCAGCCGGCTCGCCGCCTGAAAACAACGTGTCAGGTCACGACAACTAGCCGACGCGAGTTGCGCCCGAGTAGTCCGGCTCGTTGGCCAGCGGGACGATCTTCACCACGTCGCCGGAGGTCGGCGCGTGGATCATCAGGCCGCCACCGAGGTACATGCCCACGTGGTAAGCCGGCGATCCGAAGAACACCAGGTCACCCGGCTGCAGGTCGGCCTGAGCCACCGGAGTCCCCATGCCCTGCTGGGCGGCTGCATTGTGCGGCAGGCTGACCCCGGCCGAGGCCCAGGCGTACATCGTCAGACCGGAGCAGTCGAAGCTACCCGGGCCGGCGGCACCCCAGACGTAGGGCTTGCCCAGCTGCGCCTTGGCGGTGGCGATCGCAGCTGCGGCGCCCTTACCGACGACAGCCGGGGTGGCCGACTGGAACGCCTGCTGGACCGCGGTCGGCGCAGGCTGAGCGGCCGGCGGGTTGTAGTAGGCAGCCCGTTGCGCGGCGGTCAGGGTGGCCAGCAACGCCTTGTATTTTGCCGTCTCAGCAGCCAAGGCCTGCTGGCGCTTGACCAGGTCGGCCTGCTTCTGCTGAGCGGTGGCGACCGCGGCCTTGGCCGTGGCGGTGGCCTTGTTCGCGGTCGAGATCGCGTCGGTGGCGATCGTGGCGACCTGGCTCTGGTGCTCGCTGAGCAGGCTCATCGTCTGCAATGTCTGCAGGTAGTTCTCGCTCGAGTTGCTCGACAGCATCGCGATGGTCCGGCTGAATGCCGAGGACTTGTACTGCGAGGCGATCGATTGCGCCAGCTGCTGCTGGGCCGCACGCAGCTTGACCTGGGCAACGTCGGCGTTTCGGGTCGCGACCAGCTCGGCCTGCTTCGCCTTCGCCACGTCGATCTTGGCCTGGTTCAGCTGCTCGGAGAGCTGCTCGCTCGATGTGGCCAGACCCTGCAACTTGGTGTTGACCTGGTCGATGGTCATCGGCTTGGTCGCTTGCGGAGCGGCCGGGCGAGGCAGCGCGTGGGCGGCGATCGGTGAAACCACGACCGCAGCGAGAACGAAGGCTGCACCTATGAGTGTGCGGGTAGAACGCACCGTTCGAGTTGACGCCACCGGGGCGGAACTCCTCTTCCACTCGACCGCCTACCGAGTTAGCTGTCGGGTTCGGGCTTGGAAGTTGCCCTACGAAGCCGGCCGGCCGCAGAAGCGGTCCGCCCATGGATCGGTGGAAAGCCTCACTGCTGCATAGCAGCGACAGAGGACAAACCCCGTGTCCGCTCCGATTCACCCCAGGAACCTGGGTCCCCGGCTCGACTGAACTCGCCCGTCCGGGATTCCCGGCTGAGCATGATCATTGCGTCGACTCGGCGGTGACCTCCGGAGCGTTCCGGATCAGAGCGCCTCTTACCGAAGGTCTCGGAAAGATTACGTGACCGCCGTCGGCAGATCAATCGCGGCCCGTGGCGTGTCGGTGCTCAGGAGGTGTCATCACCTGCCGGCAATGCCACCAAAAGCCACCAAAAGGCATGGGCAATCGGCAACTGGCGCCGCGGCCTTAGGCAATCGCGGTCCGTCCGCCGTTGGGTTTCTCACGTTCGACCCGCTTCCCCTCCGAGTCGCCGGCGCGATAACTGGGAACCAGCCGCAGCGGCGGCAGCAGTCCCCCGCGAGCGAACGCCCCGAGGGCGCTCTCCTCGGCGCTGTCCAACTCGAGACTGTCGCCACGCCCGCTCAGCAGGACACCGACGACGCAGTCGGAGCAGTGAAGGTTGCGGGCGGCGCAGGTATCGCAGTCGATGAGCATCTCGAACCCCTTCCAGCGGGTGTGACCCGAGTCGATCCCGAGCCGATCGCGACGTTAGGTGGGGGGTCCGACATTTTCTGCGACCGGGCGGTCCGACCTCCGTCCGCCGGCCGCCGGGGTGCGCCGGTGCGCGGCCCGACTCAGCGCTGCAGGCGGTGCAACAGGACGTCGGCCGGTACCGACCACGCCTGGACTTTGCGCACGCTGGCCGCCACCTCGCCGTCGGAACTGGCCACCAGAATCAGCCGGCCCGGCGGCTCGGCCCGCAGCAGCTGCCGGATCAGGTCGTCCGCCAGCTGGCCGCTGGGGCTGAACAGCACCCGGACGCCGCGCGGGGTCGGCAGCCGGGCGGCGGCTCCGACCGGCGCCGCGGTGCCGTCGAAGGCAACGGTCACCTCGAAACCGGTCCGGGCCGCCAGCGGGCCGAGCGAGGCCACCAGCCGATTGCGCTGCTCGGCCAGGGTCAGGCTGCCGTAGCCGGTCTTGGTCAGGTTGTAACCGTCGACGATCAGGTGGCCAGGGCCACCGTCCAGCAGCCGGTCGAGCAGGTCGCCGGTCACCGTCGACGGCCGCTGGCCGATAGCTGTGCTGCCACCGGCGACGAGGTCGGCCGGCCGTACCTGTGGATCGGTCACCGCCAGCTCCTGGCGCAGTCCGGTGACAGCCGAGCCCAGCGTCTCGAGCAGGACCCAGAGCCGGGCGCTGTCGTGATCGCGCTCACCCCGAGCCCGGCGCCGGGCCGCCTCCACCGTCGCTTCCAGTTCCGCGATCCGGCTGCGCGCCCGCCGCAGCTCGGCCGCGTCACCGGCCGCCCGCTGATCGGTCTCGGCCCGCAGCCGGGCCAGCTCCGCATCGGCCCGCTCGGCTGCCCGCCGGGCCGCTCGGACCTCTCCGGTCAGAGTCCGTACCCGTCGGGTCAGCTCGGCCAGCTCGGCGTCGCGAGCCGAGGCGGCCGCCCGCGCTTCGGAGCGCAACCGATCCCGGTCCGTGTTGAGCCGGGCGTTCTGCTGGCGCAGCTGCTCCAGCTCGGCGTGCTGCGCGGCCAACTCGCCCTGGTCAGCCCGCTGTTGGTCGGCCGCCGCCTGCTGCTCGGACAAGGCCGCGAGCTGGGCCTGCCACTCGGGCGGCCGCAGCAGATAGAGCAGTACCGCGATGTCAGCCGGATCAGCCGTGGCCGGCGGGTGCCCGGCGGCGACCAGCCCGGCCAGCTCGGGCGAGGCCTCGCGGGCGACCTCCGCCACCAGCTCGCGAAATCCGGCCTCGGTAGCCAGCGCGGTGGCGATCTCGGCCGCGCCCAGCCGAAGCCGTTTGGCCGGTGCGAACCGAGCGAACCGACGGATCGTCGCCGGCAGCTCGGACACCGGTCGGTGGCCCATGACATCGGCAGCAATCGTGACCAGTTGGTGGCGGGCGGCTGGGGGCAGCGGTCGGTCGGGCTCGCTCACCCCACCCCCTGCTCCGGCCGTGGCGACCTCGACGGAAGCTGGCCTACCGGTTTTGTCGGACCTCGCAGTTAGCGTCGCACACATGTCAGCTCGCCCACCGCTATCCGGTCCGCCGCTCTGGCCCACCGTCGGCGCCGACCAGCCTCGCACCGGTCAGCCTCGCACCGGTCAGCCTCGCACCGGTCAGGCTCGCGCCGGTCAGGCTCGCGCCGGCCAGCCTGGCACCGGTCAGCCTCGCGCCGACCAGTCCCGGCTGCGTCGGGCCGCCGCGCTGGTGCGCAGCCGTGCCACCGCCCGGCTCGACCCCGAGTCGGCCGCGGCTCTGGAGCAGCGGCAGCGCCAACTCAGCCTCGACGAGCTCGACCAGCCGTTGCGCGCCACCACCTTCGTCGTCGTCGATCTTGAGACCACCGGAAGCCAGAGCACGGATGCCATCACCGAGATCGGCGCGGTCAAGGTCCGGGCCGGCGAGGTGATCGGCGAGTTCGCGACCCTGGTCGATCCGGGCGGGCCGATCGCGCCGTTCGTCAGCGTGCTGACCGGCATCACCGACCAGATGGTCGCCCAAGCCCCGCGGATCTCGGCCGTGCTGCCGTCATTTCTGGAGTTCATCCGCGGCAGCGTGTTGGTCGCGCACAACGCCCCGTTCGATGTCGGCTTCCTGAAGGCGGCTTGCCAGCAGAACAGCCACAGCTGGCCCAAGCCGCCGGTGGTAGACACAGCCCTGCTGGCGCGCCGAGTGCTCAACCGGGACGAAGTGCCCAACTGCAAGCTGGCCACCCTGGCCGGCTTCTTCGGCGCTGGCACCACGCCCAACCACCGAGCGCTGGCCGACGCCCGCGCCACCGTCGACGTCCTGCACGGCCTGCTTGACCGGCTCGGCAATCTCGGCGTGCATTCACTACCAGAATTGCGGGCCTTCACCGCGGCGGTCAGCGACGCCCAGCGACGCAAGCGGCATCTGGCCGATCCGCTGCCGCATGCCCCCGGGGTCTACATCTTCACCGACGCCAAGGCGCAACCGCTCTACGTCGGCACCAGCAAGGACCTGCGCACTCGGGTCCGGCAGTATTTCGTCGCATCCGAGACCCGGACCCGGATGGGCGAGATGGTCGGCCTGGCCGAAGCGGTTCAGGGCATCGTGTGCGCGCACGCCCTGGAGGCGCAGGTGCGTGAGCTTCGCCTGATCACCGCCCTCAAGCCCCGCTACAACCGGCGGTCCAAACACGGCGACCGGGCGATCTGGCTGAAGCTGACCGATGAGGCCTTCCCGCGGCTGTCGGTGGTACGCCGGGCCCGTCCCGACGGCGCCCACTATTTCGGACCGCTGCGCTCGGCCCGCCAGGCCGAGCAGCTCCGCGACGCCCTGCACGACGCGGTTCCGCTGCGCCAGTGCACCGACCGCCTGACGCCGGGGCGCGCGATCCGTGCCGCCTGCGCGCTGGCCGGGATCGGGCGCTGCCTGGCGCCGTGCGAGGACCAGATCACCCCGGCCGAGTACGCCGAGTTGGCCGGCGCCGTCGTCGAGGCCTGGCAATCCGACGTCCGCCGGCTTATCGAGCCGTTGCGCCAACGGCTGGGCGTGCTGTCTCTGGCGCAGCGGTATGAGGACGCAGCACTCATCCGGGATCGGATCGCAACCCTGGTTCGCAGCTGCGCCCGGATGCAGAATCTGGCGGCTCTGCTGCGGATCGAGGAACTGGTGGCTGCTCGGCCCGACGGCGGCGGTGGTTGGGAGATCTCGGTGATCCGGCGAGGTCGCCTGGCGGCGGCTGGCACCGCCCCGCGCGGCCTGCCGCCGATGCCGGTGGTCGAGTCTTTGCTGGCCACGGCCGAGGTGCTGCCCGACGACGCTCTGAGCACCGCCGCCACCGTCGAGGAGGCCGAACTGGTGCTGCGCTGGCTGAACGAGCCCGGCACCCGCCTGGTCGAGGCGAGCCAGCCCTGGAGTTCACCGGTGCACGGCGCGGCGGGACTGCGAACCTGGCTCGCCGCCAACGCGGCCGGCCGGCAGGCCGCGCAGCCGTTCGCCGATCACCGGCCCCTGCGCACCCAGCATCAACCGGCCCGACACAGTGCCTGACCCGGCGCGGTCCGGCCCTAGGATTGCCGCATGATCACCACCATCGTCATGGTCAGCGTCGAGGCCGACCAGATCCCCGAAGTGGCGCAGCAGATCGCCGAGCTGGAAGGGGTCAGCGAGGTCTACAGCGTGGCCGGTGACGTCGACCTGATCGCGGTCGTCCGGGTCCGGGAGTTCGACCAGATCGCCGATGTCATTGCCGGCCGGTTGAGCAAGATCGCCGGGGTGCTGCACACCGACACCCACGTTGCCTTCCGTGCCTACTCCCGGCACGACCTGGATGCGGCGTTCTCGATCGGGCTGGAGGCGAGCGAATGATCGGAGCCTGATCCCCGCGGGCGACCCGGGGTCAGCGCAGGCGCTGGCTCGTCTCGACCCAGCGGTGCAGCAGCGCGGCCGCCGCCCCGCTGTCGACCGCCTGGGCGGCGATCGGCAGGCCGTAGGCGATCGCCTCGGTCGCCGAGGTGCCGGCACCGTCATAGGCCGCGATCGCCGCGGCCGCGTTGAGCAGTACCGCATCGCGCACCGACCCGGGCGCCCCGGCCAGGAGTGACCGGACCACCGCGGCGTTGTGGGTGGCATCACCGCCGCGCAAGTCGGCGGCCGCGGCCGGCGCGATGCCGACCGAAGCCGGCTCGAACCGGTCAGCCCGCACCCGGCCACCGGACACGAGCCAGACCGCCGAACTGGTGGTGGTGGTCAGCTCGTCCAGGCCGTCGTCGCCGCGGAACACCAGTGCCGAATCGCCCCGCGCGGCCAGCACCGCCGCCATCACCGGCGCCAGCGTGGCATCGAAAACCCCGATCGCCGCCGCCGACGGGCGGGCCGGGTTGGTCAACGGGCCGAGGAAGTTGAAGAACGTCGGCACGCCCAGCTCCCGCCGCGGACCACCGGCGAACCGCATCCCGGCGTGGAATACCGGAGCGAAGCAGAAGCCGATCCCGACTTCGGCCACGCACTCGGCCACCGCGGGCGCCGGCAGGTCGATCGCGACACCCAGGGCCTCCAGCACGTCAGCCGTGCCGCAAGCCGAGGACGCCGCCCGGTTGCCGTGCTTGACCACCCGGCGCCCGCTGCCGGCCGTGACCAGCGCCGCCATGGTGGAAATGTTGACCGTCTGGGCCCGGTCGCCGCCGGTGCCGACCACGTCCACCGCCGGTCCGGCGACGTCGACCGGGGCGGCGTGGGCCAGCATGCTGCGGACCAGGCCGCCGAGTTCGTCCGGAGTCTCGCCCTTGGCCCGCAGCAGGACGGCGAAGGCTGCCAGTTGGGCCGGGGTCGCCGCCCCGGACATGATCTCGTCCATCGCCGCGGCGGTGGCCTCGGCCCCCACGTCGGCGCCCCGGACCAGGGCGGCCAGCAACTCCGGCCAGCTGAACGGAGTCATCGCCGGCCGGTCAGCGGATGGCAGGGATTGCCGAGGCCGATTCCTGCAGCACCCGGCGCACGGTGTCGCCGGCGGTGACGGGGTCGATCGGCCGGACCAGGATCGCGTCGGCCTGAGCCCAGGTGGCCAGCCACTTGTCCTGAGGCCGCAGCAGCATCACGATGATCGGTGGGCAGTCGGCGATCTCGTTCTTGAACTGCCGGCACAGCCCGACCCCGCCGGTCGGCTGGGCGTCACCGTCGAGGACGGCCAGCGCGACCTCGCCGGAGTCCAGCTCGTTGCGGACCTGGCTGTAGTTGGAGCATTCGATCCAGTTGATCCGGCCGAGATTGCCCACTGATCGCCGGCCGACCGCGTTGCGCAGGTCGGCGCGCACCTCCGGGTGCTGGCTGTAGACCACGACGGTGAGATCGTTGCTCGCTGGCATGCCGCCATCGTAGCTATCGGCGCGTTCGGGCCGGCGGGCACACCCGCGGCTTCGGTGACCGGTTCGGCCTACCGCCCCCGACACGCGGCGACGGTGACCCCAAGGCTGACCGGCCTCGGCGGATAAGGCAATAATGCAGGGGTGACCTCCACCCAGGCCTCGGCTGAACACTTCGCGTCATCCCGTGTGCACTCGTTGACCCGGCCGAACGTGGTCAGCGTCGGCACGATCGTGTGGCTGTCCAGCGAGCTGATGTTCTTCGCCGGCCTGTTCGCGATGTACTTCACCGTTCGGGCCAACAATCTCGCGCACTGGCCCGGCGCCCCGGCCACGTCGACCAATCCGGCCTACAAGGTGCACCTGACCGTCGGCTACGCGACGGTGTTCACGATCATCCTGGTGGCCTCCTCGGTCACCTGCCAGTACGGGGTGTTCGCGGCCGAGCGCGGCGACGTTTTCGCCTTGCGACGCTGGTTCGTCGTCACCTTCCTGATGGGTCTGGTTTTCGTGCTCGGCCAGGCCAACGAGTACCGCAACCAGGTCAACGAGTACCACCACCTGGTCAACGGCCTGCACGAGGGCGGGATGACCCTGTCTTCCTCGGGCTATGGATCGGTCTTCTACCTGACCACCGGATTCCACGGCCTGCACGTCATCGGCGGGTTGCTGGCCTTCCTGTTCTATCTGGCCCGCACCGCCATCGGCCGGTTCACCCCGGCCCAGGCCACGGCCGCGATCGTGGTCTCCTACTACTGGCACTTCGTCGACGTGGTGTGGATCGGGCTGTTCGCCACGATCTACCTGATCCATTGACCGCATCAGCGCGCGCCGACACCGGCCGGTCCCCCGCGGCCGGCCGACAACCGAACACTGCCGGCAGCACCACCGTGATCAGCAAGGGCACAGCGAAAGGACGTCCATGACCGAGGATCACCTCGACGAGGACGGCGAATTCGGCTTCGAGCCGGTCGTCTCGGATAACGTCGCCCCGCCGGTCAAGCCGACCAAGCGGACCCGCCGGGGCCTGCGCCGCCGGCTCACCGGCGCCGCGCTGCTGATCGGCACCCTGGCCGCGGTCGGTGGCGGCTACGCACTCATCGCACCCACCTCGGGAGCGGCCGACACCACGAGCAGCGCCTCCGACGTCGAGGCCGGTCGGCAGCTGTTCATGGTCAACTGCATCGCCTGCCACGGGGCCAACCTGCAGGGCGTCACCGGTCGCGGACCGACGCTGGTCGGGGTCGGGTCGGCTTCGGTGTACTTCCAGGTCAGCACCGGCCGGATGCCGGCGCCGAGTCAGGGCGCCTACGAGGAGCGCAAGCCGAACAAGTTCACCGAGCAGCAGACCCGCCAGCTGGCGGCGTTCGTGCAGTCGGTCGGCGGCGGCCCGCAGGTCCCGCCGGCATCGGAGAACCTGCAGGCCGACAGCTCCAAGCTGGCCGACGGTGGTCAGCTGTTCCGGCTCAACTGCGCCTCCTGTCACGGCGCGACCGGGCGCGGCGCCCCGCTGTCGGCCGGCAAGGTCGCACCCGGGCTGACGGTGGCCTCGGACACCCAGATCTACACCGCGATGCTGTCCGGGCCCGAGAACATGCCGGTCTTCTCCAACAACCAGATCACCCCGGATCAGAAGAAGGAGATCATCGCCTACGTCAAGTACCTGCAGAACTCCAAGGATCCCGGCGGTGCCGGCCTGGCCCGGATCGGTCCGGTGTCTGAGGGTCTGGTCATCTGGACCGTGGGGCTGGGCGTGCTGATGCTGGCGATCCTGTGGATCGGAGCCAAGTCGTGAGCACCACCGACAAGCCTGGGCTCTCGGCCGAGGAGCTGGCCGAGCTCTCGACCGAAGAGGCGATGATCGCCGGTGCCGAGGCCGACGACGTCTTCATCGTCCACCGGCGTGAGCGCTACCCGATCCCGGGCACCCACGCGGAGAAGCGGGCTGAGCGCACGGTTGCGGCGATGTTCGTCATCGCGTTCCTGGCCGCTGTCGGCTTCATCATCGTGTTCTGCGGCGCGGTGCCCTTCCAGTGGCACCTGCCCGGCCAGGGCAGTCAGAACTTCCGCTTCTTCACCCCGCTGCTCGGCGGCCTGCTCGGCCTCTCGCTGGCCGCGATCGGGATCGGCACCGTGCTGTGGGCCAAGTGGCTGCTGCCCGAGGAGGAGGTCGTCCAGGACCGGCATGACACCGGGCCGGCCGAGGCCGACCAGATCCTGACCTCGGCGACCTTGGTCCAGGGCTTCCACGACACCGGCATCGGCCGCCGCGGCCTGCTCAAGGGCACCATCGGCCTGGCCGGCGGCGCGCTGGGCGTGCTGCCGCTGGTGTACCTGGTCGGCGCGATGATCAAGAAGCCGAACAAGGGCCCCGGGCAGAGCCTGTTCCACACCCTCTGGGGCAAGGGCGTGGCCGTGGTCGACTCCGAGGGCAACCGGGTCTCCCCCGGTGACATCCTCCCCGGCGGCCTGATGACGGTGTTCCCGGGCGTTCCCGGTGGCGTGGCGGCCGGCGACTCGCCGACCCTGCTGATCCGGCTGCGGCCCGGCCAGACGGTCAAGGCCCGCAAGGGTCAGGCCGGGTTCCAGTGGCAGGACTTCGTCGCCTTCTCCAAGATCTGCACCCACGCCGGCTGCCCGGCCTCGCTGTACGAGCAGCAGACCGGGCGCCTGCTCTGCCCGTGCCACCAGTCGCAGTTCCAGGTTCTGGAAGACGCCAAGCCGGTGTTCGGCCCGGCGACCCGAAGCCTGCCCAAGCTCCCGCTCGGAGTCGAACTTGTGGACGGCACGCAGTATTTTGTCGCTAAAGGGGACTTCCCCGAAGCGATCGGCCCCGCATTCTGGGAGCGGCCATGACAGCAACGGTGAACCACGACGGACCCACCGCCCCGGGTCCCAAACGCTTCGACAAGCCGCGCACCCCCGCCGGCAAGGCCGGGCGGTGGGCCGACGAGCGATTGGGCATGTCGGGCAGCGTCCGCAACCAGTTGAACAAGGTCTTCCCGGACCATTGGTCGTTCATGATGGGCGAGATCGCGCTCTACTCGTTCATCATCCTGATCCTGACCGGCACCTTCCTCACCTTCTTCTTCGACGCCTCGATGGCCGAGGTCCGGTACAACGGCTCCTACATCCCGCTCGACGGGGTGCAGATGTCGCGGGCCTACGCCTCCACGCTGCACATCACCTTCGACGTCCGCGGTGGCCTGGTCATGCGCCAGATCCATCACTGGGCCGCGCTGCTGTTCCTGGCGTCGATGACCGTGCACATGTTCCGGGTGTTCTTCACCGGCGCCTTCCGCAAGCCGCGTGAGCTGAACTGGCTCATCGGGCTCGGACTGATCACGCTGGGCCTGGTCGAGGGCTTCGCCGGCTACTCGCTGCCCGACGACCTGCTGTCCGGCACCGGGCTGCGGATCGCCGAGGCGATCATGCAGTCCATCCCGGTCATCGGTAGCTGGGTCGCCTTCCTGGTCTTCGGCGGCAAGTTCCCCGGCACCGAGATCATCGGCCGGCTCTACATCGTGCACGTGCTGCTGGTCCCGGGCATCCTGGCCGGCTTGATCGGCGCGCACATGGCGCTGCTGATCAAGCAGAAGCACACCGAGTTCCCGGGCCCGGGCAAGACCGAGGCGACCGTGACCGGCGAGCGGATGTACCCGACCTACGGCCTGAAGGCCGGCGGGTTCTTCTTCATCGTGTTCGCCGTGTGCGCCGCCCTGGGTGGGCTGGCTCAGATCAACCCGGTCTGGCTGTTCGGCCCGTACAACCCGGCGCAGGTCTCCTCCGGCTCGCAGCCGGACTGGTACATCGGCTTCCTGGACGGCTCGACCCGCCTGTTCCCCTCGTGGGAGATCCGGGTCTGGCATCACACCATCCCGCCGCTGTTCTGGCCCACGCTGGTGCTGCCCGGCATCCTGTTCACCCTGGCCGGCGCCTACCCGTTCATCGAGGCCAAGCTGACCAAGGACCGGGCCAAGCACAACCTGCTCAACCGGCCGCGCGATGTCCCGGTTCGGACCGGCCTGGGAGCGATGGCGATCGCGTTCTACAGCGTGCTGCTGCTCTCCGGCGGTAACGACCTGATCGCCAAGGCCTTCAGCATCTCGCTCAACGCGATGACCTGGGCCGGCCGCATCGGCCTGCTGGTGCTGCCGCCGCTGGCGTATCTGGTCGCTTACTGGACCTGCCTGGGCCTGCAGCGGCACGACCGCGAGGTGCTGGAGCACGGTATCGAGACCGGCATCATCAAGCGGCTGCCCAACGGCGAGTTCATCGAGGTGCACCAGCCGCTCGGCCCGGTCGACGACCACGGGCACGGTCAGCTGAGCTACGGCGGTACCCCGGTTCCGAAGAAGATGAACAAGCTCGGCAGCCCGCACGGCGGCCGGATCAAGGGCTTCCTCTGGCCGGTCCGGGAGAAGGCCGAGATCGAGGCCGAACTGGCCGCCCTCGAAGCCGCCGAGGCCGAGCGAGATCGGCAGCGCGAGCTGACCGACTGAGCGCGGCCGCCTGAGCGAGAAACGAGAACTCCCAGCCAACCTGTGACCGGTGGCGGGGAGTTCCCGTCGGTGGGCTTGCCTCTAACCTGCTGAGGTGATGCCTGCCGAGACCCCGACCCAGCTGCTGCACCGGCTGACCAGCTACTCCCCCGGCCGCGAGTGGGACCAGCCCGACCCGGACCAGCGCATCGTCCACACGTTCGAGGCCAACGATCTCAGCCGCCGGCCGCTGGCGTTCGAGCACTACGACGGGCCGCGGCGGAGGTTACCGCGCCGGCGGCCGACCTCGTCCCGGCCGGGTTTGGCGGTGCTGGCCGGCCACCGGGAGAACGGCGGCCAGGCGGTGGGCGCGGCCGGCATCGGGCGGCTGCTCTACCTTGCCGCAGGGGTGACCCGGACCGCGCTCGCCCCGTCCGGCTACCGCCACCTGCTGCGGGGCGCCGGGTCGGCCGGAGCCCGCTTCCCGCTGGAGCTCTACCTGGCCATGCCGCACGAGCGGCCCGGGCTGCCGGCCGGCGTGCACTGGTACGACCCGGCCGAGCACGCCCTGGTCCAGATCGGCCCGCCCCCGCCCGGCCAGGCGCCGACGGTCGTGGTCACCGGCGTGCCCTGGCGCACCGGGTGGCGCTACCGCGAGCGCGGCTTCCGGCATCTGTATTGGGACGCCGGCAGCATGCTGGCCCAGCTGCTGGCGGCGGCGGATTCGACCGGACCGGCCGGCCGCCTCCACACCGCGTTCCCGGACCGGACGGCGGCCGAACTGGTCGGCGCGGACGGCGTCCAGGAGTTCCCGCTGGCCGTGGTCGGGCTCGGCGACGGGTTGCCGGTGGTCGGCCCCGGCGGGCCGGCCCAGCCCGGCCGGTTCGAACCCGACGCCATCGACTTTCCTCTGGTCACCGCCGCCCAGCGGGCGGGCGAGGAGTCCGTGTTGCTGCCGCCGTGGGACTTCGGCCCGGCGGTCCCACCGGCCCGCACCAGCCCCGAGACGGTGGACGAGCTGATCCGGCGCCGGGGTTCCATCCGCCGCTTCGACCCGGCGGCCGAACTGCCGCGCGCCACGCTGGAGGCAGCGATGACCGCGGCCCTGCGCGGGATCGCCGTGCCGCACTGGGTCGCCGTGCATGCCGTCACCGGCCTACCCGCCGGGTTGTACCGCTGGCCGGACCTGGACCGCCCGGTCCGCACCGGCAACCTGCGGGCCGACTGTTACCGGGCCGGGCTGGCCCAGGCGCTGGCCCGTGATGCATCGTTCGTGGTCATCGCCGCCGCGCCCTGGGCCGACCTGGACGAGCACGGCTACCGGGAGGCGCAACTGGCGGCCGGCCTGGTCGACGGCCGGCTGCACCTGCTGGCCGCTGCCCTCGGGGCCGGCGCGACCGGCATGACGTTCCAGGATTCGGACTTGCCGGCGTTGCTCGGCGAACCGGGTCTGGCCGGCTTGCTCTGGACCTGTGTCGGAGTGCCGGAGTACGCCTCGGGATCAGCGGGCACGCCGGGCGCACCGCGCGAGGTGCGGATGGTCGCCGGCCGGGGCTGATCCGGCCGGGCCGGCGCTCCTCCGCTGCCGCCCCGCCAAGCTCCGGGCTAGCGCAGCGGGGCCCGGTTGCCGACGTAGTACTCGAACAGCAGGCCGCCGGCACTGAACAGGATGGCGACGAGGCCGACCACGAACAGCCAGACCTGGAACACCGCCATACCGATACCGGCGGTCAGGGCGGCCAGGGCGATCCCGAGCGGCCAGTAGCTGCCGGGCGAGAAGAAGCCCAGCTCGCCCGCCCCTTCGGCGATCTCGGCATCGTTGCGATCCTCCGGCCGGGGATCGATCCGGCGCGAGACGAACCAGAAGAACGATCCGGAGATGAACGCCAGGCCGCCGGACAGGACCAGCGCGGCGGTGCCGGCCATCTCGACGTGGCCGGTGTCACCGCGGCTCCAGAACGCATAGACCGCCGCGATCACGAAGCAGAAGAACGCGATCAGCAGGAAGATCCGGGCTTCAACCTTCATCGAGCAAGCCCTCTCAGTTGGTCTTGGCCGGCTGGCAGATCGGCGCGGTCGAGGCCGAGCGGTTGGTCCGCGAGGTGTCGAACGGATGCGTCGTAGTGGCGCACGGGGCCAGCCCGACGGCGGTCAGCGCCTCGCGCTGGCGCGCCGGATCGGTCGAAGGGATCTTGGCCAGCTCGCTCAGATAGTTCTCGTAGACGCTCTCCGACACCACCCGTACCTCGAAGTTCATCTGCGAGTGGTAGGTCCCGCACAGCTCCGCACACCGCCCGACAAAGCTGCCCGTGTGGGTTGCGGTGATCTCGAACTGGTTCGGGTCGGGCTTGGGAATCACGTCCCGCTTGAACAGGAACTCCGGCACCCAGAAGGAGTGGATGACGTCCTCGCTCACCTCGACGAAGCGCACCCGCTTGTTCACCGGAATCACCAGCACCGGGATCTCGGTCGCACTACCCACCGTGGACACCGGCTTGCCGCTGGCCGGGTCACTGCTCGGGTATGCCGGCTTGACCGACTGGCCGTTGACCGTGTTGTTGAGGTACTCGAACTGCCAGTTCCACTTGAACGCGTCGACCTGAACCGTGGTGTCCGGGTTCGGGCTGAGCTTGTTCACGTAGTTCTCGGTCACCGCGGTGAAGTAGAACAGCCCGGCGATGATCACGAACGGCGCGATCGAGTAGGCGATCTCGATCGGCAGGTGGTACTTGGTCTGGCGCGGAAGCAGATCGTTGGTCTTGCGGTACCGGATGCAGCACCAGAAGATCAGGCCCCACACGATGACCCCGACGATCAGGGCCGCGACCGAGGACCAGGTCCACAGGGTGCGCATCCGGTCGGCCTGGTGGGTGACGCCGGTGGGCCAGCCGAAGCGCATCTTCAGCTCGGCGTCGTGCACCGAGCACCCGCTGAGCAGGATCGCCACGCCGACCAGCAGGCCGGCCTGAGACAGACGCTTGACACCCCGCCGTGCGGATGACCCCGGCTTCCTCATGTCGGCCAGCCTAACCGACCCATCGCCCGGGCCGCCGCAGGGGGCGGGCGGAATCGGCTAGCGTCAACCGCCGTGGCGACAGGCTGGTTCGACGCCGCGGCCGGCCTGCCCTGGCACCCGGTGACCCGGGCCGCGCTGCTGGCCGCGGCCGAGGACGGCTGGGCCGATCCGGGCCGGATGTCCGGTCCCGGCCGGCGCAGCGCTCAGCTGCTGGCGGCAGCTCGGGAGTCGATGGCCGCGGAGCTGGGGGTGCAGCCGGACGAGGTCGTGTTCACCCCGACCGGTGTGCATGCGCTCCAGCAGGCTGTTCTGGGCGCGCTGGCCGGACGGCAGCGCGCCGGTCGCACCCTGGTGCATTCGGCGGTGGAACACAGCGCCGTGCTGCACGCCGCGGCCTGGCACGTAGCGCGGGGCGGGGCGGCCCGATCCGTTCCGGTCGACGGCGAGGCCCGGGTCGATCCGGTCGCGTTCGCCGCCGCGGTGGCTGAGCCCGGGGTGGCCGTCGCCGTGCTGCAGGCGGCCAATCACGAGATCGGGACGGTCCAACCTGAGCTCGACACCGGTCCGGTCCCGCTGGTCGTCGACGCCCGGCACAGCCTGCTCTACGGCCCGGTTCCGGCGCACGGGGCGATCTTGGTCGCCGATGCTCGGCTCTGGGGCGGCCCGGATCTCGGGGTACTGGTGATCCGCCGCGGCGCCCGCTGGCGCCCGCCGTTCCCGGCCGACGAGTCGCAAGCGGGCCGCGGCCTCGGCGTACCGGACGTACCGGCAGCAGTGGCCGCGGCCGCTTCGCTGCGCGCCTTCCGGGCCGCGGCGCTGACCGGCGATCACGGCCCACGGCTGGGCGGCTACCTGAGCCGGCTGCGGGCCGAGCTGCCCCGGCGCACGCCGGACACGCGGGCCCTCGGTCCGGAGCACGACCGGCTGCCCCACTTGGGCACCTTCACCAGCCTCTACGTCGACGGCGAGGCGCTGCTGAGCGAACTCGACCGGCGCGGGTTCGCCGTCTCCTCCGGCTCGTCCTGCACCTCGGACACCCTGACCCCCTCGCACGTGCTGGTCGCAATGGGCGCGGTGACCTCGGGCAACGTCCGGATCTCGCTGCATCCGGAGGTCGAGGACACGGATGTCGAGCGCTTCCTCGCGGAGTTTCCGGCGGCGGTGGCCGCAGTCCGAGCTCAGCTTCCCGGCGCCGCCACCGAACCCCAACCGGCGACGGATGCGGCCGCCCGGGTCGTCGACAGCCGCGGCCGGCGCTGCCCGCTGCCGATTCTGGATCTGGCCCGGGCGCTGCCCGGGATCGCGGTCGGCGCCGAGTTGACCGTGCTGGCCGACGATCCGGCCGCCGGGGCCGACATCGCCGCCTGGTGCCGGCTCACCGGTCAGGAGCTGGTCTCCGGCCGCGAGGAGTCCTTCGTCGTGCGGCGGGTGCGGTGAGCGGACACCGGCCCATGACAAAATTGCCGCATGGCCGTTGAGATCATCGACATGTCCGCTGCCGACACCGCGATCGTGGGCCTGCAGGTTCACACCATGAAGCAGGTGCGCGACGACCGCGGCACCGTGCGGGAGTTCTACCGGGAATCGGCCTACCCGGAGCTGGGTCAGTGGCGGCAGGTCAACATCACCGAATCCGGCTACCGGGCCATCCGGGGCCTGCACGGGGAAGCGATGACCAAGCTGGTCAGCTGCGTCTCCGGCCGGGCCTTCGGCGCCTACCTCGATGCCCGGCCGGAGTCGGCCAGCTACGGCGCCGTGGTCACCGTCGAGCTCGAACCGGGCGTCCAGGTGCTGGTCCCGGCCGGTGTCTGCAACGGCTTCCAGTCGGTGTCGGCCGAAGGCAGTCAGTACCTGTACTGCTTCACCGAGGAATGGCGCCCCGGCATGGCCGGCGTCGGCTACAGCCCGCTCGATGAGGGGTTGGGTATCGACTGGCCGCTGCCGATCGAGGCCGACAACCCGGCCCACATCTCGGCCAAGGACGCCGGAGCGCCTAAGTTCAGCCAAGTTCGAGTGGGCGCCTGAGCGATGTGCGGACTCATCGGCTTTCTGGCCGCCCGGCCCGGCAGTGCCCCGGCGACCGAGCAGCGAATCGAGGAGTCGCTGGTCCAGATGCGCCATCGCGGTCCCGACGATGCCGGCACCTGGTCCGACGACGACGTGGTCATCGGCTTCCGGCGGCTGGCGCTGATCGACTGGGAGCACAGCCACCAACCACTGCCCTATCTCGACGGCCGCTATCACCTCATCTTCAACGGCGAGATCTACAACTACCTCGAGCTGCGGGAGCAGCTGCGCGAGCAGTTCGGCGCCGAATTCGCGACCGAGGGTGACGGCGAGGCGATTGTCGCCGGCTACCACTACCTCGGCGAGAAGATCGTCGAGCAGCTGCGGGGCATGTTCGCCTTCCTGATCTGGGATGCCGAGGACAAGGTGATGTTCGGCGCCCGCGACTGGTTCGGGATCAAGCCGCTCTACACCTACAGTGACGAGCGCGGCTCGTTCTTCGCCTCGGAGAAGAAGGCCCTGCTCGCGATCGCGCCGGAACCGGTGGCGGCCGATGTGAACCGGCGAGCGTTGCAGAACTACCTGACGTTCCAATACGTTCCCGAGCCGGACTCGATGCACTCGGCGATCACCCGGATCGATTCCGGGACCTGCTTCACGCTCCGTCCCGGCGAGCCGGTGCGGACCCGCCGCTACTTCACCCCGGACTTCGCGCCCCGACCGGTCTCCGACGCCGACCGGCTCTACCACGAGATCGCCGACGCGCTGCGCGATTCGGTGGCCAAGCACATGCGTTCGGACTTCACGGTCGGTTCGTTCCTGTCCGGCGGCATCGACTCGACCGCGATCGCCGCGCTGGCCCGCCAGCACAACCCGGACCTGCTCACCTTCACCACCGGATTCGAACGCGAGGGGTTCTCCGAGATCGACGTCGCCGCCGAATCGGCGGCTGCGATCGGGGTCACGCACATCACCAAGGTCGTCACCCCGCAGGAGATGATGGACACCCTGCCGTTGATCGTCTGGTACCTCGACGATCCGGTGGCCGACCCGGCGCTGGTCCCGCTGTATTTCATCGCCCGCGAGGCCCGCAGGCATGTCAAGGTGGTGCTGTCCGGTGAGGGCGCCGACGAGCTCTTCGGCGGCTACACCATCTACCGGGAGCCGATCTCGCTGCGGCGCTGGACGGCCGCACCCGATCCGGTCCGCCGGCTGCTCGGTGCGCTCGGCCGGCAACTGCCCGAGGGTATGCGCGGCAAGGACCTGCTGCGGCGGGCCTCGATCGGGATCGAGGAGCGCTATTACGGCAACGCGCGGATCTTCCGCCCGGACGAGATGCAGTCGTTGCTCAAGACCTATTCGCCGGCGATCAACTTCACCGACATCACCGCCGAGCACTACGCCGCGACGACCCATCTCGATGACTCGACCCGGATGCAGTACATCGACCTGTTCACCTGGCTGCGCGGCGACATCCTGGTCAAGGCCGACAAGATGACGATGGCCAACTCGCTGGAGCTGCGGGTGCCGTTCCTGGACACCGAAGTGTTCAACGTGGCCAAGTCGATTCCGGTGTCGGAGAAGATCACCTCCGAGACGACGAAGTACGCGCTGCGCCGGGCGCTGGCCGAGATCGTGCCGGCCCACGTGTTGAACCGGGCCAAGCTCGGCTTCCCGGTGCCGACCCGGCCCTGGTTGCAGGACGTCATGTACGACTGGGCCCGCGCGATCATCACCGAGGCCGGCACCGGGCACCTGATCGACACCACCGAGGCGCTGCGGTTGCTGGACGCGCACCGGGACGGGCCGATCGACTACTCGCGCAAGATCTGGACGCTGCTGGTGTTCATGATCTGGCACGGCATCTTCGTCGAGGGCCGGATCAAGCCGGTCATCCCGGAACCGGTTTATCCCGTCAAGATCTAGGAATTGTGGTGCGGCGGCAGGTTGTGCACAGTTCGGCCATGACCTCGGTCGGCTACGACCCGGCCACCAACGTGCTCGAGATCGAGTTCGCCGACGGCGACACCTACCAGTACTTCGCGGTGCCGGCCTCGGTCCATGCGGCATTGCTGGCCTCAGCCAGCCTGGGCACCTACTTCGCCCGCCAGATCCGCCACACCTATGCCGGCCGCAAGGTCAGCTGATTCCCGGGCTCAGTCCTGGAAGTGCTGCTCGACCTCGGCGGCGGCGTCGTCGCCGTAGGACTCGGCCAGGCGCTCGCAGAAGGCGGCCGGCTTCAGCTCGTACTCCTGGGTTCCCACTGTCTCCAGCACCAGCGTGGCGAGCAAGCTGCCGACCTGTGCCGATCGCTGCCAGGACAGCCCCCAGCTGCGCCCGGTCAGGAATCCGGCCCGGAAGCCGTCACCGACTCCGGTCGGGTCGTGCCTGGCCCGTTCCTTGGCCACCGGCACGTGCACCCGCTCCATGTCCCGGCCGACGATCTCGACCCCGCGGCTGCCCTGGGTGGTGACCCGGACCCCGATCCGGGCCTGGATCTCCGCCTCGGACAGGCCGGTCTTGGACTCGAGCAGGTTCTTCTCGTACTCGTTGGTGAACAGCAGGTCCGCGCCGTCGATCAGCAGCAGCAACTCCTCCCCCGACATCCGGGCGATCTGCTGGGACGGGTCGGCCGCGAAGCGGTAGCCGAGTTCACGAGCCTCGACCGAATGCCGGACCATACCGGCCGGGTCATCGGCGCTGACCACGATCAGCTCGGCCCCGGTCCGTTCGACGGCCGGACGCAACTCGATATTGCGGGCCTCGCTCATCGCCCCGGCGTAGAACGAGGCGATCTGGCACATCTCCTCATCGGTGGTGCAGACGAAGCGGGCGGTGTGGTGCTCGGGTGAGATGTGTACGGAGTTGCAGTCGACGCCGTGCCGTTCCAGCCAGGCCCGGTAGTCGGCGAAGTCCTCACCGACCGCGCCGACCAGAACCGGGTGCTCCCCGAGCAGGCCCATCCCGAACGCGATGTTGGCCGCCACCCCACCCCGGCGGACCACCAGGTCGTCGACCAGGAAGCTCAGCGACACCTGGTGCAGCTGGTCGGCCAGCAACTGCTCCGAGAACTTGCCCGGAAAGTGCATCAGGTGGTCGGTGGCGATGGAACCGGCGAGGAGGACAGGCATGACGGCCAGGCTACCCGGTACAAACGCCACTCCCGGCCCGGGACCGGTCAGACGGTCCCCGAGCCGGGAGTGGGATCAGGTCGTGCGCGGCGGATCAGCCGCAGAACGAGTTACCGCAGGCGCAGCCGCCACCGGCGTTGGGGTTGTCGATCTCGAAGCCCTGCTTCTCGATGGTGTCGGCGTAGCTGATCACCGAGCCGATCACCAGCGGAACGCTGGCCCGGTCGACCACCAGCGGCACGCTGGTCTCGGTCCCGGTCAGCGGCTGGTCGACGGTGACATCGCCGTCGAGCGAACGCTCGTCGAAGAAGAGCTGGTACTGCATACCGGCGCAGCCACCGGGCTGCACCGCGATCCGCAGCCGCAGGTCGGTGCGGCCCTCGGCGTCGAGCAGCTCGCGCACCTTCACGGCCGCCTCGGCGGTCAACGTGACCGGCGCGGTGTCGGTGTCCGGCGTGGTGATCGAAACCTCGGTGGTGGTCATTACATCCCCAAACATGCTGCCGGGAGCGTTCCCGGAAAACGGCCAGTGCGAGTACCCGGCACCGGGTCCCGCCGTGCGCAACCGGGTGGAACCGGCCGCTATTCCCATCGTACGTGCCACAACCGTCAGCACCAGCGCAGCGGCGGAAAAGCCGGCCTGACAATCCGTCCGGATGAGCCGGTGAGGCTAGGAATCGCGAGCGTCTTCGGCGCCCAGCTCGTCCTCCGCGCCCACCGGTGTGCGGGCCGGCGGTTCAGCCGGCGGCTCGGCCGGGACCTCGGCCGGGGCTTCGGCCGAGGCTCGAGGCAGGGTCGTCGTCGGCGCGTCCCCGGCGGAGCCGGGGCGCTCGTGCGGCCGAGCCGGCTCACCGCGGTCCGCCTCGGGCCCACTGCGGTCCGGCGCGTGCGGGTCGGCCGGTCGGGCCGGCTCGGTGACCCGTTGTTGCGGCTCGGGCTGGTAGCGGGGCCGGTAGTCCTCGGCCGGCCGATCCTGGCCGGTGCGCTGGACGGGCCGCTCGGAGCTGGGAACGGGCTCGAACTGCTCGGTCGGCCGGGCGTCGGCGTAACCCTGGTCACGCCGTCCGGCGTTCCACATCGAATTCGGCTCCGGTTCCGGCTCGGCCAGGCGCTGGGTCGGTTGCTCGCCGGTCGGCCACTCCCCCTGCAGCCGAGCCCGGGACGCGGCCAGGTCGGTGTCGGCGAAGCCGGGCTCCTCGTCCTCGACCTCGCGCCGGTTGCGCAACCGCCAGATCAAGCCGTCGAGGGAGAAGATGTCGGCCCCGCCGAGCAGGAACACCGACAGAGCCGCCGCCACGGCCAGGTCGACCGAGGTGAACCAGCCGCTGGAACCGGTGTACTCCTTGACCCCGGCCCAGTTGATGGACAACACGATGCCGGCCATCAACAGCATGCCGCCGGCGGCCGCGATCCGGGTCAGCAGGCCGACCAGCAGGCCGAGCCCGATCGCCAGCTCGGCGTAGGCGGTGATGTGCCCGAAGGCCGACGGGTGGTCTGACAGCGGGCCGAGGATGCCGCTGATCGGTGTCCCGGACTTGGCGGCGTCGATGGATGCCTTGAACCCGTTGACCGAGCTGGGGTCGAAGAAGTGCGGGTAGGCCAGCTTGGCGTAGCCGGCGAACAGGAACACCGCGGCCAGAAAGATCCGCAGCGGCAGTACTGCCCAGCCGTTGGTCCGCCGGCGCATCGGGTTGGCGTTGGCGGCCTCGGTTGCGGCCATGTCGTCCTCCTCAATTCAGCCGATACCGGTCACCGGTACCGGAGGGCGCCCGGCGGGCGTGGCCGATCGCACTCGGCCATCGACCCGGCCGGCGGCCCGTTTCCGGGCCGCGCTTGGCAGACTGTTCGGCGTGACCGGAATCGATGCCTCCCAGCATGCCTACGACCGGGCCGCCACCGGCGGTTCAACACACGAAACGGCGGCAATCCACACCGGCACCGCACAGGCGCTGCTGCTGCTGGGGCACGGCAGCGACCCGTCGGCCGAGCGCGGGGTCGAGTGCCCGGGCGAGCTACCGGCGGCATCGGACCCCGCGCTGGTGCACCGGGCGGCCGCGGCCAAGGCGGCCCTGGGCGAGCGGGTCTTCGTGCTCGGACACCATTACCAGCGTGACGAGGTGATCCAGTTCGCCGACGTCACCGGGGACTCGTTCAAGCTGGCCCGGGATGCCGCCGCACGGCCTGAGGCCGAGTACATCGTCTTCTGTGGCGTGCACTTCATGGCCGAGTCCGCTGACATCCTGACCTCGGCCGAGCAGCAGGTGCTGCTTCCCGACCTGGCCGCGGGTTGCTCGATGGCCGACATGGCCCGCGATTTCCAGGTCGCCGACGCCTGGGATGTGCTGACCGAGGCCGGTGTGGCCGAGGCGACCGTGCCGGTCACGTACATGAACTCCTCGGCTGCGATCAAGGCGTTCACCGGCCAGCACGGCGGCTTGGTCTGCACGTCCTCCAACGCCGAGCGCGCCCTGCGCTGGGCCTTCGAGCAGAAGCCGGGCGGCAAAGTGCTGTTCCTGCCCGATCAGCACCTGGGTCGCAACACCGCTGTCCGCCGGCTCGGCCTCGGCCTGGACGACTGCGTGGTCTACAACCCGGCGCTACCCGAGGGCGGGTTGACCCGCCGCCAGCTGGCCGAAGCCCGGATGATCCTCTGGCGCGGGCACTGCTCGGTGCACGGCCGGTTCACCGCGGCCCAGGTCGCCGCAATCCGGCACCGGGTCCCCGGCGTGCGGGTGCTGGTCCACCCCGAATGCAGTTACGAGGTCGTCGCGGCCGCGGATGAGGTCGGCTCGACCGAGCACATCATCCGTACCATCGAAGCGGCGCCGGCCGGCTCGAAGTGGGCCATC
>Ga0187809_10000439_pt1 | contig 22663 bp, 22 predicted proteins | sample NC_wetland_sal_i_8_FD_132415 | JGI IMG/M metagenome (GOLD analysis project Ga0187809, IMG submission 132415) | Wetland sediment microbial communities from Neuse River Estuary, North Carolina, USA - ASW_4 | ecosystem: Environmental > Aquatic > Freshwater > Wetlands > Sediment | place: USA: North...
ACAGCCGAACGTCTTGGCAAGAACTTCTTCCTGCTGTTCTGTTGGATAGAATCTGTACTTATAGGCTCGCTGTGTCATAGTTACAAAATACCATACATTGTGTAACAAAGAAATAGTTGCCTAGCGGCAAGCGCCTTATATCCCCATAGCTAAAGCAACGGGTTTTACGGCGCGTTTGATAAAGCTCCTTGGGAATGTCGCGCACAAAGTTTACCAGGATGAGTACCGACAGTGGCAGAGCGAAGGCAACCGACGGGAGAATCATGGCCCACAGCGTGTCATAGAACCCCAATTTTTCAATGAGCACGTACAAAGGAATGATTCCCGCTTGAATCGGAATGGCTAGGTCGGCCAGAAAAAAGGTGAATGCCCTGGAACTAAACCAGCCGTCTAGTCGCACAATGGCATATGCTTCCATGAGTCCAACAATCAGGATGAGTGCGACAGCTACTACCGCCACAACGGCACTGTTCAGGAAGTAACGGGCAAAGCCCGCTTCCCAGACGTCGCGATAGTTTCCAAAATAGAGATGCAGCGGTGGAAGCCACGGTTTCCCCGTGATGTACGTAGCCTGGGTACCGAAGCTTTCAAAAATCATATACAGGATTGGATACAGGGAGACAATAGCCCAAATGACGGCTAAACTAACGACCACAACTTTTCGAAGCAAGCGACCACCCCGTTTGATTGCAATCATGGTGTGCACAAGCGTCAAACACACAACCGGTAATTGGCTGTCTGTGTCAGACGCCCTCCGACTGACTTTCCAGTTTGCTAAAGCCGGTAAACCTGGTCATTGCAATGGACAGTACAATGCCCAGAAGGGCGATGATTACGGCAAGGACACTGCCATAACCGATTAAGCTCTTGTTGAATGCTGTGTTGTACATGTTGACGGCCAAGACATTGGTCTCGTTGTTGGGCCCACCATCTGTGAGAATGTAAATGAGGTCGAAATATGTCAGAGAGCCTGTCAACATGAGAACCGTAGATGTCACAAAGGTGTACTTCAACTGCGGTAGAGTAATGTACCAGAACTCTTTCCAGAACGTCACATCGTCAATGAGCGCGGCTTCATAGATGGTTTCTGAAATTTGCCTTCTGCCCGCTTGGTATAACAGGGTGTGAAAGGGAATGTACTGCCAGGAAACAATGGCCACCAGCGTTCCAAGAACCAGCCCAGGCCTGGTGGAACCCAACCACTTCGCGGCAAGAAAGTTTAGGTGCAGGCCCTGTAGAGCCGCATTGAGCAAGCCAAAGTTTGGATCCAAAATATAGGACCATGAGCTATGCAGTTGTTCTCAATAATTGGGTATTGGTAGGTTCAAACCACCTCAGTTCCAGTGTGGTTGGCCAAAATTTGTGGATGAGTCTTGCAAAGTCTTTTGCTGGTGTGTCAAGATCGATCACGATCGAGTCTTGCTCATTTTGTCGAGCGGCTTGACGGGTACGACAGCGGATGCAGAGCAGATTGCGGATCACTTGGCCGTGGGTGCAATCTTCTTCTCCCGCTGTTTTTTGCTGCCAGGTTATGTACCGTATAAGCGTCTCAGCCGTGAATAGCAGCGTCATGTGAGCGTGAATGTGATTCTCGTTCGGTGAATGACAACCCAGCATCCCAAGCTCTTGCTTTGCCGTACGGAACAAGACTTCAATACGCCAACGCTTCAGCCATGCTCCAACCACCTCAGATGGTGCATCGTAGCGGTTGCTGACGAGCAGATATGCTCCTTTATACTCTGCAGCCACCTCGTCGGTCTCTACGGGCTCGTTGGGGTTCGCCAGTTCGCTTGGTTCCGTGACTGCCTGGTTGTCTTTTGACTTCATACGTTTGCCGACAACTGCAGCGATTCTGGTGTATTTCATTTTCGTGCAGGGTTCGCCCCGCCGATTCACTGACGCCTTGGGCATTTTCATGTGGATGTCTTCACAAGCGACGGAGGCGACATCCACATTGGTTTGTGCCATAAGCATCGGATAGACCTCCCGAATGAGATCCTTCGGACGGAGCGGCACAAAGCGTTCACGTCCAGTTCCGGGTTCAATCATACGGCGGAATAACTGCGTGTTGCGTTTGGCCTTGGTCACCCAGTCAAAGTTCGCCGACTCACACTGAAACAGAAAGGGCTTGCTAAAGTACCAGCGGTCCATGACCACCCACAGGCGACACGTGACCTGTTTTCTGACGGTCTGGAGCATCTGCCATGCCAGGTCAAGTTTCGATTGCCTCTTATCCGCATCGTTTTCGGGCTTCGTCCAGATGGCGTAGGACCAGGGATATTCAACTCCGTTATTGCGAACGGCGTGCAACGCCACAATGTTCATCGCCCATGTGTAGACTTTGGTTGAACTGTCGTAGAGCCAGTAGAGAAATGGGATTCCCTTGGCGTATGGATGTGGCGCATGTGTATCGTCAAGCGCAAGGACATCTCCTTGTGTGAGGGCTGTATCTGGGTCTTCTTGAAGACGGGCTCTTCGTTTCAGATTGAACATATCCCAATGAGAAAACCCTGTTAGAAAGCGACTGAGGGCCGATTGTGTAACTTTCTGAATGCCGGTCATGCGCTGTAGCAAGTGGTCTGCGTTAAAGAACGTGGCCACGGAGTTTACAGACGAGCAACGATTGATGAGACCAATGACGTAGACAAAGGCTAAAACCCAGGTGGCTACGCCACGAACTTTGAAAACACCAGACTGCGACAAAAGTAGCGAGAAGTCGAACCGATCCCAGAGCGAACGGAGAACGGGAGCACCACCAACACTGCTAAAAGACGAGAGTTCCTTGAATCCAGGTTTACATAAACGAGCCATGTTTCACACCCACATCGCTAAGAGATAGGCAGTTAGATGCCTCCTCGGCGATTTTGGGGGTGTTTCGGAAAAGTCAAGGGGTTTTAAGTGTTTTCATGGAATTTTCAAAAACCAAATTCATGCAGCAACTGCATAGCTCATGAAATGGAGTAATAGGTGGAAATGTTGCCCATTAAATCGGCAGGATTGCCCTTACCCCCGCTAACGGCTGGGAAGATGGTCCAACCCAGGTCGTTGGCCGTAAAGGAAGCAGCGGACGACTGCAAGGAAGGATAAATCCAGGAACCCTGCAGTAGCATTGCAGCCTTGCCGGAGTACAAGAGGGCCTGGTCTTCGTTACTGTTTGCGCTGACGCCTGAATATCCGCTCTCGAACCCGCCAGCCTGTACAAGCTGCTGAATCATCTGCAGGGCCTGGGTTACAGCGGGATCGCTCCACGCATTGGCTTGCCCGGTCATGATGTTGTTAAATACGGTGGGTCCGCCGATTCTGTCTGTCAAATACATCAACCACATGAGATCCGGCCATTGGTCTCGTGCACCAATGGCGATGGGTGTCACACCCTTTGCCTTCAGGGTCTTGACGTCAGACATCAGTTGATTCCAGGTGGAGGGCACAGGCAGATTGTATCGCTGGAAAATGGTCTTGTTATAGAAAAGCAGCTCCGGTTGCGTTCCAGCACCTTCAGGGACGCCGTAAATGTGACCGTTGATGGTCACATTGCCCCAGACACCCGGGAAGAACTTGTTCTTGTAAGAAGGATTCGCCGCCAGGAACGAATCAAGATTCACCACTTTGTTTGCGTCCAAATAGGTTTTAAGCGTTGCGCCGCCCCAACTGAAAATTAAATCGGGCGGATTGTTTGCGCCCATTGCAATTTGAATCTTTTGTTTATAGGCGTCGTTGTTATAAAACTGAATGTTTGCCTTCACTTGGTTCTGGGATTGATTGAATTTGTCTGTAGCCGTTTTCATCATGTCTTCCATTGGACCACTTTCAGAATCCCAGATGGTGATGGTCTGCTGCGTGCCGGCGCTGGTTCCGGAAGAATTCCCCGGCGAGTTGTTAGCGGCAGTGCCACCGCTCCCGCATCCAGCAAGTACACCTGTAAGTGTTACGGCCAATCCGGCAGTCACCCAAGTTCCATACTTTTTCCTTTTCACTCGCATCGCCCCCAGATGATGATTTGACAGCTAGGCAAAGGCCCTTATGTTTAACACATGTCAATTCTGTCCATTGCCGGCTGTCTAAAGCCCATTTCCCCACCAAAGTTTCACCGAGCCACGAAATGTGGTTAAACGTTTAACCACATTTCAAAGTTTACACCCTCGATGGGCTTAACGCAACCTATTTGGGAGCAGAGATAGATTCACGCGCTATGAATTTTACCGGGAGAGTAACTGGTCGCTCATATTCCCTGCCATCCAATTTTGAAATGAGCATCATTGCGGCGTGGCGACCCAGTTGATAAATGTCGTGGCGGATGGTGGTGATGGTGGGATTAACGTATTTTGAAAAGGACGAGTCGTCAAATCCAATGACTGATACATCTTCAGGCACTCTGTACCCTGCACTCTTGAGGTACTCAATTACTCCCAGAGCCATGATGTCCGTTGACGCCAGAATTGCCGTCGGTTTGTCCTTGGAGCGCATGATTCTTCTTGCCGCGTCTCGCCCACCATCGCGACTGTTGGAACCCGTGGCCACATGTGCCGCCGGCGCGTCCAGATGCGTCTCGCCAAAAATTTCCTTAAAGAGTGTGTAACGCTCATACACGTATTCATAGGATATGGGGCCCAACGCGTAGCCCAGACGTCTGTGTCCAAGTCTGACAAGATACGAAATAGCCTCCTCCATGCCCTTTCTCGTGTCCGAAACAACATAATCCTCTACGCCGTTTTCATCTCCGTTGGCCAGGACAACAAATGGAACATTGAGTTGGTGGAAGTATTTAATATACGGATCCTTCAGTTTGACTTCCGTTAAAACAAGGCCGTCGATGCGTGCGCGAACGGATTCATCCAGTCCGTCAGAATAGATAATGGATACCACATAGCCGCGCTCCAGAGCCACTTCCGTAAGGCCACGTAAGAGTTCGGAAAAGTACGGATCGAGAAATGCGCTGGGAGACGCTGGGATGAACAGGCCGAGGTTGTATGTGCGGTTTTTAACCAACGCTCTAGCAGAAATATTTGGCGTGTAATTCAGTTCTTCCGCGGCCTGCAAGATGCGCTTCTTGGTTTCATCACTAAATCGTTTCGTTCCGTTGAGAACATTGGACACAGTGGCGGGAGTTACCCCTACTGCCTTCGCAATGTCCTTAATCGTCGCTTTCTGTGCCACGTTGGGCCACTCCTATCCAATTTTCAGTCGACCATTGCCCTTACTATACAGCATTTTACGGTCCATTCGCCTGCCTGTACAAGGCTGAGCAGGGAAAGGGACCAAGCCATATCTGCAGTGGCAGTTTCCGTTTGGATGGAGAAGAGAAAGGGGAGCAAAGTCGTATTCTTGAAGAGTTGCGACTGACGGCTTATTCGACCCGAATATGTTTGGTAACATGCTCCATTTTGCTGTTGCACATGGGGCATGCCGGTTTCTCCACATAGATGAACTCATCCCTAGACCAACAATCGCAGGCAGGGCACTGCCATACAGCGACATCAGCGTAGACGTGTTCAGAAACGGGTTTTCTCGTGTATCCAAAGTTACCCATTGAAACTACCTCCTCCTGATTGTCTGGCTCATCTATCCGTTGCCTTGTGAATGCGATTCGCTTATAACCGGCATCTTTTGCTTCTCAACAAAAAACAGACTGCCCCTCAGGTATCGCGATGATCCCTAACAGGGGCAGCCCAGCTTTTTCAAAGTGTCTTACGATACGTTTGCCGCTTGAGCGCCTTTGGGCCCCTGAACAATATCAAACGTTACGTGTTGTCCTTCTTCCAGGGTCTTGTATCCATCTCCCTGAATGGCACTGAAGTGCACAAACACGTCGTCTCCACCTTCGACTTCAATAAATCCGAAACCTTTTTCTGAATTGAACCATTTCACTTTGCCTTCGTACATTGCATTTCCTCCTCGATGCGTCCTTCGCACGCTATTTGTTCAACTGTTCAATATCAAAATATAAAGCCGTCTCTTCTGCACCCACAATGAGGCGTTAGAAGAACGGCTCAACATGTTTACATATCAAACAAATGCGATTGAACTCCTTTATCATACAGGACCGTGACGTCTGTGTCAAACTCTCTTCCAAAAGATTTTTGCACGAGTGTCACGGCATTATCATCACATGCCGTTTTTCGCACGGTTTATGTCCCGAGCTGTCCGCACTGCAGGGCTGCATCCCCTGCGGGTAACTGCCGCCGAAGTCGTGCCCTAGGTTCCTTCGGTGTTATACTTCATATAGGAAGTTCATTCATCTCATGGAGTGTCAGAAAGGAGATTCACGCAATGGCCCTATGGAGAGAACTCAAGAGTATCGAGGACTGGCAGGAGGTTCTCGATAAGTCTTCCGAAACGTCCGTGATGATTTTCAAACATAGCACCACCTGTCCCATTAGCGCTCGCGCTTGGAACGAGTTCCAGTCCTATTTAGCCGATACTCCTCATCCCGAAACAGAGTACGTCATGGTTAAGGTTATCGAATCCCGGCCGGTGTCCAACCGCATTGCACAAGACTTGCAGGTTAGACACGAGTCGCCGCAAGCCATTTTGCTCCAGCACAGGAAGGCGGTTTGGAACGCCTCACATGGGGCCATTACACAGAGCAGTCTTCGTACAGCTTTGCGTGGCGAACTGCTGTGAATCATGAAATGCCCCTGGGCATCCATGCTTCCCAGGGGTATTTCCATGATTGCGGAACGCTTGACGTCTCGACGCCACATCACAGCACGTCTCGATGAATCAGCACGTAGAGTGCGGCTGGACCATGAACGCCTATGCTCTGGTCGTTTTCAATGTCGGACGATCGGCTAGGTCCGCTGATGAAATGCACCGCTGATGGCATCTGCCCCAGCGGTGACAGTTCCGCCATGACTTCCCCCATGCGGTGGCGTATCTGGCTCTGACGGATAATGGCAATATGGACCGTGGGCAACAGGCTGACCGAACGTCCCCTGCCCGGGCCAGCCATCATCACCAATGTCCCCGTATCCGCAATGGCGCAGGCACATCCTGTAATCCCAACGTCCGCTCTGCTTAATTCGTCCAGGGTACACCGACCCCACTCAAGAGTCTCGTACGGTTTCAGGACTTCGCGCCATTGCTCCGCCGACAGACCGAGGTCTGTGAATTCGTCCAGCTCCCAGGTGGCTACCCGTTTGGGTGCCAGTTTCTGCAAGAGATTTTGCAAAGTGTTCTGCACTTCCTCCAAGCTCTCGCAAACCTGCACTTCCCCGCCCAGGGCCGTCAAAGATTCGCAGAAGAGTGACAGACTCATTTCCGACATCCCTCGTGCTGACGTCCAGAATTCTGGAGCTCCCTCAATTATCCTCTCAGGCGCCACTGTCGGAACGGTTTCTCTACCGAGTCGCCGACTGATGTTTTGCAGAAAGTCATTTTTGTTCATTTCCGCTGACCTCCCTTGCCGGATGCCGCCAATTCCCGCTGCAACTTAACCCACCGACGGCGGAATGATTCCTTTGCCAACGCAGGGAAGTCTCTTCCCTTTGTCCAGCCTGCCAGCGGCCCCAACTTCGCGGTGATGATGCCGTCACGCACCAACGGCTTTTGACAGACTCTCGCGGTATCCATCACCAAGCGATAGCGTTGCGACGAGGAAAATATTCTGGCGAAACCCTTCATCATCAAACGTTCCCCTGCAACAGGGTAATGATTTCCCACAGCCTGCTGGCGCAGGTGGACCAACATGTCGTGGTGCTGGATTTTTACTGGACAGGCTTCGGCACAGGCCCCGCACAGGCTGGAGGCAAAGGGCAGGTCCGTATACTTCTCGCCACCGTTCAGCAGCGGCGACAATACGGCCCCAATGGGACCGGGATAAACGGAAGCGTAAGCATGGCCGCCCACCTGCCGATACACCGGGCAGACGTTGAGGCAAGCGCCACAGCGAATACATTTGAGGATGTCCTTGTAGTTTTCGTCGCCCAATTGACGGCATCGCCCATTGTCCAGAATGATGACGTGTAGCTCTTTTGCTCCGTCCATTTCTCCGTGTGCACGGGGGCCCGTAATCATGGATACATAGGTGGTCAGCTTCTGACCGGTGGCACTTCGCGGCAACAGGTTGGCCATCACCTCAAAGTCTGCAAAGGTAGGGACCACCCGCTCCATCCCCATGAGAACAATGTGGGTCTTGGGCAGATTCATGACCATGTCCGCGTTGCCTTCGTTGGTAAACAAGGCAAGGGTACCGGATTTTGCAATGCCAAAGTTACAACCTGTGACTCCAACTTCGGCGTGCAGGTATTTCTCCCGCAGGTATTGACGCGCAAATGCCGTAAGTACCTTTGTATCGGTGGTTAAATTCTTGCCTCCCGCAGCTGTAAAGAGATCGCGAATCTGATTGCGGTTCTTGTGAATAGCCGGAATTATGATGTGGGACGGTTTCTCTTTCGCCAACTGAACAATGAACTCGCCCAAATCCGTTTCCACCACGTCAATTCCCGCGTCCTCCAGGACCTCGTTCATTTGAATCTCTTCAGAGACCATTGACTTTGCCTTAACGACAGATTTCGCCTGCTTTGCAGACAAAATGTCCAACAGGGTCTGTGCCGCCTCGCCGGCATCTTCTGCGAAGTAGACCCGTCCTCCACTTTTTTCGACATTCTCGGCAAACTGCTGCAAGTAGTAATCCAGGTGGCTGATGGTTTCTTCCCGAATGGCGCTGCCGCGTTCGCGCCATTCTTCCCAGTGCCCGAGATGGTCCACAACAGCGTCTTTCTTGCTGCGCAGCTTATCGGCCGTAAACCGCACGGCTTTGCGGAGAAAATCATCCTGTAACGCCAGCTTGCACCGGTCCAGCATGTGTTCCGGTACACCATCGCGAATGCCCTCGGTACCTCTGGAACTGTGAACCTGAGTTTCCCACGTCATACCGTCTCACTCACTTTCTCCGCAAACACGTTTGCATTCATCATGCCCTCATACAGCAGTTGCGCCAGGTGCAGAACCCGTACCGGTTTTCCCATGCGCTGCAATCGGCCACCAATGTTCATCATGCACCCCATGTCGAAGCCCACGAGAACCTCTGCCTGAGTTTCCAGGACGTGTTCCGCCTTTTCCGTCACCATAGCGATGGAAATGTCGCTCATTTTTACAGCAAATGTGCCACCGAAACCGCAGCAATCCTGTAAGTAGGGAAGTTCCACAAAGTCGATGTCACGCACGGCTCGTAACAACTGCAAAGGCTCGTCTTTGATGCCCAAAATCCGCGTTCCGTGACACGTCGGATGGTACGTCACCCGGTGAGGAAAGACGGCACCCAAGTCCGTCACGCCCAAAACATTCACCAGAAACTGAGAGAGTTCATAGGACTTTTCTCCCAGTTCACGTGCCAGGCGACTGTACCGTACGTCGTCCTTGAACAGTTCCTCGTAGTAGTGATGGGTGATGCCAGTGCACGATCCGCTGGGCGCCACCACATAATCCGAGTCCGCAAACGCTTCCAGCAGCGTAGCGGCACTTTCCCTTGCCTCACTTACAAAACCACTATTAAACGCCGGCTGCCCACAGCAAGTCTGTTGCTCCGGAATATCCAGAGATACGCCGCAGTAGTCGAGAATCCTTGCCATGGCTTCCCCAACGTCCGGAAAGAAATTGTCTACGATGCATGTAAGAAACAACGAAGCCTTCATCCATCCCACTTCCCTAGTTGAATAGACTTGTTGGTGCTTGTTATACTTGTTGGTGCTTGTTATGCTTGTCGTATGCTGTTAGTGCACCCGTTATAGGGTTTCTTGCGTCGATGAATGACCGACAGAGGCTTGTGGCTTGTTGAGTCTTGCACTGATGCGGAAACCAAAGAGATTGAGAATTACCCCCGCAGCCGCAAGAATGGCAATCAATGTAAAGGCTACGTCAGGTGTCAAGAAAGATGTCACCACAGGGCCAATGGCACTAGTGGAATTTGAGATGACCCCCATTCCAAAGGCACCTGCCCCTACCAACGCCGTCGGGAACAAGGCGCTCGGTGAGGCCCAGAAATTCGGCGGAATCATCATCATAAACGCGATGAAGATGGCGGCCACAACCATCATCCCGAAGGACTGTTTGCCGAGGGTCATAGCTAGAACCGCGCCGATGCCAAATATTACGTTCGCAATGGTGATTGTCCCAACCCTTGCCACAAAGACCCCATGGCGGTCTTTTTTGTTTTTCGCCCAGGAATCGCCTATAAACGCTCCAATGAAGGCTGCTCCGAATCCTGCAAATCCCCAAATCATCATGAGGTGACCTACTTGTGTTCCGTTGTAGCCAAACTTCGTGGCCATTCCAGGAAGAAATCCACCGACGCTAAACAGCGTCCAAGTCAACGGAATCTGAATGAAACCCATCAGCCAAGTCATTGGGTTTTTCCAGGCACTTTCGTGTTTCTGACCACTCTTTTTGGCTTCCACAAGCTGTTTCTGCAGTGTCGGTGCATTTCTTGCAAACACAAAGTAGATAATGGCAGCGACAATCATGATGACTGCCGTCCAGTAATACATCGCTTGCCAACTGAGTGAAGACATGGCCGATACAAGGATGCCTCCAAGTGCGCCACCGCCCGTGATGGCGCCCAGGGCAAAGGCCAGGGAAAGGGCCTTTTCGCTTTCTCGGAACCAGCCGCCAAGTTGTAGGGAGAACAATGCGACCATCATAATTTCTAGCCCTTGGCAAAACCGCAGGATTGTAATCAACCACAGGGTAGGTGCAATTGGAATTAGCAGTTGCGGCACGATGAGCAACACCTGCGTAACAAAAACTCCAGTTTTGATGCGAGTGTCAAACAGGCCTCCGTGACCCAGGAAGAAAGCAAGAAACAGAGCGATGGAATAGGAGTCTCCACCGAATACTGCCACAGTGTTGGCACTTTGATGAATGGAAGCCGCAATTTGTGGGGCAGCCGCGTTAAAAGAAGACAGTGCAACGAAACTGGACGCCATCAAGATTCCGACAACAACTGCCATGACCCAGCGATAGGACGACTGCTGTTCAGCAGTCAGACTGACATTTGGCATTCTTGAAATCCCTCCCATTGAAAAATCTTGTTTGGTCTGGCCCCCGCCTTCTACAGGGGGTGGGCTATGGACTGACGAGTTTCCCAAGTTCGAAGAAACGCCTGAAGGTAGTGAAGCGGAACTTCAGAATTGAGCAACACTTCAGAGATGTCTCTAGACGCCGGCGCGTCTTCCTATGCAGCCATCTTGCTTAAGACTCCTTTCCTCTATACTGCTTACCCAATTTACCAAGCAAATGTTGAATATGTTTCCCATCTTCCCAGTAACTAACCCTGTGAATATCACCCCTTCCCCCGTCATCATATGATACGTTCAACAGGTCATCAGATGAATTTTTTCAAAAGTAGCATACTTACGTTTGCTTGTAAACGCTTGCTCAAGGTAAATTCAGAGGTTTGCAAGTGAATTTCGAATTCCGTTGCAAAATTGACAATTATTTAGAGGGACAGAGACTCACATTTTTGATTCGAGGAAAATGGGTGGGGGAACACGCTCTTCAGGTCCTTGGAGGACTGAGACGCTGGTTAATCATCACACGTACCAAGTACGCCGTAACGCCCCGAGTTTCAGCGCCTGAAAGAAGTTCAGAGACTGATAAAACTCTCCCGCGGTTTTTCTAGGTGGTGGCTTAAAAGCTGAATTGCCCGTTCTTCATCCTGCTGCTCAATGGCATCCAGGATGGCCTTGTGCTCCTCCAACAAGGCTTGAAATGACCCTTCCTCGTACTGCATCCAGAACCGCCGAATCTCTTGGATGGTCTTGGAAATACTGGCCATGACACTTGTCATCATTTTCTCCACCAGGGGATTATGGGTAGCCACAGAAATTCCCGCATGAAACTTTGCATCATACAATTGGCTAAGGTCTTCGTTTCCCAAAGCGGACTGCATCTGCTGAACAATGTGCCGCAGCGCCTTCACATCGTCTTCTGTCCTGTTTTGAACCGCCAAAGAAATCGCGCCAAGCTCTAGGATTCTGCGGACTTCAAGGACGTGTTTCAGCTCGGACGACACCGATATGATGTCTTGGGACTCATTGAGTAAGGTGTTCATATCCGTAGCTACAAAGGTTCCGTCACCCTGGATAGTTTCCACCAAGCCTTTCGCTCTCAGTAAACCCAGCGCTTCGCGAATGGTCGAGCGCGCTACATGGTAGAAATCTGCCTGTCGCTCGATGGTCTCCAACCTGTCACCAGGCTTGAAAGTGCCGGAGCGAATCTTTCGTTCTATGTCGTCGGCCACGACTTCATAAGTCTTTTTGGTTAGACCCATAGTGCCCACCCTACATGTATTTTCTCGCACCAAGCCTTAATTTTGATTATAGCATATAGCTGCCACTTGATTTCCATCTCCTCCCCTTTTGTCACAACGGAAGCCCCCGTCCACTGTGGATGAGGGCTCCATCGTCAACATGTCGGCAAGCAACACCTTCCACACTCATGTCACTCAACCCAGACTTCCCTGAACCTGAACCTGAGCCTAAACCAGAGCCAAGCGCCTGCCTTCGGCCACACGGCTTCCCAAGTCGAACCTATCCGCATTCATCACCTTGACCCAGGCTGCAATAAAGTCGCGTACAAACTTTTCCTTGTTATCGTCCTGAGCGTACACTTCTGCAAGGGCGCGCAACACGGAGTTTGAGCCAAATACCAAATCCACTATGGTCGCGGTACGGACGAGTTCCCCTGTCGCTCGGTTTCGACCTTCATAGACGCCCCCGCCAACGGGCCGCCACTGGACACCCATATCCAGCAAATTGACAAAAAAGTCGTTCGTAAGTACGCCTACGCGATGAGTAAACACGCCGTGCTCTGTACCTCCGAAGTTTGTTCCCAACACTCGCATACCGCCGACAAGCGCGGTCATTTCGGGTGCAGTGAGGTTCAGTAATTGTGCTTTGTCCACCAGGAGTTCAGCGGCACTGACGCTGTATTCTTGTTTCTGATAGTTTCGAAAACCATCGGCAACGGGCTCTAGGACGGCAAAGCTCTCAGTGTCCGTTTGCTCTTGCGTCGCGTCGCCCCGCCCGGGCACAAAGGGCACTGTGGCATCGAAGCCGGCATCCCCAGCGGCTTTTTCTACGGCGGCACTTCCGCCCAGCACAATTAGGTCAGCCATGCTCACTTTCTTCTCTAGACCCGCCTGAATGTTTTCCAGTACGCCTAGCACTTTTGCCAGTTGCTCCGGTTGATTTACTTCCCAATCCTTTTGTGGAGCAAGACGAATGCGGGCGCCATTTGCACCGCCGCGCATATCCGAACCTCGGAAGGTGCTCGCAGAAGCCCAAGCCGTGGTCACCAGCTCGCCGACGGAAAGTCCGGAGTCCAGAATCGTTGCCTTTAGCTGCGCCACCTCCGTATCTGTCAATTCATAGTCCACGGAGGGCACAGGGTCTTGCCAGATAAAGTCCTCGTCCGGCACCTCCGGTCCCAGGTACCTCGAGCGCGGGCCCATGTCGCGGTGTGTAAGTTTGAACCAGGCACGAGCAAATGCATCTGTCAATTCCTCCGGGTGCTCATAGAAGCGCCGGGAAATTTTTCTATACTCCGGATCCTCCCTCAACGCCAAATCGGTCGTCATCATCATGGTGGGAACGCGAATGGATGCGTCCTCCACGTCTGGTGCGAGATCGGCCTGTGCAGGATTCTCCGGAGCCCACTGGTACGCACCTGCCGGACTCTTGGTCAGCTTCCAATCGTAACGAAACAACAAATCAAAGAAGCCGTTATCCCACTGAATTGGATTCGCCGTCCAAGCGCCCTCCGGACCGCCTCCAATGGTGTCGCGGCCTTTGCCCTTGCCGTGAGCACTTTGCCAGCCCAGGCCCATGGCTTCCACCGGTGCAGCTTCCGGCTCTCGACCGACAAGAGCGGCATCTCCTGCACCGTGAGCCTTGCCAAAGGTATGGCCCCCGGCAATGAGTGCGACGGTCTCTTCATCGTTCATGGCCATCCGTTTGAAGGTCTCGCGAATGTCGTGGGCAGCCGCGAGGGGATTTGGATCCCCATTGGGCCCTTCCGGGTTCACGTAGATGAGGCCCATTTGAACTGCCGCCAAGGGATTCTCCAGTTCACGGTCCCCAGCGTAGCGCTTGTCGCCCAGCCACTCCGTTTCCGCACCCCAATAGATGTCTTCCTCCGGGTGCCAAATGTCTCGCCGGCCTCCGCCAAAGCCAACGGTTTTGCCACCCATGGATTCAATGGCAACATTGCCTGCCAAAACCATCAGGTCGGCCCAGGAAATCTTGTTTCCGTACTTTTTCTTGATGGGCCACAGGAGTCGTCGGGCTTTATCCAGGTTCACGTTGTCTGGCCAACTGTTCAGGGGAGCAAAACGCTGCGATCCCGTTCCGGCACCGCCACGTCCATCACCTATGCGGTACGTCCCTGCGGAATGCCACGCCATGCGAATGAACAGCGGACCATAGTGCCCATAATCGGCCGGCCACCAGTCCTGGCTGTCTGTCATTAGATGGCGAAGGTCCCGCTTAAGCCCGTCGTAATCCAGCTTGTTGAATTCCGCCGCATAATCGAACTCTTCGTCCATAGGATTCGATTTTCTGTCATGTTGACGTAGGATGCTGAGGTTGAGTTGGTTGGGCCACCAGTCTCTGTTGGATGTTCCACTAGCGTGCGTACTAATAGTTCCACCGTGCATCACCGGGCATTTTCCTGCGCTACCCGTGCTTGTCTCTTCCATACTATTCTCCTCCCTGTTCTGGCCACTGGTTTATATTTAATCTAAATCTAGACTATACCGAAGGGCTGCCCCAGTCAAGAGGCAGCCCTTAAGTAATTCGAGACGCCAGTACCACCGCCGTTGGCGACGGACTTTCTCCAATACCTATTGTGCCACGTAGCCACCGTCAATGACCACGGCCTGACCCGTCACACCGCGAGCACTGTCCGACGCCAGATAGACAGCGTAATCTGCAACCTCGGACGGGTGAAGCAGCCGTCTTTGCGGAACCAGTGGATAAATCACTTCCTCAAGGGTTTGCTCAGTGGAAACGCCGCGGTTCCTGCCGAGATGGTCCATCTGATTGCGGACCAACGGCGTATCCACGTAGCCGGGGCAGAGGGCGTTAACCGTAATGCCGTGCGTGGCCCCTTCCAGAGCCGCCACCCGCGTTAAACCGATGACGCCGTGTTTCGCCGTGTTGTACGCCGCTTTTCCGGCAAACCCAACTAGGCCATTGATAGACGCCACGTTGACAATACGACCGTACCGTTGCTTTTTCATAATAGGAAACACGTGTTTAATAGACAAAAAGGGGCCAATCAGCATCAGGTCAATAATGGCCCTGAACTTCTCTACCGGAAAATCTTCTACGTTTGCGATGTACTGCATACCCGCGTTGTTCACTACGACGTCCAGTGACTGGTACTTGGTCATACAAAACTCAAACAAGTTTTTTAAGTCTGCCTCTGAGGCCGCATTTGCCGGAAGGCTCGTTGCAGACAACCCCCGTTCTTGCAATGCCTGGGCTGCGTGGGCAGCAGCCTCCTCACGAATGTCCGAAATTACCACGTTGTGTCCCTGTTCGGCAAAGGCGGTAGCAATGGCAAGCCCAATACCGCCGGCTGATCCCGTTACCACCACGGTTTTTGCCTGACTTGTCTGCCCTGTCATCAACCATCACTCTCGATTCTTCTTGGACTTCCTGAATACTAGATTCCTAAATGCGTGACCAGCTCCTCGTCAGCTCGCAATTCACTGATTGTCCCACTCATTTGCACCACTCCCTTGTTCAGGACATAGGCACGTCGACTCAGTTGAAAAGCAAAGTGAGCATTCTGTTCAGCCAGCAGGATTCCTACCCCTGTACTTGCCAAGGCGCGCACGTGCTCCAGCAGCTCGGAGATGACAATTGGAGCCAGGCCTTCCGTAGGTTCGTCGAGAAGCAAAACGGATGGCTCCAACAGAAAGGCGCACGCCATTTTCAGCATTTGGTTTTCCCCGCCTGATAGTACGCTGGCACGCGTCTTGAGGCGGTGTTTCAGTGCAGGGAAAACTTCGAAGACTCCGTCCAGCGCGTCCACTGACTTCTTCTTGTTGCGATTTCCATCCAGTGCAATGAGAAGATTTTCCCTGACTGTCATCAACCCAAACGATCTACGTCCGCTGGGTACGTAAGCCACCCCCACTCGCGCAATGGCATGGGTGTTTTTTCGCAGCAGATCGTAATCGCCGAGTCGCACCGTGCCTTGCACTTTGTTGATGAGACCTGCAATCGATCTGAAAGTCGTCGTCTTCCCCGCACCGTTCCGTCCGAGCAGCGCCACCACTTCTCCGGCCTGCACGTTTAGAGAGACCCCCTGCAGGACGTGACTCTGGCCGTAATAGGCGTTTAAGCCTTCCACGGTCAACTGATGGCGCCGTGTTTGCGGATAACCCGATGTTTCAAATAGCGTCGTCATTTGGCTTCCCCCAAATATGCCCGGATAACGTCAGGATGCACCCTGATTTCCTCAGGTGTGCCATTGGCAATGACTTGGCCCGCGTCAATGACGGTAATAAACTGCGCTAGTCCAAACACCACGTCCATGTCGTGCTCGGACAAAACCACCGTCAAGCCGCTTCCTGAAACCACATTTCTAAGCAGTTGAATCATGTTGTCGGTCTCATACGGCGACATTCCTGCAGTAGGTTCATCCAGCAGCAGGACATGTGGATGACTTCCCAGGGCAATGGCGACTTCCAACGCTCGCTGGTCACCATGCGCAAGAGTGCCCGCCAGCTTGTCGCGGAAATCCCCCAAATGAACCATGTCCAAAATCTCATTGACGTGTCGGACTACTGCCTGGTTGCGTCGCCCCCAAAATTGAAAGTGTCGGCTGCTATGCGCCAGGACAGACACAAGAACGTTGTCGAATGCCGTAAAACTAGGAAAGATGTTTGTAGTTTGAAAAGCCCTGCTGATTCCGTGGCGGGCAATTCTGTGTGGGGACTTTCCGCTGATTTCCTCGCCGTTAAGCCTAATCCTCCCACCAGATGGCTTCAGATGCCCACTCAACAAGTTGAACAGCGTCGTTTTGCCTGCCCCATTCGGGCCAATGATAGCGCGAACCTCTCCTTGCTTGGCGGAGAAGCTGACCTTGTTCACGGCTGTATATCCGCCAAACGACTTTGACAGTTCCATAGCCTGAAGCAATGACGTCACGCTCCTGTTTTTCTCTTTTCACCCTCCGGTGTCTTGACAGCACCTGTTCTTAAAAAATGCCTCACACCGCCAACGATTCCACCAGGATAGAGCACAACAATGGCCAGGACCACAAGGCCTAATATGAGTTGCCAGTAAGTAGTAACAGACCCTACTAGATTTTCAAGGAGGGTGTAAATAACGGCACCCACCAACGGGCCCGCGAAGGACGAGATTCCTCCGAGAATGGAAATGAGAATCGGGGTCCCCGAGGACTGCCAGTTCAGCATTTCCGGGTAGGCGTGCTGCTGGTACACAATGAAGAGCGCACCTGCCAGGCCGCAGAAGAATCCACTAATGACAAAGGCGAACAGCAAGTGACTGTACGTGTTGATGCCCAACGACTCTGCCCTCGTGCGGTTGTCCCGAATAGCCATCATGGACAGGCCAAAAGGGGTCCGGATAATCGACCAGAGAGCAAGCGCCCCCAGGGCTGCTACCCCAAGGATGAACTCGTAACTCCAAAGCGGAGAATTCAGAAACTGTGGAAGCTGAATCCCGAAAATCCCCGTATCACCCTTGGTGAATCCGTAAAAGACCAGAGTTAGTGAGTAGAACAACTGCGAAAAGCCCAAGGTCAAGAGCGCGAAATAAAAGGCTCTGGCTCGCAGGGACAACGCCCCAACGACCAGTGCCACGGCTGCTGCCGCAAAGGGACCCAGAACAAAGGCAACCATAAACGGCACTTTGGTATGAACACTGAATAGGCCAATGGTGTAGGCCCCAGTCCCGTAGAAAACCGCCTGTCCAAAAGTGGTCAAGCCTCCGTAGTGAACCAGAAAGTTAGTTGCCCAGGCGAAAAGAGCCACCACAATGATGCCTTCTGCCATAAGGGTATTGTTGACGGAGAGCCAGAACGGAGCACTGACAAAAGCCAGAAAGATGAACAGCCAACCCCATCTCGCCACTCCCAACGTCTTTTCTCCGGCAGGTCGGGGCACCCTGTTCTGGACGTTCGTCATCGCTGTCGTTTCATCCGCTTTCATGCTATCCCTCAACCTTTCCGAACAAACCTTGCGGTCGAATGACAAGAACCAGAATCATGACCACATAAGGCGCCAAGCTGGCCAGTTCCGGGATAACCAAATTGCCAATGGACTGAAACAGTCCAATGATAAGGGCCCCTACAGCAGCGCCCCAGATGTTGCCCAGTCCGCCAATGACTGAAACGATGAACGCTTCCACCACAATGTTCATGTCTATGCCAGGACCAACGGAGGTGGAGGGTCCCATCAGGGCCCCTCCCAGCGCTGCCAGAAAGATTCCCACTGCGAATACCTGGGTATAGAGCTTTGTGACATTGACACCAAGCACGCGAATGAGCTCCATGTCCTGCACCGCGGCCCGGATGAATCGGCCAAAACGGGTCCGCTCCAGCACCACCCACAGTACCACGGCAATGACCACTGCCACGGCAATGAGGAAGAGGTCGTACGCGGGAAACTGCTGGGCCCCGACCTCCACGCCACCTGCGAGTCCAGAAGGGAGCGATGACGTGTAGTTTTGTGGTCCCCAAATCATGATGACCAGTTGCTCGAGAATCAGCATGACCGCCCAAGTGGCCAGAAGTTGGAGCAGGTGCTCGGAACCGTATAGCCTCCGTAATATGAACACTTCTACCAGAATGCCGAGTGCCGCCACAATTACGGCCGCGAACAGCAGAGTCAGACTGAAGCCGAGGGTGCGACTGGCTACAGCTCCGAATGTTACGGTGGCAAGGTAGGCGCCTACCATGTAGAACGTCCCATGGGCCAGGTTGATGATGCGCATCGTTCCAAAGATGAGACTCAGTCCCACCGTTACAATAAACAGAATGGCCGCAGTAGCAATGCCTGCCATTATCGAGATCATCCGCTCACCCCCACGGTAAAAACCTCTTGTATCATTCAGCTTCTCACGTGCTGTGCGCTGGCGCAGGTTGAGGGGGAAGCCCCTACGCTGCGCCCCCCCTACGCCGAAACTACCCCTTCAAACCGTGTTGCCGGTGGATTGCAGCGCCTACTTACCCATAATTTGGCTTGGTGTGAAATACATGACGTGGTTCCAGATGGCGAACGGGTACTTGGGGCTTTTGTAGACCTGACCCACCCATTCGCCGACTTCCGCCTGGTGAGTGCTGCTGTCAATCTTGATATCGCCGCGTACCGTTGGCACCGTTGCTCCGCTGAGTGCCGCTGCTACCTTGTCCGCATTGAAGGAGTTTGCCTGCTTGACGCCGTATTCCCAGGTCTGAACAGCTGTGTAGCCAAGAATGGCCCAGGCGTCGGGATACTGGCTGTAGGCCTGTTTATACTCGTTGATAAAGCTGGTCATTGCCGGCGTGTTGACGGCAAAGAAAGGGGCTCTCGAGTAGCCCCAAGCGCCCACCGGAGCCTGATTCCCCAGCGCCTCAAGCACTGTTGGGTCCATCATGCTAACGAAGTTGGTCTTCTGGAACATGCCAAACTGGATGCCTTGTTTAGCGAAGGTGACAAGATCGCCACCGAACACCGGAGAGAACACAGCCTGCGGTTTCTTCGACAGAATGGTGCTGATGTAGCTACTGTAGTCTGTCGTACCCAACTGCGGCCACTGTTGACTCACTAAGGTGTAGTTGACACCCAGCTTCTTCAGCATCTTGAGGAAGTTTGCGATGGTGTCCCGGCCATAGGAATAGTCAGGTGAAATGGTGGCAATCTTCGTCCAGCCTTCTTTCTTGAACAACTGGGCAATAGCCGTCGATTCCATGTCTGTGTTTGGCGTCACCTGGAATGCGTATTTCGTAAATCCGGTCGTCGTAAGAGAGATATCATTGCTGGTGCTGAAGAAGACCAGTGTCTTGTTCTTGGCTGCCACCGGTTCAATGGCGGCAGCTACTGCGCTGGAGACGGGTCCGAAGATGGCCTCGGCTTTATCTTTCAGGATAGCCGTGTTGGCATACTGAGATCCTAGGTTGGCCTGGGCTGCATCATCGAATTTTTCCAGCTTAATCTGTTTTCCCAAGAGACCACCGTTGTCGTCAATCTGCTGAATTGCCAACTTCTCCGCATCGTAGGCAGGCTGACCCAAGTCGGAGATGGAACTAGATAACGCGGTGATGGCTGCCACCGTTACAGTGCTCGAGCCGGCCGATGCCGATGGACTACCGGCACTGGAGTTGCCTGACGAAGTTCCCTCGCTGGAAGCTGCTGTGGAGCAAGCTGTGAGCGACCCCGCCAGGGCCAGTGTGGCGGTGACGGCCAAAAGACCTTTCCATCTGGTTCTCAAATGTTTTTCCCCCTTTTGATATATGTTTCCCAAAGTTCAGAATTCTTTTGTAATTAACCAAGGTAAGCAAGACCCGTGCCAACTTGGATGTAAGCGTTATCCAACCCTGCAGGCACATGCTTTCGGAGTTGTTGAGGATAGAGTGCGGTTGCCAAGTGACGCCCAACAGGCCCAATTGAGGGCAAAAAAATCCAGGATTCTGGACACGGATTCCGGAATCCTGGACGGTACGAAAACTCTTGGCCCATCCTACACTGAACCAACAAGTTGGAGATTACATGGATGCCACTTGATATTCGGCCAGCTTCTGATAGAGCGCAGATTTGGAGATTCCCAGCAGTTTGGCAGCCTCGCGCTTGTTTCCTCTCGCAACCTGGAGCGCCTGGACAATAGCAATCTTTTCTGCAAACGCGACACGTTCCTTGAGTGAAATTCCAGAACATCCACTCTCCACAGGCGCCAGTCGCCCTGCCAATGACCCTGCGTCCCTGTCGCACTCTGCAGCAGTTCTCTCCTGTCCTGAACCATCAACGGTCCGGGCCGAACTGTAGGATTTTGTGACCACCTCTGTTTCAGCGACCTCTTGAAACGGGAACGTGATGTGCTGAGGTTCCATCACACCGTCATCCATTAGAAGAAGGGCCCTTTCCAGCACGTTTTTCAGCTCGCGCACATTTCCGGGCCAGTGGTGGCTCTTGAGTTTACCCCAGGCTGCCTCACTGACAGTGCCCACTTTTGTGCCATTGGCAACACACAATTCATTGAGAAAGGACATTGCAATGGCGGGAATATCTTCCGCCCTTTGCCGGAGTGGCGGAATATTCAAGTTGAGGACATTCAGCCGGTAAAACAGGTCTTCGCGAAACATCCCCTCGTTCATAAGCTTTGCAAGGTTTCGGTGCGTGGAAGAGATAACGCGCACATCCAAGGGAATGGGTTGCAATCCGCCTACGCGTTCTACCTCGCGCTCTTGCAGAACACGCAATAGTTTAGCCTGCAGATTCAAGGGCATGTCTCCGACTTCATCCAATAGGATGGTCCCATGTTGTGCCAGTTCGAACTTTCCCTGTTTCCCCGAGGGTGCGGCCCCCGTGAAAGCACCACCCTCATAGCCAAACAGTTCCGATTCCAGTAGGGAATCCGGAATCGCGGCGCAGTTGACTGTAACGAAAGGTCCGAGTCCGCGCTTACTCGCAACGTGAATGGCGCTGGCCACTAGTTCCTTTCCTGTTCCACTTTCACCGGTAATGAGGACTGTGGTGTCACTTCTTGCAACTCGGACTGCGAGTTGTTTCATATTTACCATAGCTCTGCTCCCGCCAATGATGTCTCCAAAAGTGGTGGTTAACATTGGCCTCTTTCGGGATTTACGCCTCATTTCCGCTCCGCGGAAGATTTGCATCTCGTTTCGGAGACGATCGACGGTCGCCGTCAGAGCGTACAACTGTTGGACGTCCTGAAACATCACCGTCCCAATGACGGCGACGACCTGCCCGTCACGAGTGATGGGAATGCGGCTGGCAATCATGTCATGCCCCTGAATGCGCTGTACGTGGGCAATCTCCGCCTGTCCCGTCTGTGCCACTATGTGCATGCGCGTATTTTCAATAACTTCTGTTACGTGGCGTCCTACAACCTCATCTGTCACATGGAGAAATTTCTGATAAGGCTTGTTCATGTACAGAATATGTCCTTTGGGATCCGTCAGGACCATGCACTCGTGGGCGTGATCCAACGCATCATAAAGAAGATTCGGATAATTGCTCTCAAATTGTGGGACGATGCTCATCCCCGGCCCCCCTAAACTCAAGGTTCATTGGAAAGTTGCTGGACGAACGCCACGGGACGCGACTACACAGGCAAATTTCACTGTTGGACGTTGGGACTCGAATATCCGCCAACAACCCCGACTGAGTGCGATCCTGTACATCTATACAAGCGCTTTCATGGCCTGCCTACGGGCCTCTGGCCGTTCCACCGATGACCGCTGCACCGAAAACTGTTCTATACTAGAGAAATTTTTGCCCACGGCGGCAGGCTGCAGCGAGATTCAGCGGAAGTCGCGACGTCAACGGTCACAAACCCAATATATGTACTTTTCATATGTACACATATTATAGTCTAACTATTCCGTTATCAATACCGTGTCAAAGGCCTGAAACGTCAGCACTGCTCCCTAGACTGCCCTTCAGACTGCCCTTCAGACTGCCCTTCAGACT
>Ga0187809_10000440_pt1 | contig 22614 bp, 18 predicted proteins | sample NC_wetland_sal_i_8_FD_132415 | JGI IMG/M metagenome (GOLD analysis project Ga0187809, IMG submission 132415) | Wetland sediment microbial communities from Neuse River Estuary, North Carolina, USA - ASW_4 | ecosystem: Environmental > Aquatic > Freshwater > Wetlands > Sediment | place: USA: North...
ATGTTCATCATCGGCACGGGGAGCACATGCGCGGCCGCGCCGCCGACATAGCGATAGAGCGGCAGTCCGGCCGCTTCGGCCGCCGCCTTGGCGACCGCCAGCGACACGCCGAGAATGGCGTTGGCGCCGAGCCTACCCTTGTTGGCGGTGCCGTCGAGGTCGATCATCGTGCGGTCGATATGGAGTTGGTTCTCCGCCTCCATGCCGCCGATGGCTTCCGAAATCTCGCCATTGACGGCATCGACGGCCCGCTCGACACCCTTGCCGAGATAGCGCGCTCCGCCGTCGCGCAGTTCGACCGCCTCATGCGCGCCGGTCGAGGCTCCCGAAGGAACCGCGGCGCGTCCCATCGAGCCGTCCTCCAACACGACATCGACCTCGACGGTCGGATTGCCGCGGCTGTCCAGAATCTCGCGGCCAATAATGTCGATGATCGCGGTCATGCAAACTCCCCTTCAAGGTATGGCAGGAAAATGGCTGTTTAGCCCTTTGGCGTGAAAACACAATGTCGGCGCAAGACGGCGGGAGCGTCCATATCGCTCTGCAAAAATCGCCGCTAATTTTGCTTGGCGATGGCGTCAAACGCCATCAATCTGTCGAGCAGAGCCGGCATGTCCTTAAGCGGCACCATGTTGGGGCCGTCGGAAGGCGCATTGTCGGGGTCCTGATGGGTCTCGATGAAGACACCGGCGACGCCCACCGCCGCGGCGGCCCTGGCAAGCGTCTCGACAAAGCGGCGCTCGCCGCCCGTCGAACCGCCCTGCCCGCCCGGCTGCTGCACCGAATGGGTCGCATCGAAAATGACCGGTGCACCGAGTTCCGCCATGATCGGCAGCGCGCGCATATCCGAGACAAGCGTGTTGTAGCCGAGGAGACGCCGCGTTCGGTGACGAGCACGTTCGGATTGCCCGAACCGGAAATCTTCGCCACGACATTCTTCATGTCCCAGGGAGCGAGGAACTGGCCCTTCTTGACGTTGACGACCTTGCCGGTTTTCGCCGCCGCGATCAGGAGATCGGTCTGGCGGCTGAGGAAAGCCGGTATCTGGAGGATATCGACAAAGGGCGCGACGATACCGCACTGCTCCTCGCCGTGGATGTCCGTCAGCACCGGAAGCTGGAGTTCCTTCCGCAGTTCGGCGAAGACCGGCAGCGCGGCATCGAGGCCGGCGCCCCGTTTTCCTGAAAGCGAGGTGCGGTTCGCCTTGTCGAAGCTGGTCTTATAAACGAGGCCGATGCCCAGCTTTGCCGTCATTTCCTTCAGCGCGCCGGCCATGTCGAAGGCGTGCTGGCGCGATTCGAGCTGGCACGGACCGGCAATCAGCGAAAGGGGCGCATCGTTTGCGAAGCGGACATTGCCCGCCGTAACGGTGGAATTCAGTATTGTCATTCTTCCTCGAACATAAAGAAGGCGCCCTGTCCGGCAGCCGGCGGCACCACAATTATCGAACCGCGTCTATCATAAGACGCACCGGCGGCCTGCAACAGCAACTGCAGCTTTTCCATATTCCGTACGCCGAAGAGGACGGAACGGAGGCGAAGACCGGGATCGCGCAGCGGCTCGGCCCCGAATCGGCTGGCGAAATCCGCATCATTCATGAGGTCGATCCGCGCGTTTCCTGTCTGCGTTGAAACCACGGTAGAGGTGGGTTGAACGCCGTCAACCCTTGCGACGGTGGAAAGGAAATCCCTGAAATCAATCGCGCATGGTGCGGTTAGCATGACGGCCTTGAGACTGGTGACGCCGTTCGCATGGCTCTGCAGGGTCGAACGGTCCACTTGCGGCGAGCGGACGCGCTCGCAAGTGAAGAAGAAGCAATCCGGCGCGCGCAAATCGGCGGCGAAGGCGAGCCGGAACGATGCCACATCCTTTTTGCCCGAAGGATCGGTGAAGTCGCGCGCGAATTCGAGCATTGGGCCGCCCGAAACGCCGGCATTCAAGAATCCGGCATGGTCGGCCTTTGCATCGTCCGTCTTGAAGACCAGCGCCGAAAATCCGTCCTCTCCGCAGCGATAATGAAAGGCAAGATCGCGTCGGGTGAACGCATTGCCTGCCTGTGCACTCTCCAGCGCCTTTGTGGGGTCGATGACGGCAAGCGGTTCGAGATAGGTGTTGTCGGCGAAAAAGACGCAGCAATTTCCGGTCCCGAAAGGATGAAGCGCATCCGCCGCGACGGTGAACCCAAGCGCTTCGAGCCGTTCGCGCGCGATCGAAAGTGCAGCAACGGGAAGAACGCAATGATCGACGGAGCGGGCATTGCTGGGAGTCAGGGTCGGCATGGCCGCCATTTGCGCCAAAAGACCGGTGCATTCAAGAGCGAACGCCTTCGCCGATGGCGCTCATTTGGTGTACATTCCCCGGATTGAGCATCGCGTTCCATACCGCCTGGAGAAATGGCGGCTTCACGAGGGGATGTGAAAATGGACATCAAGGGAGCTTCGCCAGCCCTTTACAATGAAGACCTTGCGCCCGCTAAAGTGCGCAATTGGGGACCCTTCTCGATCTTCAATGTGTGGACCTCCGACGTCCACAGCCTTTGGGGCTACTATCTCGCGGCCAGCCTTTTCCTGTTCTGCGGCGGCTTCGTCAATTTCATCATCGCGATCGGTATCGGCTCTCTCATCATCTTCTTCCTGATGAGCCTGATCGGTTATGCCGGCGTGAAGACCGGCGTCCCCTACCCCGTTCTGGCGCGCGCTTCCTTTGGCGTCTGGGGTGCGAATATTCCCGCACTGGTCCGCGCTATCGTCGCCTGCTTCTGGTATGGCGCGCAGACGGCCGCCGCTTCCGGCGCGGTCGTGGCGCTTCTGACCCGCTGGCCGGCCTTCGCGCATTTTCACCAGAACACGCATTTTCTCGGCCATTCCGGCCTCGACGTCATCTGTTTCCTGGTGATGTGGGTGCTGCAACTCCTGATCATCCAGAGAGGCATGGAGACGGTGCGCCGCTTCCAGGACTGGGCCGGTCCGGCCGTCTGGGTCATGATGCTCATCCTCGCGATTTATCTTTGCATCAAGGCGGGAACCTTCGCTTTCACCAGCGAGATTCCGATGGCGACGCTGCTCGCCAAGACCAAAGACGCCGGCGTTCCGGGCGTTCCCGGGTCCTTCGCGTCGCTGGCCGCGGTCGCCGCTATCTGGGTCACGTATTTTTCGGCGCTCTATCTCAATTTCTGCGATTTCGCCCGCTATGCGCCGGACAAGGCGGCCCTTCGCAAGGGCAATATCTGGGGCCTGCCGGTCAATCTCATCCTGTTTTCGCTCGTTGCCGGCGTCACAACGATTGCCGCCTTCGATGTCTATCACGAGGTGCTGATCCACCCGGACGAGATCTCCGCCAAGTTCGACAATTGGTTTCTGGCGCTGCTCGCCGCGGTTACGTTCGCCGTGGCGACGCTCGGCATCAATGTCGTGGCGAACTTCGTCTCGCCAGCCTTCGATTTCTCGAACGTCTTTCCACGGCAGATCAATTTCAAGAGAGGCGGCTATATCGCCGCGCTGATCGCGCTGGTGCTCTATCCCTTCTCGCCCTGGGACGGCAGCGCGGCTTCCTTCGTCAATGTGATTGGCGCGACCATGGGGCCGATCTTCGGCGTGATGATGGTTGACTATTATCTCATCCGCAAAGGCGAACTGGATGTCGTCGGCCTCTATCGCGAGGACGGGGAATTCCGCTTCCAGGGCGGCTGGCACGTCAATGCATTCATAGCGGCGATCATCGGGGCGATCTTCGCGTCCATCCTGCCCAATTTCACCAATTTGATGCCGTCATGGTGGGGTGTCTATGGCTGGTTCTTCGGCGTCGGCATTGCCGGAATCATTTATTATGTTCTTCGCTCCGCGGCTGTCGGAGCGAGGCAGAAGGCTGTGCGCGCCTAATGGGGTGATCCCGCCGCGCGGCCTGCGCCGCGCGGAAACTCGCCACGAAATCCCATTGGACAAATGGCTCTTACGCGCGCGTGAAAGCTTGCGGCATATCGGCGCTCGGCCTATAGCACGCTCTCGATATGTCAGAAGCTTTTCCGCTTTTCCCGCACCGCCATCTCCTGGGCATCCAGGCGCTTTCCCCATTCGATATAGAATTGCTGCTCGATCGTGCCGAGGCGGCCGTGGCGATCTCGCGCCAGCCGCAGAAGAAGACCAGCACGCTTCGCGGCCGCACGCAGATCAACCTCTTCTACGAGGCCTCGACGCGTACGCAATCCTCCTTCGAACTCGCCGGCAAGCGGCTCGGCGCCGATGTCATGAACATGGCTGTCGCCTCTTCCTCGGTGAAGAAGGGCGAAACGCTCATCGATACGGCGATGACGCTGAACGCCATGCAGCCGGATATCCTCGTCATCCGCCATCAATCGGCGGGCGCTGCGGCGCTTCTGGCGCAGAAGGTCGGCTGTTCGGTGGTTAACGCCGGCGACGGCACGCATGAACACCCGACGCAGGCCTTGCTCGATGCCCTCACCATCCGCCGGGCCAAGGGGCCGCTTTCGCAGCTCGTCGTGGCGATCTGCGGCGATATCCTGCACTCGCGTGTTGCCCGCTCCAACATTTTGCTGCTCAATGCGATGGGAGCCACCGTCAGGGTCGTGGCGCCTTCCACTCTTCTTCCCACCGGCATCGCCGATATGGGCGTCCAGGTCTTCCGCTCGATGCCGGAAGGGTTGAAAGGCGCGGACGTGGTGATGATGCTGCGCCTGCAGCGCGAGCGGATGGCCGGCGCCTTCGTCCCGTCGGTCCGCGAATATTTCCGCTATTGGGGTCTGGACGCCGCAAAGCTTTCGGCGGCGAAGGAGGACGCGCTGGTCATGCATCCCGGCCCGATGAACCGCGGCGTCGAGATCGCCTCCGAGATCGCCGACGGACCGCAAAGCGTCATCCAGGAACAGGTGGAGATGGGCGTGGCCGTTCGCATGGCCGTGATGGAAGCGCTGCTCGATCCGCGGCGCAACGAAAGCGGACCGGTATGAATACGACGGTCTTCCACAATGCTCGCATCCTTGATCCGTCGCGCGGCATGGACGAGCGCGGCTCGGTGATCGTCGAAGGCGGAAAGATTGCCGCTTCGGGTGCATCTGCCCTCAATCAAGGCGCCCCTGAAGGCGCTCATGTGATCGATTGCGTGGGCAAGGCGGTCATGCCGGGACTGATCGACGGCCGCGTGTTCATCGGCGAGCCGGGCGCCGAACACCGGGAAACCATCGCTTCCGCCAGCGAGTCCGCCGCCGCTGGTGGCGTGACGTCGCTCGTCATGATGCCCGACACGCATCCCGTCATCGACGACGTGGCGCTGGTCGAATTCGTTCTTCGCACCGCGCGCGACACCGCGAAGATCAACATCTTTCCTGCCGCCGCCATTACCAAAAAACTGGCCGGCGCGGAAATGACGGAAATCGGTCTTCTCAGGGAAGCCGGCGCGGTCGCTTTCACCGACGGGCGTCACACAATAGCTAATTCGCTCGTCATGCGTCGGGCGCTGACCTATGCGCGCGATTTCGGCGCGGTGATCGCCCATGAAACACAGGACGCGGATCTGGCTTCTTCGGGAGTCATGAACGAAGGGCTTTATGCGAGCTGGCTCGGACTGCCCGGCATACCGCGCGAGGCGGAACTTATCCCGCTCGAGCGCGACCTCTCTCTCGCCCGCCTGACGGGCGGGGCTTATCACGCGGCAAAAATTTCCACGAAGGCGTCGGCGGACGCTATCAGGCGCGCCAAGGCGGACGACGCGGCGGTGACGGCGGGCGTCGCTATCTACAATCTGTCGCTCAACGAAAACGATGTCGGCGAATACCGCACCTTCTACCGCCTGTCGCCGCCGCTTCGAAGCGAGGACGACCGGCTGGCGATGGTCGAAGCGCTGCGCGACGGCACGATCGACATCCTCGTTTCCTCGCACGATCCGCAGGACGTGGATACGAAACGGCTGCCCTTCGCCGATGCCGCCGCGGGCGCGGTCGGGCTCGAAACGCTGCTCGCGGCCGCGCTGCGCCTCTATCACAACGACCAGATTCCGCTCCTGCGGCTGGTCGAGGTGCTATCGACCGCGCCGGCCAAACTCTTCGGGCTTTCGGGCGGCACGCTGAAGCCTGGCGCGCCGGCCGATATTGCCCTTGTCGATCTCGACGAACCCTGGATCGTCAAGGAGGCGGATATCCGGTCCCGCTCCAAGAACACCTGTTTCGAGGGCGCGCGTCTGCAAGGCAAGGTCTTGCAAACCATGGTTGCGGGCCGCACAGTGTTCGCCGCGTGAATTTGGGGGAATTCATTCAATGATGCTGGCAGCGCTTGTCATCGGCTATCTCTGCGGCTCGATCCCCTTCGGCCTTTTGATCACGCGCGCGGCCGGCCTCGGCGACGTGCGCAAGATCGGCTCGGGCAACATTGGCGCGACCAACGTGCTTCGTACCGGCAAGAAGAGCCTTGCGGCGCTGACCCTTCTGCTCGATGCTCTCAAGGGCCTTTTGCCGGTCCTGGTGTTTTCGCATTATTTTGGCCTTTATCCCGCACTTGCCGCAGGCTTCGCGGCCTTTCTCGGCCATCTCTTCCCCGTCTGGCTTGGCTTCAAGGGGGGCAAAGGCGTCGCGACCTATATCGGCGTCCTGATCGCCGCAGCATGGCAGGGCGCGGTTGTCTTCGCCGCCGCATGGCTGCTGGTGGCCTTCATCACCCGCTATTCGTCGCTGGCGGCGCTTGTGGCCGCGCTCGCGGTTCCTGTCGCGCTCGCCCTGATGGGACGCTATCACACGGCGGAGACCTTCGCGGTGATGAGCATCATCATCTTCATCAAGCATCGTCCCAATATCTCCCGGCTCTTGTCGGGCACGGAAACGCGGATCGGCGCCAAGGGATGAACGATCGTGCCGCCCCGCGCCTGACGGACCGGCAGCGGCTCAACTGGCTCCGGCTCATCCGTACGCCGAATGTCGGTCCGGCGACCTTCCGCGACCTGATCAACCGCTTCGGCTCCGCCGAAAATGCCATTGAGATGCTGCCGGAACTCACCTTGAACGGCGGCGCGATGCGGCCCGTACGGATCCCCACTGTTTCCGAGGTGGAAGTGGAACTCGATGCGGCGAGGCGGCAAGGCGCGCGCTTCGCCGCGATCGGCGAAGCTGACTATCCGCCGCTTCTGCGGCAGATGAACAGCCCCCCGCCGCTGATAGCGGTCAAGGGGAATTCTTCCGTCTTTGATTTGCGTTCCATATCGATCGTCGGCGCGCGTAACGCCTCGCTGGCGGGAATAAAGATCGCGCAGACCCTGGCGCGGGACCTTGGCGCACAAGGTTTTGGCGTCGCCTCAGGGCTGGCGCGCGGGATCGATACCGCGGCGCATCGCGGCAGCCTCGCAACCGGCACCATCGCCGTTCTCGCCGGCGGCCTCGACATGCCCTACCCGCCTGAAAACGTCCCGCTGATCGAGGAAATCCTGCAAGCCGGCGGCGCCATCATTTCCGAAATGCCTTTCGGCTGGGAGCCGCGCGCCCGCGATTTTCCCCGGCGCAACCGTTTAATTGCCGGCCTTTCCTATGGTCTCGTAGTCGTTGAAGCCGCCTTGCGATCCGGCTCGCTGATCAGCGCGCGCTTGGCCGCGGAGATGGGGCGGCTCGTCTTCGCCGTGCCCGGTTCGCCACTCGATCCGCGCGCTGCGGGCGCCAACAATCTCCTGAAGGAAGGCGCGATCCTGGCAACCGGCGCGATGGATGTCACGAGCCAACTCGCCCCCATCATCGGCAGGGGTTTGCCGGACATGGGGCGTTTCGAAGAACCGCCCGATTTTTCCGCCACGCCGCCGCCGGCGGACAGCGACCGCGATCGTGTCATGGAGGCTCTCGGGCCGGTTCCGACGCCTATCGACGAGATCATCCGCCACACAGGGCTTCACCCGGCGCAAATCTTCATGATTCTGCTCGAACTCGATCTCGCCGGGCGGCTGGAACGCCATCCCGGCGGCAATGTTTCACTGGCCTGAACGAATGGCTACGGTCAGGGAAGCCTGAAGCGGTATTGCGTGACCTGATGATAGGTTTCGCCAGGGCGGAGGATAGCCGAAGGGAAATAAGATCTGTTGACGGCATCCGGCCAGACCTGCGCCTCGAGACAGAAACCCGCGTTTGCTCCATAGACACGTCCGCCATGGCCCGGAACACCGGGGGAAACCTTGTGGCCGGCATAGAATTGAACGCCCGGCTCCGTTGTCCAGAACTCCATTTCGACGCCGGACGTAGCGCCTTGCGCCCATGCCGCCTGCCTGAGCGGACCGCGCGCCGCCGCCAAGCAGAAATTGTGGTCGTACACCAATTGCCCTTCCCCGTCTTTCCAGCGCACGGGGCGCGCCTGGCGGAAATCGAAGGGCGTGCCGTCGACAGGCTGGACGATTCCGGTTGGGATGAGTTCGTCATCGACGGGAAGATAAGCTGCCGCGTTGATCGTCAAGCGATGATCGAGGATGTTGCCCGCGCCGCCGTCATCGAGATTGAAATAGGAATGGTGCGCGAAATTACAGAGGGTCGGTTGGTCCGTCGTCGCTAAATATTCGAGTTCAAGCGTGCCCGCGGCCTTCAGCCGGTAAGTGCAGGAAATCTCCAGATTGCCCGGAAATCCCATCCAGCCATCTGGATCGGTAATGTGCAGTGTGACGAAGTCGCCGCCCTGCTCTCCGATCCGCCAGTTTCGCTTTCCCGTCCCCTTCGACCCGCCGTGCAAGGTGTGCTTGCCGAGAAAATTCGGATCGGTGTGATAGCGCTTTCCATCGAGAGTGAAACGGGCATTGCCGATGCGGTTGGCACAACGTCCGGGTATAGCGCCGAAATAGGGGGATTTGGTCGGATAGGGCTCGAATGTGTCGAAGCCGAGAACGAGCGGCGCATCATGCTCTTCCAGGCGCAAATCCTGCAGCACGCCGCCATAGGTTATGATTGAGGCAGTCAGCCCGCCACCCTGCAGATGAACGCGGTGAACCGCCTCGCCTTCCGCAGTCTCGCCGAATCTTTCCGCTTCCATATCTCGCCTCATTGACTGCTTCCGGTTCGACCGGATCTCCCGGCTCCGCATTTCCTTGTGCATCACTTTGCGGTTCGAGGCATAGGTCCGACCGTCATAACAAATTGCCACTACGATCTGAACTTGCAACCAAAAGTGCGGCATCTCTGATGTATCGGGCGGCACTCGCTCCTATATGACGCCCGCCTCGCCTCTTTCCCAATCGGGAAAAACCGACTAGACAGCCGCCGGGAGAGATTTCGCGTCAGATCAAGGATAGCACCGTGGCATCGACATTCGACAAGGTCGCCGACATTATCGCCGAGACGAGCGAGATCGACCGCGACACCATTACGCCTGAAAGCCATACCATCGACGATCTGGGCATCGACAGCCTCGACTTCCTCGACATCGTCTTCGCCATCGACAAGGAATTCGGGATCAAGGTTCCGCTCGAGAAGTGGACCCAGGAGGTCAATGACGGCAAGGTTTCCACCGACGAATATTTTGTCATGAAGAATCTTTGCGCCAAGATCGACGGTCTGGTCGCGGCAAAAGCGGCTTCCGCCTGATCACGATCATTTCGGGCTTGCGATGAACCCGCGCGACGTCCTCATAACCGGTATTGGCCTCGTTTCCGCGCTTGGTGAAGGCGTGGAGGCGCATTGGGCCGCGCTGACCAGCAGCAATCCGCTGCCGGTCAAGGATAGCGAGCGCTTCGCGCCCTATACCATCCACCCGCTTCCCGAAATCGACTGGGCAGCGCAGATACCGAACCGCGGCGACCGGCGGCAGATGGAGTTATGGCAGCGGCTTGGCGCCTATGGGGCAGGCCTGGCGCTCGATGATTCCGGCATGAAGGGCGACGAAGCACTCTGCTCGACCATGGACATGACGATAGCGGCCGGTGGCGGCGAGCGCGATCTGGCCGTCGACGCGGCCATCCTGACGGCATCGGCGACGCGGAACGATCGCGGCGTCCTCCTCAACGAGAAACTGACGACGGAACTGCGCCCTACGCTTTTCCTGGCGCAGCTTTCCAACCTGCTCGCCGGCAATATCTCCATCGTCCACAAAGTCACCGGCTCCTCACGCACCTTCATGGGCGAAGAGGGTGCGGGTATCGCGGCGCTCGACACGGCTGCGCGGCGCATCCGCGCCGGACAATCCACCCATGCGCTCGTCGGCGCGGCGTTCGAGAGCGAGCATCCCGACATGTTGCTCGGCTATGAACTCGGCGGTTATCTCCATCGCGGCGAATGGCGGCCCGTTTGGGAAAGAAACGCCGCGGAAGGCGGCGGCGTGATCAGCGGTTCGGGTGCGGCCTTCCTCAACCTCGAATCGCGCGAGCACGCCGAAAAGCGCGGCCGCGCACCCTATGCCGAACTCGGCCCGATCATTTCGGGACGGGTGAAGCGCGGCGGTGACGCGCTCTCCCGGAGTCTTTCGGGCATGCTCGTCAAGACCGAATTGCCCGAAGGCAAGCGGCTTGCCGTCTCTGGAGCCTCAGGGGCGCACGATGCGACGGCGGCGGAAATGGAAGCGCTTGGAGACGAGGCTCATGTCCTGCGTGGTTTTTCCACACTGACGGGTCATCTGAAGGAAGCGCAATTCCTCTTCGCGGTTGCCCTTGCGGCGCTGGCCGCTCACCGGGGGGTCGCCTATCCGGCTTTCTCCAGCAGTGAAAGGCCATTCGATGGCGAGACAGGCGCCATCCTTGCAACGACGGTCGGCTATCACCAGTTCGAGGGAATGGCGGCCGTCTATGCGGCGTAACGAAGGTCTCAGCACATGAAGACGACCGATCATCTGAGAAGGCCGATCGTCGCCGTTACTGGCATCGGGATGGTCACGTCTCTCGGTCAGGGCAAGAAAGCAAGCTGGGAAGGCCTGACGAACGGGCGCTCCGGCATCCATACAATCTCCCGGTTCCCGATCGAGCATCTCAACACGCGCATCGCCGGCACGGTGGATTTCATGCCGGCGAGCAACAAGGGGCCGAGCGCCCTCACCCATGAACTGGCGGAAACGGCGGCGCAGGAAGCGGTCGCCGAGGCCGGACTGGATGGCGGCGATTTCGACGGACCGCTTTTTCTGGCGAGCCCGCCCGTGGAATTGGATTGGCGTGATCGTTTCCATCTTTTCCTGTCGTCCGGCGGACGCGAAGATGATTTGAACCTCCTGAGAATCGCGGGCGAACTCAAGACGTTGGACATGTTCGAGACCACGCAATTCGGCGCAATCGCGGATCGTCTGGCGGAGACATTCGGAACAGGCGGCCTGCCCATTACACTCTCCACCGCCTGCGCCTCCGGCGCGACGGCGATCCAGCTCGGCGTCGAGGCCATCCGCCGCGGCGAATGCGATCGCGCTCTTTCGATCGGCGCGGACGGCTCCGCCACCGCCGAGGCGCTGATCCGCTTTTCGCTTCTTTCGGCGCTCTCGACCCACAATGAGCATCCGGAGAAGGCGTCGAAGCCGTTCTCCAAGGACCGCGATGGCTTTGTCCTGGCGGAAGGATCGGCCGCGCTGGTGCTCGAATCGCTTGAAAGCGCTATCGCGCGCGGCGCCAAGGTTCTCGGCATTGTAAGCGGCTGCGGCGAGCGCGCCGATGATTTCCATCGCACCCGCTCCAAGCCGGACGGCTCGCCGGCGATCGCGACCGTCAAGGCGGCGCTTGCCGATGCCGGGCTCGGCGTGTCCGACATCGACTATATCAACGCGCATGGGACCTCGACGCCCGAAAACGACAAGATGGAGCATCTTTCGCTTTCGACGGTCTTCGGCGAGCGAATGCCCACCATCCCCATTTCGTCGAACAAATCGATGATCGGCCACACGCTCTCGGCGGCGGGCGCGATCGAGGCGGCGTTTTCGCTTCTCACCATGCGCGAAGGCGTCATTCCGCCGACGATCAACTACGACAATCCCGATCCCGCGATCGACCTTGACGTGGTGCCCAATGTGAAGCGCGCCGCCGATATCAGGACGGTTCTCTCCAATTCCTTCGGCTTCGGCGGCCAGAACGCCTGCCTTGTCATGGCGCGCGAACCGGTCTAAGCGGCTCCGGTCTCTCAAAAAGAACCGGACCCCATGCGCGCATTGCAGCTTATCGAGGATCGCAGGCTCGAACTCACCGACATCGCCCCGCCGCCGCCGCCGGCCGTTGGAGAGGTCACAGTCCGCATCAAGGTCGTGGCTCTCAACCATATTGACGTCTGGGGCTGGCGCGGCATGGCCTTTGCCAAGCGCAAGCTGCCGCTCGTCATCGGAGCGGAGGCCTCCGGCGAAGTCGCCGCCATCGGGCCGGGCGTGGCCGGCCTGCTGCCGGGACAACTCGTCTCGATCTATGGCGCGCGCACCTGCGGCCTTTGCCATGCCTGCCGCGAAGGCCGTGACAATCTCTGCGAACATGTCGGCGGCGTGCATGGCTTCCATCTCGACGGTTTCGCGCAAGAGGAGATCAATCTTCCGGCGCGCCTGCTCGTCCCCGCGCCTCCGGGCGTCAGCGATATCGGCGCGGCCGTCGCGCCCGTCACCTTCGGCACGGTCGAGCACATGCTTTTCGACAATGCCAGGCTCCAGCCGGGAGAGACGATCCTCGTCCATGCAGGCGGCTCGGGTATCGGCTCCGCCGCCATCCAGCTTGCCAAGCGCATGGGCTGCACTGTGATCACCACCGTCGGCTCCGCCGAGAAGATCGAGAAGGCGAAAGCGCTCGGCGCCGATCACGTCATCAATTATCGCGAAGACCGGTTCGAGGGCGTCGTGCGCAAGATCACCCGCAAGAAGGGCGTCGATGTCGTTTTCGAGCATGTCGGCGCCGATACCTGGGCCGGCTCCATGCTGTCGCTGAAGCGCGGCGGCCGTCTCGTCACCTGCGGCTCGACGTCAGGCGTGTCGACCAATATGAACCTGATGCAGCTTTTCCAGCAGCAATTGAAGATCCTCGGCTCCTTCGGCTGCCGCATGGAGAACATGGCCGACGCCATGCAGAAGATGGCTGCCGGCGTCGTACAGCCGGTCGTCGATACGGAACTCGGCTTCGACGATATCGGCACGGCGCTGCAGCGCATGGAAAGCCGCGAGGTTTTCGGCAAGATATTGCTGCGCGTCTCCTGAACATGAAAATGTTCATTTACCGCCTGTCGAAGCGGTTGAAGCTGATCAATTACTGGCTCATTGCGCGCGTTGTCATGGCGACGATCTGGCTGCTCCGGCGGCTGCCGCCAGACAGCGCGCTCAATTTTGCCGACAAGGTTGCGCGAAAACTCGGCCCGCTGACCCCTCGCCACAAGATCGCCCTCGACAATCTCCGCCACGCCTATCCGGAACTCAACGAAGCGGCGCGCGAAAAGATCGCGCTGGACATGTGGGGCAACATGGCGCGGCTCGGCGCGGAATACATTTTCCTCGACCGGCTTTTCGATTTCGATCCCGAAAAGCCCGACGAGGGCCGGGTGGAGGTGGTCGGCGCGGAACGGTTCCTGCGCCTGCGCGACGAGAACAAGCCGCACATCCTTTTCACCGGCCATCTCGGCAATTTCGAGCTTCTGCCGGTCGGCGCGGCCTCTTTCGGGCTGGACGTCGCCGTCCTCTTCAGACCGCCGAACAACCCCTACATCGCGGATTACATCTTCTCGACCCGGCATTCGGCAATGGGCCAGCTGCTTGCATCGACGCCGGGCGTCGCTTTCGCGCTTTCGCGCGTCCTGGAGCGCGGCGGCAACATCGGCGCGTTGGTCGACCAGAAATTCCATCGCGGCGTGCGCGCCACCTTCTTCGGCCGAGAATGCGAGACGAGCCCGCTTCTGCCCAAACTTGCGCGCCAGTACGAATGCGACGTCTATCCCGCGCGCTGCATCCGCCTACCCGGCAACCGCTTCCGGCTGGAGCTGATGGAGAAGATCGAGCTGCCGCGCGACGCCTCAGGCACGATCGACGTGAAGGCTTCGGCTCAACTTCTGAACGACATTGTCGAAGGGTGGATTCGGGAGACGCCCGGCCAATGGATGTGGTTCCACCAGCGCTGGAAGATCGGCAAGAGGAAGCAGAAGAAGCGCTGAGGGCGCTGAAGCCCGCCCCGTCCTTGCTTGCTTACCCGCCGTAATAATTCATCACGGCGTGCCTCGCCTCCGCGAAGAACAGCCAGCGCTCGACCACGATACCGGCGGCAAAGGCGATAATGGCGAGGAGCGAACAGATGACGCCCACCGTGCCCTGCCCGGCTGCGAGAACGACGACCACCAGTATGAATGGCACGACCGCACCAAGGATAAAGGAAATGCGCGTGAGCTTGGCCGCGTGCTTGCGGGCAATGCGAAATCCCATTTCGCGAGTGAGGTAATTTTCCGTGACGTGTGGCCGCTCGAGCAGTCTGACGGAACCAATGAAGCCGAGGCCGGTCGCGCTTTCGGGAGAGGAAAGCGGTTTTGTATCGCGCATCCGGTTTCTCCAGACGGATTTCGCCGTCCATGCCACGGCCAGAGCGACAATGGCCGTCGCGGCCAAGGCGCGAACCGGTCCACTTTCGCAAGCAGCGAAGAAGAGAGCGAGGACAGTTCCGCCGGCGATGGCAAAGAGCAGATAGCAGAGCGGCGTCAACTTCGTGTGCCAGGCGTGCACGGATTTCAGCGAGGCGTAGATCATGGCCGTACAATAGACGGTGATAAGCGAAAAGATGATCTGGAGAACGCCTGAAACCGGAGAATAGCGTCCGTCCATGGCCGACAGCCACGCCGAGATCAGGAGCGGAATGAAGGTGATGATTGCCATCGCGCCTTCGCGCGACAACCAACTCGACCGCCATTGCGACAGCGCCCGCCAGGCGCGTTGCGGGTTGCCGAGATGGAGAGTGGACGAGAGCAGCCCAGCGCCGATCAGAACGAGCGCGACGAGATAAGCGGCACGCGTCGAAATCGCGGCTGAGTCGAGAATGTCGAGGCCGAGCAGCATCGCGAGGCCGTAGCCCAAGCCGGATGCGGTGGTGAAGAAGACGATCGAAAGCGCGGGATGCATTGGTCAGGCGGATAGAGGAGGTAAGGAAACGATAATGGAGACCGACAGCATCGAGGTGTTAAATCCTGTCCAGCATGCCGTCGAGCCAGGCGAAGAAGCCCTTGGCGCTATCCGTGTTTTCATCGCCGGACAGCATGGGCGCGCTTTCGGACAAATTCTTGCGCGGCCGGGGCGGCAGGTATTTGTTGACCGGCCGCGTTCCCTGTTCCGGCATGAGGTCCATGCCGCCACGTTCCGCAACCATGAGTGAAACGTCCGAATGGGGATCGGCCAGATCGCCGAAATGACGCGCATTGGCCGGACAGGTCCTGACGCAGGCCGGCACGCGATCGACCTCCTGCAGCGTCTCGTTATAGATGCGGTCGATGCAGAGCGTACATTTCTTCATCACACCGGCGGCAAGATCCATCTCGCGCGCGCCATAGGGGCAGGCCCAGGCGCATAGGCCGCAGCCGATGCATTTGTCCTCGTCGACGAGGACGATGCCATCCTCTGCGCGCTTATAGGAGGCGCCGGTCGGGCAAACGGTGACGCAGGGCGCATCCTCGCAATGCAGGCAGGATTTCGGGAAATGGACGATGCGGGCGTCTCCCGCTTCGCCGACCACTTCTCCGCCATCCGGCACGACTTCAAAGGTGTGGACCCGGTTCAGCCATGCGCCTGAAACATCCGCCCCATAGGGATGCTGGTCGGAAAGCGCCGCACCATAGCCGCCCGTATTCCATTCCTTGCAGTTCACGACGCAGGCGTGACAGCCGACACAAATATCGAGATCGATGACAAGGCCGAGTTTCTTCGGCGTCGGCAAGTCCGGAAGGCTGGTCATTTCTGCCACTCCTGGCCATAGCGGAGTTGGTCGGGCACGGCGGGCGGGTGGCCGGGCCGATGCAAAGTGGCGAATTGCGGCTCGCTTTCCTCGCCTCCGCGGGCCTTCTCAATCCGCACCCTCAGATCGTACCATGCCGCTTGGCCGGTGACGGGATCGGAATTCGACCAGCGCACGCCATTCTCCTTCGGCGGCAGAAGGTCTGTGATCAGGTGATTGAGCAGAAAGCCCTCGGTCGCCTCGGGCGCCTTCGGATCGAGCGCCCAGGCGCCCTTTCGCTTGCCGATCGCGTTCCATGTCCAGATCGTGCTTTTATTGACCGCATCCATGCGCTGGATTTCCACCTTGATCCTGCCATGCGGCGAAATCAGCCAGACCCAGTCGCCGTCCTCCAACCCTTGCGCATCACAGATCGCACCTGGCACGAAGAGCGGGTTTCGCGTGTGGATCTGCCGCAGCCACGCGTTCATCGATCCCCAGGAGTGGTACATGGCCATCGGCCGCTGCGTGACGGCATGGAAGGGAAACGAGCTTTTTTCGATCTGCTCCTCGCTGAGCGGCGCATACCAGTCAGGAAGCGGATCGAACGCATTGAAAATCCGCTCACGATGGGTTTCCGGGGCCACCGGCTCGCGCAAGCCCTCGGCCGACAGGCGGAATTTCTGCAACGGCTCGGAATAAAGCTGGAAGGTGACGGGCTGCGGCTTGTCGCAAAAGCCCATCTTCACGGCAAAATCCTGATAGGCCCGGTTCGCGTGCTTGAAGAATTGGGCTTCGAGCGGAATATGCGCCGAGAAGAAGGAGCCGTTGGCGATGTAGCGCTTCAACTGATCTGGATTGGCCGCTCCCCTGCCTGCCTGATCGCCCTTTTCTCCGCGAAATCCGGCCAATGGGCCGATACCCGGTTTGCGCTCGTGCCGCACAATGTAATCGGCGTAGTCCTTGTAGAGCGGCGCGCCCTCAGCATCGACGAAGCCCGGAAGCTTCAGCCGCGCGCCGAGATCGATCATGACCTCCTGGAAGCCGCGGACATCGCGGTCGGGCTTGATCACCGGCCAGCGAATCGCATCCTGCACCGCATCCGGCTCGGAGATCGGCCGGTCGAGCAGCGAGATGCAGTCATAACGTTCGAGATAGGTCGTGTCGGGCAGGACGAGATCGGCGTAGGCGACCATTTCGGAGGAATAGGCGTCCGAATAGATGATCTTCGGAATGCGGTATTCGCCGGTTGCCTCGTCCTTGTCGGTCAGCATCTTCATGGTGCCGGCCGTGTTCATCGACGAATTCCACGCCATGTTGGCCATGTACATGAACAGGACGTCAATCGGATAAGGGTCGCCGGCATGGGCATTGGCGATGACCATGTGCATCATGCCATGCGCCGCAATCGGCGCATCCCAGGAAAACGCCTTGTCGAGGCGGGCGGGCTTCCCGTCCTCGTCCACCAAAAGATCTTCCGGCCCACGCGGGAAGCCGAGATGTGGGCCTGAAAGCGGCCTGTTCGGCGCATAGTCTCCGGCGTTGCCATGCGGAACAGGCTGCGCCTCGACGGCTTTCGGATAGGGCGGCTCGAAGCGAAAGCCGCCGGGACAATCGACCGACCCGATCAGCACCTGCAACAGGTGCAGCGCGCGCGTGGTCTGGAAACCGTTGGAGTGGGCCGAAATGCCCCGCATCGCATGGAACGATACCGGCCGTCCGACAAAGCTCGCATGGCGCTCGCCGTTGACGTCGGTCCATGGCTGGTCAATCTCGATCGCCTCGTCGAACGCGACACGCGCGATTTCAGCGGCAAGGCCGCGTATGGCCGACGCGGGGACGCCCGTGACGTCGCTCACCGCCTTCGGCGCATATTTCGGATCGAGATATTTCTCGGCCATTAGTTGGAACACCGGGACGGTGGCGCGGCCGTCCTGAAGCCGGAAGCGACCGGATAGCGCTGGGTGCGCGCCCTTCGTGTCGGCTGGAACGATCCGCTCCGTCACCTGCTCGTAAATGAGCGGCTTGTCTTTGCCATCACGTGCGAAAAGGCCATGGTCAGGCGTGCCGGGGGCATCGATGACCAGCCATGAAGCGTTGGTATAGCGCCTGACATAGTCGAGATCGACATGATGGGTGCGCAGGAGTTCGTGGATGATCGACAGGATAAGGAGCCCGTCGGCGCCGGGCCGGATTCCGACCCAGTGATCGGCGATGGCCGAATAGCCGGTCCGGACCGGATTGACCGAAACGATCGGCACGCCACGCTTCTTCAGCTTGGACATCCCTATTTTCAAGGGATTCGAATCATGATCCTCCGCTACGCCGAAGAGCAGGAAAAGCTTGGTGCGGTCCCAGTCCGGGGCGCCGAACTCCCAGAAGGCGCCGCCGATCGTCATGATGCCGGCCGCGGCCATATTGACGGAGCAAAAGCCGCCATGCGCTGCATAATTCGGGGTGCCGAATTGCTGGGCCCAATAGCCGGTCAGCGCCTGCGACTGGTCACGGCCGGTGAAGAAGGCGAGTTTCCTTGGATCCGTCGCGCGAATCTCTCCCAGCCATTTCGTCGCCGTTTCGAGCGCCTCGTCCCAGGAGATCTCCTTGAACTCGCCGGAACCGCGCGGCCCGGCGCGCAGGAGCGGCGCGCAGAGCCTTGCCGGTGCATAATGCTGCATGATTCCGGCCGAACCCTTGGCGCATAGGACGCCGCGATTGACCGGATGATCGCGATTTCCCTCGATGTAACGGATTTTGCCGTCCTTGAGATGGACATTTATGCCGCATCGGCAGGCGCACATATAGCACGTGGTTTTGCGGACCTCGTCTGCAACGGGCTCCGAAAGCGCCAGCCGCGGTTCACCTGCCATGAATGAAACTCCCTTGCCGGGCGAGTCTTATAGAAGACTCGAATGGAAGAGAATGGCTTTCCGAAAATTTTGATGAGTCCAGATTTGTGTTCCGAAACAGCCATGCGTTCGGAAACGAAATTCCCGGACCCCCGCATTCCAGCTGGCATCCGACGCCAGGAACGGAGCGGCTTCGGCGCGAAGTTTTGACCGGTTGAAAAAATTGTCGCGCAACTCTCTTGTCAAACTGCTCCGAATTCTGTTCCAAGGCTCTCCCATGATTGAACGCTTCGCTCGCGCTGTCGACGACAGAACAGACGACCTCGTCTCGCTCACTGTCGATCTAATCCGGTTCCCGACCATCAACCCGCCGGGCGAGGCTTATACGCCCTGTGCGGAATATGTTGCCCGCTATCTCTCCCGCCTCGGCTTCCAGACAAAACTCATTCGCGGCGAAGGCACGCCGGGCGATACGGACCGCTATCCCCGGACCAATGTCGTGGCGCGGCTTGAGGGCAAGGGGCCTGGGCCGACCGTGCATTTCAACTCGCATATCGACGTAGTCGAGGCCGGCGCCGGATGGACCACCGACCCCTTCGGCGGTGAGGTCAGGGACGGCAAGGTCTTCGGGCGCGGCGCCTGCGACATGAAGGGAGGCTTGGCCGCCTCGATCATCGCGGTCGAAGCCTTTCTGGCCGTCCGCCCAGATTTCCTCGGCGCCATCGAAATTTCGGGCACGGTCGACGAGGAATCGGGCGGCTTCGGCGGGGTCGCCTATCTGGCCAGGGAAGGCTATTTCTCCAAGCCGCGCGTCGATCACGTTATCATTCCCGAACCGCTCAACAAGGACCGTATCTGCCTTGGTCATCGCGGCGTTTGGTGGGCGGAAATAGAAACCAAGGGGCGTATCGCTCACGGCTCCATGCCTTTCCTCGGCGATAGCGCGGTGCGCCATATGGGCGCCGTGCTCGATGCTTTCGAGAAGGAGCTTTTCCCGGCGCTCGACCGCAAGCAAACGGAAATGCCGGTCGTTCCCGAGGGCGCACGCCGCTCGACGATGAACATCAATTCGATCCATGGCGGGCAGACTGAAGACTTCTTTCCAGGACTCCCCTCACCCACCGTTCCCGATTCCTGCCGCATGGTGATCGACCGCCGTTTCCTGCTCGAGGAGCACATTGATGAGGTGAAGGGCGAGGTCTCGTCCATCCTGGAGCGGCTGAAACGCGAGCGTCCCCGTTTCGACTACGGCATGCGCGACCTCATGGAGGTGCTGCCGACAATGACGGACCGGCATGCGCCCGTGGTGCAGGCCGTCGCCGGCGGTATCCGCGAGATCTTTGGCCATGACCCGGAATATGTCATCTCGCCTGGTACTTACGACCAGAAGCATATCGCCCGCATCGGCCATCTGCACGATTGCATCGCCTATGGGCCCGGCATTCTCGACCTCGCGCACCAGCCCGACGAGTGGGTCGGGATCGAAGATATGGTGCAGTCGGCGAACGTCATGGCGATCGGGCTCGACGCGCTTTTCGGCGCGGCAGGCTGAATCCGATTTACTCCGCTGAAAATCCGCGCTTCAATCGGTCGAACCAGTCACAGTCCAACTACATTCGGGGAGCATAAACAGATGAAAATGTGGAAATCCACACTTGTGGCAGCCGCCCTGGTGCTGGCGGCGAGCGGAACGGCGCTTGCCGCGCGAACGGACGTCATCATGGGAACGGTCCTGGAACCGCCCGTTCTCGATCCGACGGCGAACACCGCGGCGGTGATCGGCGAGATCACCTATGGCAACATCTTCGAGGGCCTGACCCGGATGGACGAGAATGGCACGGTCCATCCATGTCTTGCCGATAGCTGGACGATATCGCCGGACGGCCTCGTCTACACGTTCAAGCTGCACAAGGGCGTGAAATTCCACGACGGAACGCCTTTCGACGCCAATATCGTCAAATTCTCGCTCGATCGCGCTCGTGCAAAGGACTCCACCAATCCGCAAAAAGGGCTGTACGAGCCGATCAAGGAGGTTGACGTCGTCGATCCACTGACGGCGAAGATCACCCTCTCCCATCCCGACGGCGACTTCCTGTTTGATCTTGCATGGCCGCAGGCTGTCATGCTGGCGCCGAACACCGCCGCCAAGGACGTCACGGATCCGATCGGCACCGGACCTTTCAAGTTCTCCAACTGGATCAAGGGCGACAGCGTCCAGATCGTCAAGAATCCGAACTATTGGGGTAAAGAGCCGGCTCTGGACAAGGCAACGTTCAAGTTCATCTCCGATCCCGCCGCCGCCGCCTCGTCGCTTCTCGCCGGCGACGTCGATGGTTTTATCAACTTCCCGGCCCCCGAAGCGGTCTCCCAGTTCCAGTCCAACCCGCAATATACCGTCGACATCGGCACGACCGAAGGCGAAACGATCGTCGCGATCAACAACGCCAGGAAGCCTTTCAACGATATCCGCGTCCGCCGCGCGCTGTCCTATGCGGTCGATCGCAAGGCGGTGATCGACGGGGCCGAATATGGATTCGGCACGCCGATCGGATCGCATTTTGCGCCGCATAATCCGGCCTACGAGGATTTGACCGGCAAATATCCCTACGATCCGGCCAAGGCGAAGGAACTGCTGAAAGAAGCAGGCTATCCGAACGGCTTCAAGACCGTCATCAAGCTGCCGCCTCCGCCCTATGCGCGTCGTGGCGGCGAGATCATCGCAGCGGAACTGAAGCAGGTCGGGGTGGATGCTCAGCTTGTCCCGGTCGAATGGGCGCAGTGGCTGTCGGACGTCTTCAAGAACAAGGACTATGACCTGACCATCATCAGCCATGTCGAGCCGCTCGACATCGGCATCTATGCGCGGCCGAATTATTACTTCAACTATCACAATCCCAAGTTCAACAAGGTGATGGACGAGTTGAACGTCACGCAGGACCAGAAGAAGCGCACGGAGCTTTATCATCAGGCGCAGGAGATCCTCGCCGACGACGCCGTCAACGTCTTCCTGTTCGAATTGCCGAAGATCGGCATCTGGAACGCCAAGCTGAAAGGCTTGTGGAAAAATTGGCCGATCGACGCCGACGTTCTGTCGGACGTTCATTGGGAACAGTGACGTTGCCAGAAACGGCCTGCGTCTCCTGACGAAGGAACGCAATGGCCACCAGCAAACAGATGTGCCGGATTCTCCCCGAATCCGGCATGTCTCGATTTAAAGGGAACGTGTCGAGGCAATTCCTCGCAACATTAGTTCATGCTAATCTATATTGCCCGACGATTCATCGCGCTGTTCCTGACGCTTGTCGTTGCAAGCGCCGTAATCTTTACCGTGCTCGAAATCCTGCCGGGCGATCCGGCGGAGGTCATTCTCGGCACGCAGGCGCGGCCGGATACGCTCGCCGCTCTTCGCACCAAGCTCGGCCTCAACGAGCCCGCGCCGGTCCGCTACGCCGAGTGGGTCGGCGGCATGGCGCATGGCGACCTCGGCACGTCCTATACCTATTCGGTGCCCGTTTCCGATCTTGTCAAACAGCGCATCTGGGTCAGCATACCGCTGGCGATCCTCGCCCTCATTCTCTCCACGCTCATCGCCATACCCGTTGGCGTGATCGCGGCGACCAACCGCAACAGACCGCTTGATTTCGGGATCATGGGGCTCAGCCAGTTCGGCATAGCCTTGCCGAATTTCTGGTTCGGCCTGCTTCTCGTCTATGTCTTTGCGATCGGCCTGCGCTGGCTGCCTTCCGGTGGCTTTCCCGGCTGGTCGGCGGGGGCGTGGCCGGCATTCCGCGCCTTGATCCTGCCGGCGGTCGCGCTCGCGCTGCCTCAAGCAGCGATCCTGGCGCGCGTCACCCGTTCGGCGCTGCTCGATGTTCTCGGCGAGGATTATATCCGCACCGCCCGCGCGAAAGGCTTGACGCAGCGCGCCACGATCTGGCGTCATGGCGTGCGCAACGCGCTCATCCCGGTC
>Ga0187809_10000441_pt1 | contig 22606 bp, 17 predicted proteins | sample NC_wetland_sal_i_8_FD_132415 | JGI IMG/M metagenome (GOLD analysis project Ga0187809, IMG submission 132415) | Wetland sediment microbial communities from Neuse River Estuary, North Carolina, USA - ASW_4 | ecosystem: Environmental > Aquatic > Freshwater > Wetlands > Sediment | place: USA: North...
CAGCCAGGCCGACGACGACTCCGCGGCTGCGGTCACCGTGCTCGGACCGACCACGGCCAGCGAGCTGTTCGGCTTCGCCGATCCGGTCGGGCAGAGCGTGACCATCGCCAACACGCCCTACACGGTCATCGGCGTGCTGAAGTCGGCCGGCTCGTCATCGACCAGCAACCTCGATGACCAGGCCATCGTGCCGTTGACCACCGCCACCACCCGGATCTTCGGCGGGTCGACCCGGAACTCGGTCCAGTCCATCTACGTGCAGGCCGATTCCGCCGGCACGCTGTCGGCGGCCTACCAGGAGGCCGACGGCGCGCTGCTGATGCGCCATCACGCGTCGGCGGCCAGCGCGGATTTCACCATCACCGCTCAGCAGTCGCTGCTGGCGACAGCAACCTCGGTGAGCAAGACCCTGACCATCCTGCTGGCCAGCATCGCCGCGCTGTCGCTGCTGGTCGGTGGCATCGGGGTCATGAACATCATGCTGGTATCGGTCACCGAACGGACCCGTGAGATCGGCCTGCGCAAGGCCCTCGGCGCACGACCGGCCGTCATCCGGCGCCAATTCCTCATCGAGGCTTCGCTGCTCGGCGTGGGCGGCGGCGTGCTCGGGGCGGTGCTCGGCGTGGCCGGGGCCAAGATCCTGCCTCGTTTCATCAATGATCCGATCGCGATCTCGCCGACCGCGATCACCATCGCCATCGCCGTCGCCGTCCTGATCGGCGTCGTCTTCGGCACCTACCCGGCCAGCCGGGCGGCTCGACTGGCCCCCATCGACGCTCTGCGCAGCGAATGATTCACCCTTTCCTGAAAGGCAAAAGTTGACCATGAACACCGCCATTCCGACCGGCCGGGTCCGGCTGCGAGCCGTCGCCGTGGCGCCGGTGGCCGGCGCGCTGCTGCTCACGGCCGGCCTGCTCGCCGCCTGCGGCGGCACCCCGGCCAAAGCCTCGAGCCAGCCCCAGCCGGCCGGCAACTCCGCGGCCGGCACCGGCCCGGGCGGCGGCGGAAACGGCCAGTTCCCCGGCGCGACGGGCACCCTGGCCCAGATCACCGGGACGACCTTGCAGGTGCAGAACCCCTCCTCGGGACAGGTGGCGGTGAACTACACCGGTAGCACCGCCTTCACCCAGACCAAGACCGTCACCGTGGCCGCGCTCAAGGTCGGTGACTGCGTGACCGTCACCGGCCAGGCCAGCGCCAGCAGCTCGCCGACGGTCTCCCCCAGCTCGCGGCCGACCAGCTTCCCGGCCGCCACGGTCGCGATCTCGGCCCCGGTGAGCGGCAGTTGCACCGCGGCCGGCGGCCGGTTCGGTGGTGGCGCGCGTCCCAGCGGGTTCCCGTCCGGCCGGCCGTCGAACTTCCCGAGCGGCCGTCCCTCCGGTGCCGGCGGCCGCGGTTTCGGCGGTGACTTCGCCACCGGCTCCGTCACCGCAGTCACCAGCTCGCAGCTCACCGTGGCCGTCCCCGCCCGGGGCCAGCAGGCCGCCGGTACCGACACGGTCACCCTGGGTCCGAGCACCAGCTACACCGAGACGGTGGCCGCCACGCCGGCCGCGCTCAAGGTCGGCGAGTGCGTATTCGCCACCGGCCGGGCCGACAGCACCGGCGCCATCGCCGCCACCCGGATCCAGCTCAGCGCAGCCGGCCCGAACGGCTGCACGATCGGTTTCGGTCGCCGGCCGCGCGCCTCGAGCACCGGAGCCTGAGGTGAGGTTGCGCCGGCTGCCCACCCGGCGGCTGCTGATCACCGCGGTCGTGGTCGCAGTGCTGGCGGTCGGCGGGATCAGCACCGCCCGGGCGCTCAACAGCAGTCCTGGGTCGAAGTACCGGACGGCCACGGTGACCAGCGCCGACGTGACCCAGGACCTGGTCGGCGTCGGCTCGGTCGCCACCGTGAACCAGTTCAGCGCCAGCTTCCCGGTGAACGGCACTGTCGCCAGCGTCAGGGTCCGGGTGGGCAGCAAGGTCAGCGCCGGCCAGGTCCTGGCCACGCTGAGCACGACCTCCCTCGACCAGTCGGTCAACTCGGCGGTCGCGACGCTGGCAGCAGCCCAGCAGACCCTGGCCACGGACCAGGCCAGCCAGACCGCGGCGGTCGCCTCCGCCACCCCGCTGGCTACCGCGACCGCGACCCAGTCGGTGGCCAAGCCGAGCAGCAGCCCGGCCGCGAGCGCGACGACCCGCACGAGCAGCCTCAGTTCGACCCGCCCGGCCGGGGCGCCGAGCTCGAGCGCACCCGGTGCCGGGACCGGTGGCAGCGGCGGTTCGGTGAGCCAGCTGATCGGCAAGATCAGGAGTGCTCAGCAAGCGGTGCTGGCCGCGCAGCAGCAGCTCGACACCGACCTCAACGCCGCCGAATCGGCGCTGACCACCTGCCAGTCGGCGCTGGCCCCGACCAGCGGGCCGACGACGAGTGCCGCTCCCACGACCAGCGCCGCGCCGAGCACCAGCACCGCCCAGAGCAGCACCACCGCGACGACCAGCAGCCCAGCGTCCTCGGCCGCCCCGACCCCCACTGCAGCCGACCCGGGCGCCACCTGCCTGGCCGCGATCGGCAACGCGCCGTCCCAGGCCAACGCGGCAGCCGACATGCAGGCTCGCTCGAATGCCGAGCGAACCCTGGACGCCGCCATCGCGGCCCTCGAAAAGGCCGCCGGCACCGCCACCGCCGGCAAGGCCGGCGGCGGCACAGGTGGATCGTCGGGACTCGGTAGCGGCTCGACCAGCCGAGCCGGCGCCGGCACCGGTGGATCGTCGGGACTCGGTAGCGGCTCGACCAGCCGAGCCGGCGCCGGGACCGGCACGGGCACCGGCGGCCTGGTCGGGGTTTCGGGCTCGCTGTCCGGCGGCGGCCGCAGCGCGACCAGCACCGGGCCGGCCTCGGCCGAGCAGCTGGCCGCCGACCAGGCCGAGATCGACGCCGCGCAGGCCCAGCTCGTGGTGGCCCAGCAGAACCTGTCCGCGGCGGCCCTGCGCAGCCCACTGACCGGCACTGTCGCAGCGGTGGCGATGACCGCCGGCAAGACGGCCGGCAGCAGCGCCTCGATCACCGTGATCGGGCACGGGCAGTCGCAGGTGACGACCACGGTCAGCCTCAACGACATCGACAAGGTCAAGCTGGGTGACCGGGCTACGGTCAAGGTGGACGGTGTGGCCCAGCCGCTGGCCGGGAAGGTGACCTTGATCGGCATCCTCAACACCAGCACCGGCAGCAGCACGTCGTACCCGGTGACGATCCTGCTCGACCCGACCAGCCAGAAGCTCTACGACGGTGCCGGGGCGTCGGTCCAGATCCAGGCCGCGAGCCTGCACAGCGTGCTCACGGTGCCGACCTCGGCCGTGCGCAGCGTCGGCCAGTTCAGCTTCGTCTCGGTGCTCAGTGGCGGCAAGCTCACCACGACCCGGGTCACCGTCGGGGCGGTCGGGACCGATCGGGCCCAGATCACGTCGGGGCTCGCAGCCGGCCAGCACGTGGTGCTCGCCGACCTGAACCAGCCGCTTCCTACCTCCGTCGGCTGAGCCGCACGGCCCCCGCGGCTGAGAAGGGGTTAGGTGTGACGGGGCCGATAGCGGTTCGGATGCGACAATCGAGGGATGCCAGCAGCGGACACGGTCACCGAGACCCAGCCTGCTCCCGGTCCGAAACGCCGCCGTTTCACCGGGCTCTTCCCGGACCGGCTGCTACAGCACCGGGCGCCCCAGTGGTGGCAGGAACTGCTGCTGATCGCGATCGGGTACTTCCTCTACGGCCGGGTTCGCAACCTGGTTCCCGATCAGACCAGCATCGCCATGCGGCACGGCCGGGGGATCCAGCACCTGCAGGCGGCGCTGCATCTGAACTTCGAGCTTTCGGTGAACAAGTTCGTCGCCACCCACGAGTGGCTGGCCCAGATCATGGACTACTACTACGCGACCCTGCACTTCGTCGTCACCATCGGTGTCCTGCTCTGGCTCTACCTCGCGCGGCCGCGGATCTATCGCGGGGTCCGGACCATCCTGTTCGCCACCTCGCTGCTGGCCCTGGTCGGCTTCTGGCTCTACCCGCTGGCGCCACCCCGGTTGCTGCCGCAGTACGGCTACATCGACACCGTGTTGAAATTCCACACCTGGGGCTCGCTGGCCGACCCGGGAATCGCCCAGCACTCCAACCAATACGCGGCGATGCCGAGCCTGCATATCGGCTGGGCGTTGTGGTGTGGTGTGACGATCTTCATCTGTGCCAAGCCGATGTGGGTCCGGCTGCTCGGCGCGCTGTACCCGTTGTGGACGCTGGCAGTGATCATCGGCACGGCCAACCACTTCTTCATCGACGCGGTGGCCGGGCTCGGGGTCTTCCTGCTCGGTATCGGCGTGCAGTACCTGATTTCGGGGACCAGCGGCTACACCGACGTCCCGGACCAGCCGGCGCCGCCGGCCGCGGCTCAGTCGGCGTAGAACACCGACTCCACTACCCGGCGCGCGCGCCGGGTGACCCGGCGGTAGTCATCGACCAACTGCCCGGCCGGAAACCCGGGTGGGTATCCCAGCACCTCGCCGACCGCCTGCAGCAGCTTGCCCGGGCGGGGCAGCTGATCCTCGGCCCGGTCCCGGACCAGGGTGGTCGCGTCCCGGGCCCGGCTGGCGAACCGCCACGCTGCGGTCAGCGCCGCGGCGTCGTCGGCGCCGAGCAGCTGAGCATCGACCGCGGCCAGCAGCGCCGGCAGGGTCGCCGTGGTGCGCAGCCCCGGGACTCGCCAGGCATGCTGCAGCTGCAGCAACTGCACCGTCCACTCGATGTCGGCCAGGCCGCCCTTGCCCAGCTTCATATGGGTGTTGGGGTCGGCACCGCGGGGCAGCCGCTCGGCGTCGACCCGACCCTTGATCCGGCGGATCTCGCGCGCCCCGTCCGCGTCCAGCCCGCCGTCGGGATAGCGGCGGGCCTCGATCAGGTCGATGAAGCGCTCCCCCAGCTCGGCATCGCCGGCGGCGAACCGGGCTCGCAGCAGCGCCTGCGCCTCCCAGACCGAGGACCAGCGCTGGTAGTACTCGGCGTAGGACTCGAGCGAGCGGACCAGCGCTCCGCTCTGCCCTTCCGGCCGCAGCGAGGCGTCCAACCGTAACGGCGGATCGGTCGAGGTTGCCGACAGCAGCTCCCGCAGCCGGCCGGCGATGGCGTGCGCTCGCTTCGCCGGTTCCGGCGTGCCGGCGTCGGCCTGGTAGACGAACAGGACGTCGGCGTCGGAGGCGTAGCCGATCTCCTGGCCACCGAGCCGGCCCATCGCGATGACGGCAAAGCGTAGGCCGGACCGTGCGGCGCCGGGCCCAGCCGAGCCAGGGTCAGCCTCGCCGAACTCGGTCGCGACCAGCCGCCGGGCGGCGGCCAGTGCCGCGGACAGGGTGGCGTCGGCCAGCTCGGACAGGGCGATCCGGATCTGGCCGTCATCGGCCAGTCCGAGCAGGTGGGCGAACGCGATCCGGAGCAGTTCGACCCGACGCAGGCTGCGGATCGCGTGCCCGGTCTGGCTCAACCCGTCCTGCCGGCGCGCCGCCGTGGCCATCAGCGCCTCCAGCTCCGAACGCCGCCGGGGTCGCAGCTGCTCGTCGTCGGCCAGCAGCTGCAGCGCCTCCGGAGCCCGGCCGAGCAGGTTCGTCACGTACCGGGACGTGCCCAGCAGCCGGGCCAGCCTCGTCGCCACGGTGCCGCCGTCGCGCAGCAAGCGCAGGAACCACGGCGAGGAGCCGAGGGCGTCCGACACCTGCCGGTAGGCCAGCAGGCCGGCGTCCGGGTCCGGGGCGTCGGCCAGCAGCGACAGCATGACCGGCAACAGGGTTCGCTGCAGCGCCGCCCGCCGGGACACCCCCGCGGTCAGCGCCTGCAGGTGGCGCAGCGCGCCGCCCGGATCGGTGTAGCCCAAGGCCACCAGCCGGCGCCGAGCCGCCTCCTCGGTCAGCCGCAGCCCCGCGGCCGGCACCCGGGCCACCGCCTCCAGCAACGGCCGGTAGAACAGCTTCTCGTGCAGCCGCCGGACCTCGCGGGCATGCAGGTCCCACTCGGCGTGCCACACGGCCACCGCATCGCCGCGGGCGTCGGGACGAAACCCCATCGCTCGGGCCAGCCGCTGCAGGGCGTGGGCGTCCTCGGGCACCAGATGGGTCCGTCGCAGCTTGACCAGCTGCAGCCGGTGCTCGGCGGTGCGCAGGAACTCGTAGGCGTCGGCCAGGCTCAGCGCGTCGTCCCGGCCGACGTAGCCGCCGTCGCGCAGCGCCGCCAGCGCTCCCAGGGTGGACCGCTCGTGCAGCGTCTCGTCACTGCGCCCGTGCACCAGCTGCAACAGCTGGACGGCGAACTCGACGTCACGCAGGCCACCCGGGCCGAGCTTGATCTCGCGGTCCACCACCCCAGCCGGCAGGTGATCCACCACCCGCCGCCGCATCGCCTGCACGTCGGCGACGAAATTGTCCCGCTCGGCCGCCGACCAGACCAGCGGAGTCACGGTGTGCAGGTACTCCTCGCCCAGTTCCAGGTCGCCGGCGATCGGGCGGGCTTTGAGCAGCGCCTGGAACTCCCAGGTCGAGGCCCAGCGCTGGTAGTAGGCCAGATGGCTGGCCACGGTCCGGACCAGCACCCCGGCCTTGCCCTCCGGTCGCAGCGCGGCGTCGACTTCCCACGCCGCCTGGGCACAGATCCGCATCGTCTCACCGGCCAGCCGGGTCGCGGCGGCCAGGGCGGCATCCTCCGAGCCGGCGTCGCCGGCCAGCGCCGCGCCGGCGAACACCACGTCGACGTCGGAGATGTAGTTCAGCTCGCGGCCGCCCGTCTTTCCCATGGCGATGATCGCCAGCCGGCAACCGGGCACAGCGTCGGGCAGGCCGGCCCGGGCGACCGCCAGACCGGCTTGCAGGACGTGCCCGGCCAGATCGGCCAGCGCCCGCATGATCTCGGTCAGGCTCAGCTCGGCGGCCAGATCGGCCGCGGCCAGCCGGGCCAGTTCGGCCCGGTAGGCGTGCCGCAGCGCGGCGACGGCCGCAGCGCCGGACAGCCGGGCCGGCGTACCGAGACTGCCGGTGACCGGATCGGCCGGGTCGGCCCCGACCGCGCTCAGGATCCGGTCCCGGGCCCCGATCAGGTCGCACGAGGCCCGCAACGCCATCGCATCCTCCGGATGCTGGGCCAGGTGCTCGCCGAGGGCCGGCGAGGCCCCGAGCAGTCCGACCAGGCGGGTCCGGAAGGTCATCGATTCCCGCAGCGCGGCCAGCACCTGGGGTCCCCGCACCGAATCGGCCAACTCAGCCAGGACCCGCACCGCCAGGTCGGGGTCGGCCGAGCGGGCCAGCGCCGACACCACGGCCGCCGCCTCGTCGTCGCGGGGGGCGTTGCCGGCCAGGTCCCACAGCTGCAGCTCGGCCAGCAGCTGCCCGGCCTGCTCGGCCTGGCCGAAGCCGATCCGGCTCAGCCGGGACACCAACCGGGCTTCGGTCATGCCCGGCCCACTGATCGGCCCGGGTCCCGAGAGCCGGCGTCAGTGCTGTCCATGGCCCCGCGCGGCCTGCATCTCCGCCGCCAGTGCGGCCCGGATCGCGGCCGGGTCGGTGATCGGCGCGGCCGTGCTGGTATTGCCGCCGGCCAGGGGCAGCGTGCGCGTTCCGGCGACCGAGCCCGGGTCGGCGGCAACCTCGACGAAGCGGGCCGCCACCGGCCGCCAGACCTCGGCCAGGTCGTCGTGTACCGCGATCGAGCGGGCCAGGATCGAGTCCAGGTCGAAATCGGCCAGCTCGGCGGCGTCGTGGCGCGCCCACTCGGTGACGATCTCCGGGGTGGTCTCGATGTGGAACTGCACGCCCCAGGCGAGCCGGCCGATCCGAAATGCCTGCTGCTCGCAGGCCGGCGAAGCGGCCAGTTGCACAGCCGATGCGGGCAGCGCCACCACCTCGTCGACGTGCCACTGCAGCACATCGGGGGTTATCGGGAGCTCGCGGAACAGCGGGTCGGTCGCGGCCGCCTGGCGTTTGGCCACCAGCTGAGCCCCGTATTCCGGTGCCGTGCCCAGACTGACCCGGCCCCCTGCGGCCACCGCCAGCAACTGGGCGCCCAGGCACACCCCGAGCACCGGCAGTTCGGTGGCCAGCGCGGTCGAGAGCAGCTGCCGAACCCCGGCCAGATAAGGCGCCCGTTGGTCGTCGTAGGCGTTCATGCCACCGCCCAGCACGACGGCCGCAGCGTGCCCGGCCAGGGACGCCGGCAGTTCGTCGCCGGATTCCAGCCGCCGCACGTCCAGCGTCGCGCCGGCCTCGACCAGCCACTCGCCCAACCGCGCGACCGGTGCGTCGTCGGCGTTTTCCAGGATCAGTATCGGTGCCGAAGGAGCCACGCCTGCCAGGCTAATTGACGCCCGGCCCGGGGCGGTCGGTCACAGGGCCGGCAGGTAACGCCGGAGCTCGAACGGGGTCACCTCGGCCCGATAGTCGACCCACTCGCTGCGCTTGTTGCGCAGGAAGAAGTCGAATACGTGCTCCCCCAGGGTCTCGGCCACCAGTTCCGATTCCTCCATGGCCCGCAGCGCATCGGCCAGGTTGTGTGGTAACTCGTGGTAGCCCAGGGCCCGCCGCTCGGTGTCCGACAGCGCCCAGACGTCGTTCTCGGCCCCGGGCGGCAACTCGTAGCCCTCCTCGACGCCCTTCAGGCCGGCCGCCAGCAGCACCGCGAACGCGAGGTAGGGGTTGCAGGCCGAGTCCAGCGAGCGCACCTCGACCCGGGTCGAGTTGGCCTTGCCCGGCTTGTACATCGGAACCCGGACCAGCGCCGAGCGGTTGGCGTGACCCCAGCACACGTAGGTCGGCGCCTCGACCAGTTGGCCCGGCGCGCCCCAGCCGAACAGCCGCTTGTAGGAGTTGACCCACTGGTTGGTCACGGCGGTGATCTCGCGGGCATGCCGGAGCAACCCGGCGATGAACGCCCGCGCGGTACTGGACAGGAACAGGTCGTCGGCCGGGTCGTGGAAGGCGTTGCGGTCGCCTTCGAACAGCGACAAGTGGGTGTGCATGCCGCTGCCGGGCTGGAGCCGGAACGGCTTGGGCATGAACGTGGCGTGCACGCCCTTGGCCCGCGCAACTTCCTTGATGATGTGGCGGAAGCTCATGATGTTGTCGGCCATCGACAGCGCATCGGCGTAGCGAAGGTCGATCTCCTGCTGGCCCGGGCCGACCTCGTGATGGCTGTACTCGACCGAGATGCCGACCGCTTCGAGGGAGATGATCGCACTGCGCCGGAAGTCGTGGGCGGTGTCGTGGCTGGTCATGTCGAAGTAGCTGCCGTCGTCGATCGGCAGCGGCTCCGTACCGTCCGAGGGCCGGTTCTTGAGCAGGAAGAACTCGATCTCGGGGTGGGTATAGAAGGTGAGTCCCCGATCGGCCGCCTTGCTCAGGGTGCGGCGTAGCACGAACCGCGGATCGGCCCACGACGGCGAGCCGTCGGGCATCACGATGTCGCAGAACATCCGAGCGGTGTCGCTGGGCTTGCCGTCGTCGCCGGGCAGGATCTGAAACGTGCCCGGGTCGGGCCGGGCCAGCATGTCCGACTCGCTGGCCCGGGCGAAGCCTTCGATGGCTGAGCCGTCGAAACCGATGCCCTCGGCGAAGGCACCTTCGAGTTCGGCCGGGGCTACCGCAACTGACTTCAGCGTGCCCAGCACGTCGGTGAACCACAACCGGACGAACCGGATCTGGCGTTCTTCGAGCGTGCGGAGCACGAACTCCTGCTGACGATCCACAGGGCTGAGTGTGCCCGTTGACAGTTAAGGACGGGTAACCGACCCGCCGTCAGCGGGTCAGGCGCTGGTTGACATCCATTTGGCCCAGGACACGTTCCAGTAGCCGGAGTTCCACTCCTGCAGGGTCCGGCCGGTGTTGCGGACATCGACGATGTCGCCAGGCACCGAGTAGTGGTAGAACCACCACGAGTCGTCAGGCGAGACGTTCAGGCAGCCGTGCGAGGTGTCGGTGTTGCCCTGGGCCCAGACCGACCAGTCGGCCCAGTGCACGTACTCGCCGTCGTAGCTGATCCGGACCCCGACCGGAACCGTCGTCTTGTAGGCGTTGGCGCCCTTGCTCAGACCGAACGAGGCCGAGTTCATGTCGATGTTGGTCTCGCCGTCGACCACCACGTGCGGGCCGGAGTTGGTCCGCAGGTCGATCGGACCGGTGTCGCCCGGGATGCTGGTGTGCCGGCCCATCGAGGTCGGCATGGTCTTGACCAGCTTGCCGTTGGTGTAGACCTTGATCAGCTTGGTGTTGTCGTCGGCGATCGAGATGTGGCTGTCGCCGACCTTGAACCAGGTGCTGGTGTCGGCCTGGCCGTACAGCCCGTTGCCGAAGTCCTTGCCGTAGACGTTGGCGTTGATGCTGACCTTGGTCCCGGGCTTGAGGTAGTTCTGGGTCCGCCAGTAGACATCGGTGTCAGACAGCCAGCTGAAACCACCGGGCTGAGCCGGCACGGTGGTCACCTTGATCGCAGCCTGGGCTGCCTTTCGGTTCGGGATCGACTCGTCGAAGTGAATTCGCACCACCTGGCCCACGCCGAAGGTGACGCCCGGAGCGATGCCACCGCCGGCCGCGGTCTGGATGTAGGGCATGGTCATGTTGCCGGGAGTGACCGTGGTGAACGAGCTGGACTCGGTGGTGACCTTGCCCGCGGCATTGGTCGCCACCGCCCGGAGCCGGTAGGTCTTGCCGTAGCCGAGATCCTCAGCCGTCGACCAGGTGGCCTTGTCCGCGGCCAGCGCGCCCTTGACTGCCTTGCCGTCGGGGTTGGTCAGGCTCACCTCGGACAGCGATCCGCCGGCCACGGCGACTTTGACCGGGACTACTGGGCTGACCCCGGTCGCCCCGTCAGCGGCGCTGACCGTGACCCGAGCCGGCGCGACCGGAGCGCTGCTACTGGGGCTGGGCAGGGCTGAGGTGGCCGCCGCCTTGCTCGAGTGCGACCCCTGGCTTTGCTGGCCCTTCTGCGTGCAGCCACTGATCGCCAGCGCGAGCACAGAGATCGCAGACGTCACGAGCACAGCGTTGCGCCGGTTACCCACTGGTAGGTGATCCTTCCCTGCAAACCTGACTGGCGGCCCGCCACGCGGGAGGAGAGCCGCCGCGACCATTGTTACCCACGAACGCTCTAACGGCTGCATTGAACGGTGACGAAACGGTGTCAAATCGCTTTGCCGGCCCGGAATGGACGACTCGTCCAGACCGGTCCGGGACCGCGTGGGCCCGGACCGGGTCCACCCGGCAGACTGGAGCGGTGAGCACGCTGCGGATCGCCCTGGGCCAGGTTGATCTGGCCGTCGGAAGCCTGAGCGGAAACCGCGAACTGGTGTTGCACCGGTGCCGGGAGGCGGCTGCCGCCGGCGCCCAGCTGGTGGTGTTCCCGGAAATGACGCTCACCGGCTATCCCCCCGAAGATCTCGTCCTGCGGCGCTCGTTCCGCCAGGCCTCGGTCGAGGCCCTGCACCGGCTGGCCTGGGAGCTGGCCGAGTCCGGCCTGGGTCAGCTCGCGGTGGTAGTCGGCTATCTCGATGACGCGCAAGAGGGCCCGGACGTTGCATCCGAAGCCGCACCAATTGCTCGCAATGCAGCGGCCTTCCTCCAGGACGGCCGGGTGGTGGCCCGCTACTTCAAGCACCACCTGCCCAACTACGGCGTGTTCGATGAAAATCGGTACTTCCGCTCGGGCCGGTCGCTGACCGTGGTCCGGTTCGGAGGCGTCGATATCGGCTTGACCATCTGCGAGGACGTCTGGCGCGCCGGCGGCCCGTTCGCCCTGGCCGCCCAGGCCGAGGTCGGCCTGATCCTCAACATCAACGGATCACCCTACGAGCGCGGCATGGTCAACGACGCACTGCTCGGCAAGGACGACGTCCGGCTCGAGCTGGTGCAGCGGCGAGCTGTGGAGGCCGGGGCCGCCGTCGTCTACGTCAACCAGGTCGGTGGCCAGGACGAGTTGGTATTCGACGGCGACTCGTTCGTGGTCGATGCTGACGGCCGGCTGCTGGCCCGAGCTCCGCAGTTCACCGAAGCCCTGTTCTACGTCGAGCTCGAGTTGCCGGCCGCCAACCCGATGGCGGCCGACGACGTGGTCGCCCCCGACGGCATGACCCTGAGCCGGGTCGAGGCGCCGCTGCCGCCGCCGGAAACCCCGGCCCGGTTCGAGCCGCTCGGCATCGCCACCGGTCTGAGCGACTGTGCCGAGGTCTGGGCGGCACTGGTCACCGGGACCGGTGACTACGTGCGCAAGAACGGGTTCCGCACGGTCGTGCTGGGCCTGAGCGGGGGTATCGACTCGGCCGTGGTGGCAGCGATCGCTGCGGACGCCATCGGCGGGGAGAAAGTGTACGGAGTGGGACTGCCCAGCGCCTACTCCAGCGACCACAGCCAATCCGACGCGGCCGAACTGGCCCGCCGCCTCGGGGCCCACTTCGAGGTGGTGCCGATCGCGGAGATGGTCGATGCCTTTCTGCACAACGTCGAACTCACCGGCCTGGCCGAGGAGAACCTGCAGGCCCGGATTCGCGGCACCACGCTGATGGGCTTGTCCAATCAGCACGGCCACCTGGTGCTGGCCACCGGCAACAAGAGCGAGCTTTCGGTCGGCTACTCCACCATCTACGGCGACGCCGTCGGTGGCTTTGCCCCGATCAAGGACGTGCCCAAGTCTCTGGTCTGGGAGCTGGCGCGCTGGCGCAACGCCCAGGCCGGCCAGCAGGGTGAGCAGCCGCCCATCCCGGAGAACTCGATCAGTAAACCGCCCTCGGCCGAGCTGCGGCCGGGCCAGCTCGATTCGGATTCGCTGCCGGACTATGCCGAGCTGGACGCCATCTTGCTGCGTTACGTCGATTCCGATGCCGGGGTGGACGAGCTGCTGGCCGCCGGCTTCGATCCGGAGCTGGTGACGCGGGTGGTGCGGCTGACCGATGCCGCCGAGTGGAAGCGCCGCCAGTACCCGCCGGGTCCGAAAATCAGTCTCAAGGGCTTCGGCCGGGATCGTCGGCTGCCGATAACCAACCGCTGGCGGGAAGAGTGAGTGAGCCCAGGCGGTGGTTGCGCACCGGTAACGAAGTGAGCCATCTCTCGTAACAGCCCGGGTGCATACCCGCCCGGGCGGGGCATCCTGGAGTCGTCCATAACCGCCCGGGGACCGGCACGCCGGCCTCGAGGAAGACAGGGGACTTCACCATGAGCGATTCGCTCTACGCCGGCACGTCCAACCACCGAGTGACCATCCGGGAGCTGGCCCTGGCCAAGCAGCGCGGCGAGCGCTGGCCGATGCTCACCGCCTACGACTACTCGACCGCCCAGGTGTTCGATTCGGCCGGGATTCCCGTGCTGCTGGTGGGTGATTCAGCGGCCAACGTGGTCTATGGCTACGACACCACGGTGCCGGTGTCGACCGAGGAATTGCTGCCCCTGGTCCGGGCCGTCGTGCGGGGCACCAGCCGGGCGCTGGTCGTCGCCGACCTGCCGTTCGGCAGCTACCAGGGCTCGCCGCAGCAGGCCCTCGACACCGCGGTCCGATTCATGAAGGAAGGTGGCGCCCAGGCGGTCAAGCTCGAGGGCGGGGCCCGGGTCGCCCCCCAGGTCGAACTGCTGACCGCGGCTGGCATCCCGGTAATGGCCCACATCGGGCTCACGCCGCAGTCGGTCAACACCCTGTCCGGCTACCGGGTTCAGGGGCGCGGCGAGGAGGCGGCGCACCGCCTGCTCACCGACGCGCTGGCCCTGCAGGCCGCGGGCGCGTTCGCGCTGGTCATGGAGGTGGTTCCGGCCGACGTGGCCAAGGAGATCACCCATGAACTGCACATCCCGACGATCGGCATCGGGGCCGGGGTCGAGTGCGACGCCCAGGTTCTGGTCTGGCAGGACATGGCTGGGCTACGCGGCGCCGGCAAGCCGGCCAAGTTCGTCAAGCAGTTCGCTGACCTGACCGGCGTGCTGACCAACGCCGTGCAGCAGTTCGCGGCCGAGGTGCAGGCCGGCACCTACCCGGCCGAGGAGCACAGCTACCGCTGACGCCGGCCACTGGTCCGGGCCCGGACAGCTCACCGTCCGGGTCCGGACGCACGGCGAGATCAGCGCGCGGCGCGCTTGGCCGGAGCTTTCTTGGCCGGAGCCTTCTTGGTCACCGCTTTTTTGGCCGGTGCCGCCTTCTTGGTCACCGCTTTTTTGGCCGGTGCCGCCTACTTGGTCACGGCTTTCTTGGCCGGTGCCGCCTTCTTGGTCACGGCTTTCTTGGCCGGTGCCGCCTTCTTGGTCACCGCTTTCTTGGCCGGAGCCTTCTTGGTCACGGCTTTCTTGGCCGGTGCTGACTTCTTGGTCACGGCTTTCTTGGCCGTGGCAGCCTTCTTGGCCGCCGTCCTGCTACCGGCCGCCTTGGTCGCGGCCGCCGTCTTACGGGGTGACGTCATCTGGTACGCCTCCTGTCGGGCAGAGATTTTCCGACAGTGGACGAGAAACCAGCGATCGGCGCAATCAGCCACGCCGCACGAGGACCGGATGATTTCCGCCCTGGGCGCGCACCGAGCCGCGTCAACGGCCCTCCTCCCAAGCCTGATCCTCGGCGTCGTAGCGCCGTTCCCGCTCGGCAATGGTTTCCAGCGCGCGCGCCGCCGCGGATTCGCTGCCGAACGGGCCGATCCGGTTCCGGCTGTTGCAATCGGAAAAAACTTCGGCGCGGTGATGATCCTGGCAGTACCACCAGGTGCCTTCGAGATCCTGATCGGGCACGGATCACTCCTTGCGACGTCGGCTGGTCGCAGTCGAGCGTGGCCCACCGCGGGCACGCCCGCAACCTGGTGCGGGCGTGCCCGCGGTGGGCGGTCGGACGAGTCGAGTCATAAGCCGGGTTCTGTCCCGGAGAGCGAACCCTCCGGTGGCGACCATCCATCTCGGCCCATCGTTGCCGATGCGCTCCAGCGGTCTACCCGCAGGCTCGGACGGGCCGTCCTCGAACACCTGCGCAGCGGGCCGGCACGCCGGTCCGCCTCTTGACCTTGCTCCGGGTGGGGTTTACCGAGCCATCCCGGTCACCCGGGATGCTGGTGGTCTCTTACACCACCGTTTCACCCTTACCACCGGCGGAAACCGGTGGCGGTCTGTTTTCTGTGGCACTGTCCCGCGGGTCGCCCCGGGTTGCCGTTAGCAACCACCCTGCCCTGTGGAGCCCGGACTTTCCTCGGCGATCCTGTTCGGATCGACGCGGCCGCCTCCTCAACTCGTCCGCCGCGTGCGCAATCGTATCCGCCGCCGACCCCGCTCGGTGCCGTCCGTAATCTTGCTCGTGCCGACCCACCAGAAAGGCCAGCGCTTGGACGTGCAGTTGGTGCTCGGCATCGCCCTGCTCGCCGTGTGCCTGATCGCGGCGGTGGCACGGCCGTTCGGGCTGAGCGAAGCAGTAGTGGCGGTGCCGTGCGCGGGGCTGGCTCTGCTGACCGGGGCGGCCCGGTGGCCGGTCGCCCGGCACAGCCTGTCGGAACTGGCGACCACCGTCTGCTTCCTCGCCGCCATCCTGGCCTTCGGCCAGTTGTGCGCGACCGAGGGCGTGTTCGGCTATCTCGGCTCCATGACGGCCCATCTGGCTCGGGGCAACCCGCGCCGGCTGCTGATGCTGGTGGTCGGCCTGGCGGCGCTGGTCACGGCGACCCTCACCCTCGATGCCACCGTCGTCCTGGTGACGCCGGTCGTGCTGGCTACCGCCGACCGGCTGTCGATTCCCGAACGTCCGCACAGCTACGCCTGCGCTCACGTCGCCAACTCCGGCTCGCTGCTGCTGCCGGTGTCGAACCTGACCAACCTGCTGGCCTTCACCGCGAGCGGATTGAGCTTCGGCCGATTCGCCCTGGTCATGGTCCTGCCGTGGCTTGTGGCATGCAGCCTGGACTGGGCCGCCCTGCGACTGAGTTTCGCCGGCGACCTCAACGCCACCAGCGATCATCCCGAGCCGGTCGGAGCCGCACCGGTGTTCGCCCTGATCGTGCTCGGCCTGACCGTGGCCGGTTTCGTGGTGACGACGGCGGTCCACGTGGCCCCGGCCTGGGCGGCCCTGGCCGGGGCGCTGGTGCTGGGTGTCCGGCAACTGGTCCGGCGCCAGCAGACGCCGGTGTCCCTGGTGAAGGCGACCAGCCCGGGATTCGTGATCTTCGTGCTCTGCCTGGGCGTTCTCGTCGCCGGGGTACTGGATCGGGGGGCCGGCCGCTGGCTGAGCCGGCTGATCCCGTCCGGCACCGGCCTGCTCGCCCTGCTCGGGCTGGCCTTGCTGGCGGCGGTACTGGCCAATCTGGTGAACAACCTGCCGACCACCCTGGCCCTGTTGCCGCTGGTTGCTGGCAACCCGCTGGCCGTGCTGGCTGTGCTGGTCGGAGTCAACCTCGGTCCGAATGCGACCTACCCGGGTTCGCTGGCCACCCTGCTGTGGCGACGGCTGCTACCGGCCGACGCGAAACCGCGGGCGCTGGAATTCCACCGGCTCGGCCTGCTGGCCACGCCGGTACTGATCGTGGCCGTGACCGTGGTGCTGTGGCTGGTCGCCGGCCCGCTCGGCGTGCACTGAGGCGAGCCGGTCAGGCCAGACCATCCAGATGGGCGGTGTCGTTGTAGCTGCGCAGCGAGGTGGTGTCGTCGCCGAAGTACTCGATCACCGTCACCGAGGCCGGGGCCAGATACATCCGGTGCGCCGCCAGGACCGGTGCCCCGACCGCATCGGTCACCAGCGCCTTGATCGGTGACACGTGGGTCACCACCGCGACCGTGCGCCCGGTGTAGCTGGCCACGATCCGATCGCGGGCCGCCAGCACTCGGGCGGCGGTGCGAGCCAACGACTCGCCACCGGGCGGCACCAAACCGGCATCGGTCAGCCAGCCGGCAACCACATCGGGAAACTTCTGCCTTACTTCCTCGAGCAGAAATCCATCCCACTCCCCGTAGTCGGTCTCGATCAGGCCCTCGTCGAGCTGCACCGCCAGGCCGGTCGCCTCGGCCAGCGCGGCCGCCGTCTGCCGGGTCCGGGTCAGCGGGGAGGCGATGATCGCCGCCGGCGGTCCCAACTCGATAACCCGGCGGGCGCCGAGCTCGGCCTGCGCCTGGCCCAGCGGCAGCAAGGGCAGATCGGAGCGGCCGGCGAAGCGTTTCTGGATCGAGTAGGCGGTGACCCCGTGCCGCAGCAGGATGAGCCGGGTGGCCGGGCCACCGGTGGCCAGCCAGGCCGTGTTGTTGTTCTCGGCCCGGTAGTCAGCGTCGGCCACCTGCGCCGGCTTACAGGCCGGACTCGGGGGTGCGGACCAGGATCCGGCGGCAGTTCTCGCAGCGCAGCACGTCATCCGCGGCCGCAGTGCGCACCGCCGACAGCTCGGAACCGGCCAGGTCGAGCCGGCAGCCCTCACACCGCCGCTGGCGCAGCATGGCCGCGCCGACGCCACCGCTGGCGTGGCGGACCTTGTCGTAGAGGGCCAGCAGGTCGCCCGGCAGGGCCGCGGCCAACTGATCGCGCTCGGCCCGGCGCTTGGACTCGGCATCGTCCAGTTCGGCGAGGACCTCGTCGCGAGCCGCCTCGGCCTTGACCCGGTCGGCATCGATCGCGGCCAGGTTGGCCCGCAACTCGACCACTCGGGTCTCGGCCGACTCCTGGCGCTCCATCACCTCCAGCAATTCGTCCTCGAGCACGCTCTGCCGCCGGGCCAGCGAGGCAACCTCGTGCTGCAGCCCGGTCACCTCCTTGGCCGGGACGCCGCCGGACAGCATGCGCTGCTGGTCACGTTCGGCCCGCAATCGGACCGTCTCGACGTCGGATTCCAGCCGCCGCTGCTCCCGGGCCAGGTCGGCCTGTTCGGTCTGGGCCGTCACCAGCTCCGAACGGACCTCAGCCGCGCGCGTTTCGGCGTCGGCGATCTGGGCCAGCTCGGGCAGCGTCTGCCGCCGGTGCGCCAGCTGGGCCAGCGCGGTGTCGGACTGCTGCAGGTCCAACAGCCGCAGTTGCACGAATGGATCAGCCTTCACGCCCGCTCTTCCTCTCCGACCGCCGAACCCAGTCAGTGTGACAAGTCATGACAGCTGGAATGTCCACGGGTCGGTGACCAGCTGCGAGACGGTCACCGCCAGGCCGTCGAACGTCTGGCTCAATTTGCGCGCCAGCACGTCCAGCCAGGGCGCTTCAGTGGCCCAGTGCGCGGCGTCGAGCAGCGCCAGCTCGGCCGCCAGGCCAGCTAGCTCGGCCACGGTCTCGGAGCTGGCGTGGTGCTTGGCGTCGGCGGTCAGGAACGCCTCGGCCCCGGCGGCCCGAGCCGCCTCGGCGTAGCCGGTGCCCGAGCCACCGCAGACTGCCACGGTGCGGACCAGCTGGTCCGGTCGGCCGGCAACTCGCAGGCCCCAGGCCGTGCGTGGCAGCCTGGCCAGCGCGTGCTCGGCGAACGAGCGAAGCGGCATCGGCTCGGCCAGCGTCCCGATCCGGCCGGTCCCGATCCGGCCGGGTAGTGGCGCCTGCTCGGTGAGCTCGAATGCCACCTCCTCGTAGGGGTGAGCGGCTCGCATCGCCGCCAGTACGGCGTCGCGACGAGCCCGCGGCAGGACCAGACTCACCCGGGTTTCCGGCCCACGGTGCAGCTCGCCGACCTTGCCGACCGCCGGCTCGGCCCCGGGCTGCGGCCGGAACTGGCCGATACCGTCGCTGGAATAGGCACATTCGGTGTAGTCCCCGACCGAGCCGGCGCCGGCGGCGGCCAGCGCCGCAATCAGCGCTGAAGCCTGGGCGGCCGGCACGTAGACGCTGAGCTGATCCAGGGGCGGCGCTGGATCGGGCCGCAATGGGCGGATGTCCCGCAGTTCCAACCGGTCGGCCAGTGCGGCCGAGACTCCGTCCACAGCGATGTCGGCGTTGGTGTGGGCTGCGAAGTGGGCCACGCCGGCCCGGATCATCCGGTGCAGCATGGCGCCCTTGGCCGTACTGGCCGCAACCGTGTGCACCGGCGACAGCAGCAGCGGATGGTGAGTCAGCAGCAGGCCGGCCCCGAGCTGGACGGCCTCGGCCACCGTGGCCGGCACGCAGTCGACGGCCAGCAGTACCCGGTCGACCGGCTCGGCCGGGTCACCACAGCTGAGCCCGACCGAGTCCCAGGACTCGGCCGTCTCCGGCGGGTACCAGCGGTCGACGGCGGCGACGATCTCGCCGAGGGTGGGCATGGCGCCGACGCTACTCATCGCCCGGAGCCCCACCTCGACGCGGCTCGGGCAAACGCCCGCGGCAAAGCCCGGGATATGCGACTATTCGCTGTGTCATAGCTCCCACACAGCCGGAGAGACGCTGCCATGCTGCTGTTCGACGGTGCCCTCGGGCTGGTCATGCTGGCACTGTGGCTGTTCTGCCTCATCGATGTGATCACCACGGATTCGGCCTCGATCCGCAACCTGCCCAAGCTGGCGTGGCTGCTGATCGTGCTGGTGCTGGTCGACATCGGCTCGGTGCTGTGGCTCATCGCCGGCCGCTCGTGGGACGGCGGTGGCCTGGGCTCGAGCGGGGCCGTCGGCGCCCGGCGGGGGCGGACGCCGGCCTATCCGGAATACGACCGGCCGGGCCGATTCATCCCGACCAACCCTGACGACGACGAGGAATTCCTGCGCGGGCTGCGTGATCGGGCCGAGCAGCAGCGCCGCGACTATCGGGCCCGGCGCGAGGCCGAGCTGCAGTCCGAGGACGAGCGCCTGCGCCGGCGCTCCGAGGAGCCGCCGGAATCGCCGGTCTAGCCACGGTGTGCGGGCATTGGCCCGTTCGGCGGCCAATCGGGGCTGACCCGGGCTAAATTCTGCCGCCCGAGCGCCGATCAGACGATCGATGGTTACTCGGTACGCAGGGCAGCGATCGTGACGGCCGCCGGTCAGGGCGACGACGGTCGGGCCTCACGCGTGCGCGTGACCGTCACCGCCGCCGCTACCTTGCTGGTGGTCGTAGCCGAGTTTCTCCTGCTGTCCTTCGTCTACCGCCGGGTACAGCCGATCGAACAGGCCCAGCTGGCGGTGGCCGGTGTGAGCGGCGAGCTCCGATCCGCCAGTGCCGGGCAGCTGCCCGAGCTGGCCCGCTCCGCCGATGCGGCCGCCACCCAGGCGGCCCGGGCCGGCGCATCGGCCAGCGCGGTCGCGGCGGTCCGGGCCGCGGCGAACCGGCGGGGCGGCAGCGCCTCGGCTCAACTGGCCGAGCTGCGGGCGAGCACGACCGCCCTGCACCAGAGCCTGGACGCAGGTCACGATCGGCTCGACACCGAGGCCTACGGCTCCTACGCGGTCCTGCTGGTGCTGGCCTCGCTCGGCTGGATGGTCTGGTTCCGCCGGCTGGTCGGCCGGCACCGCGCGTTGCAGGCCGCGTTCACCGCCCAGCAGTCCCAGGCCGCCGGCGAGCGCCGGCTGGCCGCGCTGGTCAGCAACTCAGCTGATGTGGTTGCGGTCTGCGAGGCCGACACCACCATCAACTACGTCACTTCCTCGGTGCGCAGCGTGCTCGGCTACCCGGCCGAGAAGCTGATCGGCACCAAGCTGACCCGGCTGGTGCACCCCTCCGATCTCGACGTATGCCTGCAACAGCTGGCCAGTCTCGGCCTCGGGGTCGAGGAGAACCTCTCGCTGAAGCTCTGGCACGCCGACGGCCGGGTGATCCAGGTCGAGGGAGTCCTGTCCAACCGCCTGGCCGACGAGTCGGTGAGCGGCCTGACCGTCACGATGCGTGACGTCACCGAGCGGCGCGAGCTGGAGGACCGGCTTAGCTTCCAGGCTTTGCACGACTCGCTCACCGGAATGCCGAACCGGCACCTGTTCAGCGACCGGCTCGACCAGGCCCTGATCCGCCGCCCCGGGGTCAGCCTGCCACTGGTCGTCGTGCTGTGCGACCTGGACGATTTCAAGGCGGTCAACGACAGCGCCGGGCACGGCGTCGGCGACCAGGTGCTGATCGAGGTCGCGCGCCGGCTGCAGCTACTCATCCGGGCCGGTGACACGGTGGCCCGGCTCAGCGCCGACGAGTTCGCGATCCTGATGGATGGCGCCGACGTGGACATGGCCACCGAACTGGGCGAACAGCTCCGACGGGCACTGCTGCCGCCGGTCGTGGTCGGCGACCACGCGATCCGGGTTCAAGCCAGCCTCGGTCTGGCGCAGGCCACCCCTGGTGAGCAGAGCGCCGAGGAGGTGCTGCGCAACGCCGACGTGGCGATGTATCTGGCCAAGGAATCGGGCAAGTCGGGACTGGCGGTCTACGAGCCGCGCCGGCACAGCGAAGCCTTGCAGCGGCTGGAACTGCGGGCTGACCTGCAACGAGCGCTGACCCGGTCCGAACTGGTGCTGCACTACCAGCCGACCGTCGACCTGGCCTCAGGTCGCGTCGCCGGGTTCGAAGCGCTGGTTCGCTGGCAGCATCCCGACCGCGGCCTACTCGGCCCGAACACCTTCATCCCGATCGCTGAGGAGAGCGGGTTGATCGTGCCGTTGGGCAGCTGGGTGCTGCGCGAGGCGGCGCAGGCAGCGGCCGGGATGCAGCGCATCGGGGTCCGCCCGACGATGTCGGTCAACGTCTCCTCCCAGCAGCTGGTGCAGCCCAATTTCGTGGATTTCGTCCTCGACACGCTGGCCGGCAGCGGCTTGCCCTCGGACCGGCTGGTCCTGGAGATCACCGAGACCGTCGTGTTGCAGGACCTTGACCGGGTCGCGCCCCGGCTGGCCGAACTGCGGCAACGCGGCGTGCGCATCGCCATCGATGACTTCGGCACCGGTTACAGCTCCCTGGCCTACCTGAGCCAGCTGCCAGTGGACGTGCTCAAGGTCGACAAGTCCTTCATCGACAAGGTCACCATCGACCGGCATGACGCGTCGCTGGCCGAGGCGATCATCAGCCTGAGCCACAGCATGAACTTCACCACCGTCGCCGAAGGGGTCGAGCTGAAGGAGCAGGCGAGCTGGCTGCTCGAGGCCCGCTGCGATTACGGTCAGGGTTACCTGTGGTCCAAGCCGGTCGAGCTGGCCAGCGCACAGCGGCTGCTGGTGGACGGCGTGCCGCTCGGACCGCTGGCGGTGGTGCCGCCCCTGCAGGTCGTGCCGGACCCCGGACCGAGAGACGACGCGACGCCCGCCGGCGCAGCCTGATTCGCTACCACGTTCGAAATTGCGGTGTAGCCTCAACCGGTATGACGGCGGCCAGACAGGGTTCCCTGCTCGATCTGTTGGAGGACGTGCCGGAGCGCCCGGACGGGCGGCCGGCCCCGGTGTTGGCCTCGTTGGCCTCGGCCCAGCGGACCGAGTTGGGCCAGGGCGCGTGGATCGATCTTCGCCCGAACTGGCTGACCGGCGCCGACCCGGTGTTCGAGCACCTGCTCACCGAGGTGGACTGGCGAGCCGAGCGGAGGCAGATGTATGACCGGGTGGTGGCCGTGCCCCGCCTGGTGCGCTTCTATCGCGAGCACGAACCACTCCCCCATCCGGTGCTGGCACAGGCTCGTGACCAGCTCAGCCGGCACTACGCCGCCGAGCTCGGCGAGGATTTCGTGACCGCCGGGATGTGTCTGTACCGCGACGGACGCGACAGCGTGGCCTGGCACGCCGACGACCGCGGTCGGGG
>Ga0187809_10000442_pt1 | contig 22589 bp, 25 predicted proteins | sample NC_wetland_sal_i_8_FD_132415 | JGI IMG/M metagenome (GOLD analysis project Ga0187809, IMG submission 132415) | Wetland sediment microbial communities from Neuse River Estuary, North Carolina, USA - ASW_4 | ecosystem: Environmental > Aquatic > Freshwater > Wetlands > Sediment | place: USA: North...
CTACAACCTGGCGCTCGTCGTCTTGGTCTTCGACCGGACGCACTCGGCGGCCTGGGTGGGCGCGACGACGGCGGCCCGGGTGGTGCCGATCGTCGTCCTCGGCCCATTGGGCGGCGCGCTGTGTGACCGGTTCGACCGGCGGTGGCTGATGATCTGGGCGGACGTCGTCCGGGTCGTGTTGATGGCCGCGCTGGCGATCGTGGCCACGACAAACCTGCCGGTGGCCGCGGTGCCGGTGATCGCGGCGCTCGCGACAACGGCCGCGACCCCTTACCTGCCGAGCGTCGCGGCGACCACGCCGCGGTTGGTGCCGGACGTCGACCTGCCGGCCGCGAACGCGTTGCGGAGCGCGGTGACTCAAGTCGGCATCGTCGCGGGACCGGCGCTCGGCGGGCTGCTGCTCATCGTCGCGTCGCCGGCGGTGTCATTCGCGGTCAACGCGGCGAGCTTCGGGCTGTCCGCGCTGGTCGTCCTCGCCATCCCGGCGGGTCCGGTGTTCGCGCCGCCACGCGGGGCCGCCGCGACGCAAAAGCGGGGTCGGGACGTCGGCGCGGGGCTTGCCGCGTTGCGGTCGACGCCGGGCGCGTTGCGGCTCGTGTGCGCCGACATCTTGTGCAGCTTCGTGTACGGGTGCTGCACGGTGTTGCTGGTGCTGGTTTCGGGCCGCCTCGGGCTTGGCGCCAACGGCTTCGGTTACCTGCTCGCCGGATTCGGGATCGGTGGGATCACCGGCGCCTTCGTGGCCGGACGCGTGCTGAGGCTGGGTCACCAGTCCGTGGTGCTGACGATCGCGTTGTGCGCCGTCGCTCTTCCGCTGCCGTTGCTCGCGGTCAGCTCGTCCGTCGTCTTCGCGGTCGCGCTGACCGCGTTGAGCGGCTCGGGCGCGGTGATCGTGGAAGTGCTGACAGAGACCGGGCTGCAGCGGCTGCTTGACGAGTCGGTGTTCGGGCGGGCGTATGGGGTCGCGGTGCCTGCGTCCATCGGCGGCATCGTGGTCGGCTCGCTGGTCGCGCCGCTTGGCGTCTCCACGTGCGGAGTCGCCGCGACCTTGTCATTGTTGGGAGCGGTGGTGGCGGGTTACGCGATCGCCCAGGTGATGCCGCGGCTGCGGGGGATTCGCTGGGTTGTCAGCCAGCTAAGAACGACGTGAGCCCGGCCGCGATACCCGCCGCGATTCGCTGCCGCCAATTCGGGTCGCCGGCGATCGCGGCGTCGGTGGCGCTGCGCATGTCGAGGCATTCGATGGTGATGACCGGACCGTGCGACAGGTTGATCGTCCCGGTGATGGTGCTGTCGGGGTAGTAGCCGTTCGCGATGTACGACGAGTACGGAATTCCCGTGGTGGCATGGAAAACGTCGTGCATCGTCGTGGCCAGCACCCGTGAGCGGGCCGCTCCGCCAGGATTGACGTTCGGGTTGTTCGGTGGCGGCTGCATGACGAAGAACCCGTGCCCGTTGCTCGGCCCGCCGTCCGCGTGAATCGCGATGAACGCGTCAGCGTGCGCGTCGTTGCCGATCTGGGCGCGAGTGGTGATGCACGGGCCGATCCCGCTGTCGGACGACCGGGTGAGGATCACTGTCGCGCCCTCGCCGCGCAGGATCGCGGCCGCGCGGTTGGCGACGTCCCAGGTGAAGGCGTGCTCGGGATAGCCGCCATTGGTCGAGGTGCCGACCGTGTCGCAGGCCTTGATGACGCCGTTGCCGGCGTTGACCAACTGGTTGATCGAGCTGCTGTTGTTCAGGTTGTGGCCGGGGTCGAGCACGATCACCTTGCCGGTGAGCGTGCCAGGCCCGGTCGGCGGGAGCGCAGGAGGGGCGGGCGGCGGCGCGGGTGGTTTCGCCGGTGGGGTCGTCGCTGCCACCGTTTTCTTGGACGACGTGGGCGTGGGGGTGGCCACCGTGGTGGTCTTCGCCGGTGAGGGACTCGAAGGGGTCGGCGTCGGGCTCGCGGACGCCGGCGCCGCCTGCGGTGACGTCGGCGCGACTGACTGGGGCACGGGCGAGATCGACGGCGCCGCCGTCGGCGGTGGAGTCTGATCGACAGCTGCGTGAGTCGGCGAGCTTGAGCAGGCGGCCACCATCGCTATCACGGCGGACGCGCCGACGGCCCGCCAGCGTGCGGTTCGGGTCGGCAGCGGCACGCCGCCATGCTCGCACGCCAAGACGCCGTAGGCTCGTGTCTCGGTCACTCACGACGAGGAGGACGTCAGATGGCGCCCGGCCCCCAACCCAACATGCAGCAGCTGCTCAAGCAGGCGCAGAAGATGCAGCAGCAGCTGATGGACGCCCAAGCCGAACTCGCCGACGCGCGCGTCGAAGGCAGTGCCGGCGGCGGCCTGGTCACCGCGACCGTCACCGGCAGCGGCGAATTGGTCGGTCTCGTCATCGACCCGAGGGCGGTCGACCCCGACGACACCGAGACGCTGGCCGACCTGGTGCTCGCCGCGGTTCGTGACGCGGCAGGCAACGCGGCGCAGTTGCAGGAGCAGAAGATGGGTCCGCTGACCCAAGGGCTCGGCGGCATGGGCGGTCTGGGCGGCGGCAGCCTGCCGGGCCTGCCGTTCTGATCGCAGGTTCGCGCACGTGTACGAGGGCGTCGTCCAAGATTTGATCGACGAGCTAGGGCGATTGCCCAACGTCGGTCCCAAGAGCGCGCAGCGCATAGCGTTCCACCTGTTGGCCGCCGACCCGGCCGATGTGAAGCGGCTCGCCCAGGTGTTGCTCGAGGTCAAGGAGAAGGTCCGGTTCTGCGCGATCTGCGGCAACGTGGCCGAGGACGACGAGTGCCGCATCTGCCGCGACCCGCGCCGTGACCCGTCGGTGATCTGCGTTGTCGAGGAGCCCAAGGACGTCGTCGCGATCGAGAAGACCCGCGAGTTCCGCGGCCGGTACCACGTGCTCGGCGGGGCGATCAGCCCGATCGAAGGCGTTGGTCCCGACGATCTGCGGGTTCGGGAGCTGATGACTAGGCTTGCCGACGGGACGGTGAACGAGCTGATCCTCGCAACCGATCCAAATCTTGAGGGCGAGGCCACCGCGACATATCTCGCGCGGTTGGTCAAGCCGATGGGATTGCGGGTCACCAGGCTCGCCAGCGGTTTGCCGGTCGGCGGCGATTTGGAGTACGCCGACGAAGTCACGCTCGGCCGGGCGTTCGAGGGGAGAAGGCAGCTCGATGTCTGAACTCGTGGTCGAGGATCACTCCGACGATCTCACCGACTTCGCCACCGAAATCGCTGACCAAGTCGAGAGCTTTGTCATCGCGGTGCGCGAGATCGCCCGCGGCGATGAGCCGGGCGGCGCGGTCGCGTTGCTGCTGCTTGAGGTGTCACAGCTGATGCTCGCGGGCGGCCGCCTGGGCGCCATCGGCGACGTCGTCCCGCCTGAGCGGTTCGAGCCGGACGCCGGCCCCGACCCCGACATCGACGAGCTGCGCGAGCGGCTGGCCAAGGTGCTTGGGCCGATCGACCGGTACGTCGAGATCTTCGACCCGTATCAAAACCCGGCGAGCGCGGCGACCTTCGTGATCTCCGATGACGTCGCCGACGTCACCGCCGACCTCATCCACGGGCTGCAGCATTTTCGGGCCGGCCGGGCTATCGAGGCGCTGTGGTGGTGGCAGTTCTCGTACTTGTCGCACTGGGGCACCCACGCGGGCGCCGCGCTGCGCGCGCTGCAGTCGGTGGTCGCGCACGCTCGGCTCGACGTCAGCTCCGAGTAGCGCTCGGGCTCGCGCTCGCGAGCGGCGCGGGCGAGGCGGGCAGCGTGAAGTCCGACGGCTTCGGCGCCGCCGCGGTCTTGGTCAGCTGAAGCGAGCTGCTGCGAAACTGCGCGCTCACCAGCAGCCCGTCGGCGTAGCAGTAGGTGCCGGGCGCCAGGTCGCTGCCCGACGTCACCGCGGTGACCGCGTAGCACGACGCCGGCGCCGCACTGCCCGACGGTGACTGCGTGGGCGCCGGCGCGACCCGCAGCCCTGACCCTGCGGTGATCTCGTCGAGCGCCGAGGTGAACAGGTGCTGCAGCCCGGGATCGACCGACGGCGGGATGGTTCCGTTGGGCCCGGCCAACCTCACGCAGAGCGGGGTCTTGGCGGCGCCCGCGAACTTGCAGGAGAAGGTGCCCTTGTCGTCGACGATGATCCGGATGTTGGTGCCGCTCTCCGCGACGTCGATTCGCGTCGCGGACGACGTGTGGAACACGGTCACCGTTCCGGTGCGTGGCGGATTGGTCCCTTGGGCCTGGTAGGTGGCGGCGAAGGAGCGGGTTTTGGCGACAGAGGCTTGTTGTTGCAGCTCGGCGAGCGCGGCGGCGGCAGCCGACGCGCTCGCCGAGCTGCCGTCGTCCGGCGGCTTGCTCTTGTGACCCGAGGTGCAGGCGCTGGTGGCAGCCAGGCAGACCAGCCCCGCGATGGCCAGCGCTCGTGTGCGGAAATCCACGAAAGCCAACTTAACGAGCCCCGGTAGACTTCCCCGCGGTCTCCCCCCGCCCTGCACGCCCAAGGAGTTGTTCGCCCGTGGGGCTCGTCGTCCAGAAGTACGGCGGCTCGTCCGTCGCCGACGCCGACCGCATCAAGGCGGTCGCCCAGCGCATCGTCGCCACCCGCAAGGCGGGCAATGACGTGTGCGTTGTGGTCTCCGCCATGGGCGACACCACCGACGACCTGCTCGATCTGGCCGCCAAGGTCGCGCCCCTTCCGCCGGCGCGCGAGCTCGACATGCTGCTCACGTCGGGCGAGCGGATCTCGATGGCGCTGCTCGCGATGGCGATCGCCAACCTGGGCATGGAGGCGTGGTCGTTCACCGGCAGCCAGGCGGGCGTGATCACCGACTCCCGGCACGGCAAGGCGCAGATCATCGACGTCACGCCCGGCCGCATCCGCGACTCGCTCGACAAGGGCCGGATCACCATCGTTGCCGGCTTTCAAGGCGTCGCCCAAGACACCAAGGACGTCACGACCCTCGGCCGCGGCGGTTCCGACACCACCGCCGTCGCGCTGGCCGCCGCACTCGGCGCCGAGGTCTGCGAGATTTACACGGACGTCGACGGGGTGTTCACCGCTGACCCGCGCATCGTGCCGACGGCCCGGCAGATCCCGAGGCTCTCCTACGAAGAGATGCTCGAGATGGCGTCGTCCGGCGCGAAAATCCTGCACTTGCGCTGCGTCGAGTACGCGCGCCGATTCAGTCTCCCGATTCACGTGCGGTCGTCGTTTTCCACGAAGCCCGGAACCTGGATCGTCGACATCCCCGCGGAGGAGCAGATGGAAGCCCCGATCATCTCTGGCGTGGCGCATGAGCGGGGTGAGGCCAAGATCACCGTCGTCGGCGTGCCCGACAAGCCGGGTGAGGCGGCGCAGATCTTCACCGTGGTCGCCGACGCCGGCATCAACATCGACATGATCGTGCAGAACGTGTCCTCGGTCGCCACCGGGCGCACCGACATCACGTTCACGCTGCCGAGCAGCGAGCTGACCAACGCGATGGGCGCGCTGACCAAGGCGCAAGATCAGATCGGCTTCGAGTCGCTGCAGTCCGACGACCAGATCGGCAAGGTGTCGCTGGTCGGGGCGGGCATGCGCACGCACCCCGGCGTCACGGCGAAGTTCCTGTCGTCGCTCGCCGACGCCGGAATCAACGTCGAGATGATCTCGACGTCCCAGATCCGCATCTCCGTCGTCGTCCGCGAGCACGAACTACCCGCGGCCGTGGCGGCGTTGCACAGTGCGTTTGAGCTTGACGACCCCAACGGGGGAGCGACGGTTTACGGAGGTACCGGGCGATGAGTGGCTTGCGCGTGGGCGTCGTCGGCGCCACCGGTCAGGTCGGCGGCGTGATGCGGCGGATCCTCGCCGAGCGCGACTTCCCTGTCGAGCAGATCCGTTACTTCGCGTCGGCCCGGTCGGCCGGGACGACGCTGCCGTGGGGGGACTCCGAGGTCGTCGTCGAGGACGCCGCCGTCGCTGATCCGTCTGGCCTCGACATCGCGCTGTTCTCGGCGGGTGGTGCCACGTCGCGCGAGCTGGCGCCGCGTTTCGCCGCCGCCGGTGTGACCGTCGTCGACAACTCGTCGGCCTGGCGGATGGACCCCGACGTCCCGCTCGTGGTGAGCGAGGTCAACCCGGAGGCGGTGGGTGAGGCGCGCAAGGGGATCATCGCGAACCCCAACTGCACCACGATGGCCGCGATGCCGGTGCTCAAGCCGCTGCACGACGAGGCCGGTCTGACGCGGCTGGTGGTGAGCACCTACCAGGCGGTGTCGGGCTCAGGTCTCACCGGTGTCGAGGAGCTCGACAAGCAGGTGCGGCAAGTGTTCGACCGTGCCGCTGACCTCACGCACGACGGCGCCGCGGTGACGTTCCCCGAGCCGGTGAAGTACGTGCGGCCGATCGCGTTCAACGTGGTGCCGCTGGCTGGTTCGATCGTGAACGACGGCAGCTTCGAGACCGACGAAGAGCAGAAGCTGCGCAACGAGAGCCGCAAGATTCTCGGGATCCCGTCGCTGCTGGTGTCGGGCACCTGCGTGCGGGTGCCGGTGTTCACCGGCCACTCGCTGTCGATCAACGCGGAGTTCGCCTCGCCGCTGTCGGTGGAGCGCGCGCTCGAGCTGCTGGGCTCGGCGCCGGGCGTGGTGGTCACCGACGTCCCGAACCCGATTCAGGCGGCTGGGGTCGACCCGAGCTTCGTCGGCCGGTTGCGCGTCGACCCTGGTGTGCCCGACGGCCGCGGCCTGGCGATGTTCGTCAGCAATGACAACCTGCGTAAGGGAGCGGCGCTAAACGCCGTGCAGATCGCCGAGCTGGTTGCCGCCGCGCGCTAACCCGCTCGCTGTCGGCGGCGCTGCTCGGCTTTCTCTCGTCGCCAATCGCGCGTCCATCGGTCGCGGTCAAAGGTGAACTCCGGCTCCTTGCCGTCGAACATCGGCCAGCCGTACCCCCACCAGTGGTCGCTGCCTGGCCGAAGGTCGAGGTGCGCCGGATACCGGCGGTGTCCGCGGTCGCGTCGGTCGGCGTCCGACTCATCTTCGGGTTCGACTTCTGTCCCGTCTTGATCGAGGACCGCAAGCCGAAGCCCCGTGGCGGCGAGGAGGATCGCCACGCTGCTCACCGACGCTTTGGTGGGCAAGCGCTCGACGCGAGCGACGGTGCTCTGCGGCACGCCAGCCTTGTCGGCGAGCTCACGTTGGCTCAGGTCGGCGCGGCGCCGAGCGGCGCGCAGATAGCGATCGGCTGGAAAGGTCACGCACACCAGGGTGCCGGCGGCGCGGCCGCGTGCGGCGTGGTGCGGCGTCGGCTGTTCATGCCCGAGATCGGGGCTGTGGATCGCTGGCGGATCGGCGCTGCGGGGTGGCCGGGTGTCTTCGGGAAGCGCTTTGCTCTGAGTCATTTGTTCTGAGTCACGCCGCCAGGTCTGAGTCACGCCGCCAGGTCTGAGTCACGCCGGCAGGTCTGAGTCACGCCGCCAGGTCTGAGTCACGTCGCGGGGTCATGACCAGAGCGGCTGGGCCCGGCGGCTTCCCCCCAGCAGCGGGTCGCCGCTGATCACCAGTTGTGCGTTTGCCAGGCCGAGATCGGGCAGGTCGACGACGCACACCAGGTCGGTTGCCGGCAGGGGCGTCAGCCAGAACTGGAGGTCGAGGCGGGTCTCGCTGGCGCGGCCGCCTTCGATTTCCGGACTGGGGGCCGGCTTTCCCGGTTGAGCTACCACTGGTGTCGAGCGCGGATGCCACACGGTGGCGCCGTTGCCGAAGCGGAACCCGACCCGGCCGCCGCCTCCCGCGCCGCGTCGGGCGAGCGCCTGGAACAGTTGCTGCGCGACGCCCGGTTCGCGCGTCCAGACGGTGACGGCGATCCGCAGGCCGTTCGAGTAGCACTCGATCGCTCCGACGGCCGCGGCGACCAAGTCACCGACCACTCGGGTGGGCGGCGTCGTGGCGATGCCCGGCATTTCGGATTCGGGCCGTTGCGGTGACTCGCCTGCCGCGGTGATGCCCATGATGCCCATGCTGGTTGCCAACCTCCGGCGCGGCGCCCCCATGGTGGACGGCCGGCAAGGCGGTCGGGCTTGTTCTCGCCGCGCGCCTGTGTCGGCCGAGTACGCCGCCTAGCGAACGCCATTCTCGGCGCGCAGTCCAGTGCGGGCCACCCCCAGCGTGACTCAGAATCTATGACTCAGAGCAAAGGGGCCTGCGAAGAGCACCTGTCAGGTCTGTCCGGGCGCCGGCCGCAGGCTGGCCAGACCGTCAGTTCACGCCAAGGTGACGGCGGGCGAAGGAGATTTCCGCCGCCACTTGGCGAATCCGCTCCTCGATGACCAGCGAGCCGTGGCCGGCGTCGAAGCGATACACCTCGTGCGGCGCACCGCGGGCTGCGAGCGCGGTGACGTAATTGTCGATCTGCCGGATCGGGCAGCGCGGGTCGTTGGCCCCGGCGAGGATCAGCACCGGCGCGTGCACGTCGTCCACGTAGGTGATCGGCGACGACTGTCGGTAGCGGTCGGGGACGCTCTCCGGCGTCCCGCCGAACAGCGAACGGTCGAAGGCGCGCAGCCCTTCCATCTCGTCCTCGTAGGCGGCCACGTAGTCGGCGACCGGTACGCCGGCGACGCCGACGGTCCAGGCGTCCGGCCTGACGCCGAGCCCGAGCAGTGTCAGGTAGCCGCCCCACGACGCGCCGGCGAGCACCACCGCGTCCGGATCGGCCAATCCAACCGACACCGCCCAGTCGCGCACGGCGGCGATGTCTTCGAGCTCGGTCAACCCGACCCGGTGCTCGATCGCGTCGCGCCACGCCGACCCGTAGCCGGTCGAGCCGCGGTAGTTGACCCGGACGACGGCAAAGCCCGCGTCGACCCAGGCCGCCACGCCCGGAACGAACGCGTCGGCGTCCTGGCTGGTCGGACCGCCGTGCACGAGGAAGACGGCCGGCTGCGGGCCACTGGCCCCGACCGGCTTCGAGATCAGCGCGTGGATGCGGCCGCCAGGCCCGTCGACCCAAGCGTCCTCGACCGGCACCGACGCTGGCGCCGCCGCGCCCGGAGCGCGGAAAACGACCCGCCCGGCCACGTCGCGCACCGCCGGCGGCTCGGCCCCAGACGACCACAAGAATTCAACGGCGCCGTCCGGCCGAGCAGTCGCGCCGGCGATCGTGCCGCGCGGCGTTGGCAGCAAGGTCAACTCGTTCGAGTCGAGGTCGAGGCGGTACAGCTCACCCCGAGCGTGATGCTCGTGAGCGATCAACAGCGCCGACGCGTCGTGGTACCAGCGCGCGGACACGTCGCCCGGCAAGTCGACGTCGAGTTCGCGCTGGGCGCCGGTCTCGACGTCCCAGATCAACGGCAGCCACCGGCCGTGCCGCTCGTTGAGCACGAGCAGCCGCGAATCACCGGACGACGGCGCGAACGCGACCGCGCGAAGCCCGAGACCGGGGCCGTCCCACAGCTCGCCGACCGCCGCCGGCTCCTCGGCGTGCGACCCGCCGGCGTCGACGCGCAACACCCGCAACGCCATGTGCCGAGAGTCACCGTGCTCGCTGTGCTCGATCGCGAGCAGCCTGCCGTCGCGGGACAGCGCGGCGACGTTCGCATCTTCCTTGTGCCGGTAGACCGCGATCGGTTCGCGGCCTGCACGCGCGAGGTGCACCGAGGTCCCGTCGTCCGTGGATCGACCGACAACGGCGAGGCCGCCCGCTCCAAGCGCGAGACCGGCCGGGTATGAGGGCGCGAGCGCGGCGACGGCGATTTCGGCGGCGCCGCCCTCGAACGGCTCGCGTCGCCACACCCCGAACTCGTTGCCGCTCTCGTCGTCGAACCACCACACCCACGCGCCGTCTGGATCGATGGCGCCGAAACGCGTGCCGTCGGGCCGGTTGGTCACTTGGCGGGTGGTGTCGGAGTCGCGGTCCCAGGTGTATAGCTCGACGGTTCCGCTCGCGTTGCTCGCGTAGAGACACCGCTGCGGAGCGTCCAGCGCCCACTCGGGAAAGGTCACCCGGGCGGCCCGAAAGCGCGCCTTCCACCGCTCGTCGGCGGTCGGGTCGGGTCGGGTGCCCGGACGACGGCCGGGATCAGACTGCGCGGGTTCCACCCGCCACAGTCTGCCGGATCAGGGTCCGAATCGCCGCTTGTGTCTGGACCGCCACGCCAGCGCACACAACGGACAAGCATCGCGAGGAGGCTGATCTGTCACTTCGCCTTCGACGATCATCTGCTCACCGCAGTACGCGGTGGTCAACGAACCGGCCGGCAGCCGGGGCGGCGGGTAACCGTGCTTGACCGACGCGGTGATGTTCCACGACGACCGCTCAAGCTCGGGCTGCTGCACGTCCACGCGCACAACGGTACGTCGGGGTGGCTGGAAACCCGAACGCCCGGCTTTCCGCTGGCGCGGAAAGCCGGGCGTTTCTCTGGTCGGGGTGGCGGGATTTGAACCCACGACCTCTGCGTCCCGAACGCAGCGCGCTGCCAAGCTGCGCTACACCCCGAAGAGGCCCTAGGAGTCTAGCTCAGCCTCCAGCGACCAACGTGAGCAGCGTCGCCTCCGGCGGACAGGAGAACCGCACTGGAGCGAACGGCGACGTCCCGAGCCCTGCCGAAACGTGCAGCCACGAGTTCTCATAGCGGGACAGCCCTCGCGCGCGCCCGCGGTCGAGCCCGCAGTTGGTCACCAGCGCCCCGTAAAACGGCACTCGAAGCTGCCCGCCGTGCGTGTGACCGGCGATGAGGAGGCGGCAGCCGTCGTCCGACATCGGCGACAGCACCCGAGGCTCAGGCGAGTGGGTGACGCCGATGGTGAGGACGACGTCGGGGTCGGGGTCGGCGGAGACGTCGGCGTAGCGGTCGCGCTCGATGTGCGGGTCGTCGACGCCGACGAGCTCAATCCGCCGGCCGTCGGCTTTTAAGAACCCGCGGTTGTTCGAGAGGTCGAGCCAGCCCGCGTCGGACATCGCCTCGCGCAGCTCGGGCCACGGCAACTCCGGGCCGGTCACCCGCTCGCCGTCGTCCGGCAGCAGGTAACGGGCCGGGTTCTTGAACTGCGGCGCGAAGTAGTCGTTGGAACCGAGGACGAACGCCCCCGGGCGCTCCAACAGCGGCGCGATCGCGTCAATGAACGGCGGCACCGCGTCCGGGTGGGCGATGCTGTCGCCGGTGTTGATGACCAGGTCGGGTTGCAGCGCGCCGAGGCTGCGCAGCCAGTTCGCCTTCCAGCGCTGGTTCGGCGTGAAATGCACGTCGGAGAAGTGCAGGACGCGCAGCGGACTCGATCCCGCGGGCAGCACAGGAACCTCGACTCTCCGCAACCGCGGCGACCGGCGCTCGATGCCCGCGGCGTAGGCGACGGCGGCGGCGCCCGCCGTCGAGACGGCGAGCGGGACGGCGATCAGTCTGCGCATGCGTCCGAGTGTCTCAAACGTCGCTGGTGGGAGACTGATCGTCATGACTGCTTCACCCGACGCCACGCTCAAGACCCGCCTGCACGACGACCTCACCGCCGCGATCAAGTCGCGCGACGAGTTGCGCACCGCCACGCTGCGGATGGTGCTCGCCGCCGTCACGAACGAGGAGGTGGCCGGCAAGCAGGCGCGTGAGTTGTCGGACGACGAGGTGCTCCGCGTGCTCGCTCGCGAGGCGAAGAAGCGGCGCGAGGCGGCCGAGGCTTTTACGTCCGGCAACCGGCCGGAGCTGGCCGAGCGCGAGCGCGCCGAAGGCGCGGTCATCGACGGCTACCTGCCCAAGCAGTTGGACGACGAGGAGCTGCGCACGCTGGTCGCTTCGGCGATCGAGGAGTCCGGCGCGAGCGGGCCGCAGGCCATGGGCGCGGTCATGAAGGTCGCGACCGCCAAAGTGGCCGGCCGGGCCGAAGGCGGGCGGGTGGCGGCCGAGGTCAAGCGGCAGCTGGCCGCGTCGTCCTAGCCCTTCTTTTTCTTCGGCGGCCCAGGCTTCACCGGTGGGCCGTGCGCTGACGTGCTGGTCGGCTTTGCCGACGCCGGCGCGCTGGCCGGCGGCGCGGAGGCAGGCGGGCTGCCGCTGGGCGGCGGCGAACCGCTCGGCGCCGGCGGCGTGCCGGTGCTGACGTAGATGGTCACCTTGTTGCCGACATACAGCGTCGCGCCGGCCGCCGGATCGGTCGAGGCGACCGTGTTCGCCGGCTGGGTCGACGGCACCGGTGTCGCGTCGATCGCCACCGTCAAGCCGAGCTTGCGCAACGTGTCAGCGGCGGTGTTCGGGTCTTGGCCGGTGACGTCGGGAACCGTCACGGGCTGGCCGCGCAACGTCGAGATCGGGGGCTGCACGAACGTCTCGACCGGCAGGCTCTTGACCGCCGACGACATGGCGAGCTGCCAGATCTTGCCGGCCAGCGTCGCGCCGAAAACCTCGGAGTAGTAGTGCCCGTTGACCGTGATGTTGCGCATCGGGGTCGCGGAGTCGGGGTTGCCGGTCCACACCGCGGCGGCCAGGTTGGGCGTGTAGCCGCCGAACCAGCCGTTCTTGTACTCGTCATCGGTGCCGGTCTTGCCCGCGGCCGGGCGGCCGATGCCGAGCCCGGTGGCGGTGGCGCCTGGCTGGGTGAGCACGCCTTGCAGCAGCGAGGTGACGCCGTTCGCGACGTCCCTGTCGATGGCTTGCTTGCAGTTCGGCCCAGGGGCCTTCGGCGGAGTGAGACCCTCGATCGACGTCGTGACGCCGGTGATCGCCTCGGGAGCGCAGTACGTGCCCTGGTTGGCGAAGGTGCCGAACGCGCCGGTGACGGCGAGCGGGTCGACGTCCTCGGCGCCGAGGGTGAACGCCGGGATCTGGTCGAGTGGCTGGCCGTTCGCCTGCTTCACGCCCATCGCCTGCGCGATCTGCACCGGCCGGCACAAGCCGGTCTTCACCTCGAGCTGGGCGAAGTACGTGTTCACCGACTCCCAGGTGGCCTTGATCATGTCGAAGGTGCCGGACTCGCTGTCGCCGGCGTTGTGCACCACCCATTTGCTGGTCTTGTTGCCGTCGCAGTCGGTAGTCGAGCCCGCCGGGATGGACACCGTCTGCGGCGAGACGATGGTGGTGCCGGTCGGGATGCCTTCCTCAAGGGCGGCGGCCAGCACGAAGACCTTGAAGGTCGAGCCAGCGTGCCGGCCGTTGGAGCCGTCGTGGGCGGCGTCCGCGGCCAGGTTGATCTCGGTCTGCCCTGGGCCGCTGCCGAACGCCCGGTTGACCGCCATCGCCTTGATCGCCCCTGTCTTGGGGTCGACCAGGTCGATCGCCGCGGCCAGGCCGGCGTTCTTCGTCGGATCCGGGGGCACCACGCTGTTGACCGCGTTTTGCGCAGCCTTCTGCATGTTCATGTCGATGGTCGTGGAGATGACCAGGCCGCCGCGGCGGAGCAGGTTCGCCCGCGCCGTCGAGTTGGCGCCGCCATACGCCGGGTTGTTCAAGAAATCGGCGACCACGTATTGGCAGAAGTACGGCGCAATAGAGGACGCGCACCCGTTGGGGATCTCGGAGACCTTCAGGCCGAGCGGTGTCAGGATCGCCTTGTCGGCCTCGTCTTGGCTGATGTACTTCAGGTCGGCCATGCGTTGCAGCACGATGTTGCGGCGCTTGAGCGCGTTGTTCGGGTTCAGGATCGGGTCGAACGTGCTGGGGTTGTTGATGACGCCCGACAGCAGCGCCGCCTGGGTGAGCGTCAGCGAGTCGGCGGACTCGCTGAAGTAGTGCTGCGCGGCGGCGGACACGCCGTACGCGCCGCTGCCGAAGTAGACCGTGTTGAGGTAGTCGTCAAGGATCTCGTCCTTCGACAGCTGCTTCTCGAGTGCGATCGCGTAGCGGGCCTCGGTGATCTTCCGGGTCAGGTTCTTCGCGCGGGCCGCCTGGGCGCCGGCGACGTCGTTGTTGGCCGCGTTCGTCTCCACCAGCGCTTGCCGCACGTACTGCTGGGTGATCGTCGAGGCGCCCTGGGCGGCCGAGCCTGACGAGCTGTCTTTGACCAGCGCGCGCACGATGCCACGCGGGTCGACGCCGTGATGCTCGTAGAACCGGGAGTCCTCGATCGCGACGATCGACTGTCGCATGATCGGCGCGATGTCGGCCAGGTCGACCGACTGGCGGTTCTCGTAGTAGAAGGTGGCCAGCTCGGTGCCGTCAGCGGCGAGGATCACCGAGCGTTGCGACAGCGGCGGTTGCTGAAGCTCGGGCGGCAGGTCGGTGAAGGCGACGTTGCCGATCATGTTGCGGGTGAACACCCCGGCCCCGCCGACGACCGGCAGCGCCAGCGCCGCGACCAGCGCTCCGGTCAGCACGGTGAGCACGATCAAGACGACGAGACGGGTCAGCTTCGCCCCGGCGCCGAGCCGGTCTCCTCTGGTCAGCCAGTCGCTTCCCGCGCGTGTGGACACCACTGCAGGGTAGCTGGCGCGCTCGCCGAAGGCCCGCCGCCAGCGCTCACCGCGGTCAGTTAACCGTCTTAGTCGTGCCTAGTCGTATGGTCCGCCTGGGTCAGCCCGAATGGGCCGAACGGAGCCTGGTGAGCGAGCCTGCCCGCTCCGTACCGTCATTTACACATCGCTGATGGCAGATCGCGAGTGAGCTGAAGGACGGGGACCTATGGCTTGGACCAACGACTGGACCGCGCGCGCCGCGTGCCGGGACAGCGACCCGGACGCGCTCTTCGTGCAGGGCGCGGCGCAAAACCGAGCCAAGGCCGTCTGCTTCGGCTGCCCGGTGCGGGCCGAGTGCCTTGCCGACGCGCTCGACAACGGGGTCGAATTCGGCGTCTGGGGCGGTCTCACCGAGCGTGAGCGGCGCGCGCTGCTGCGCCGTCGTCCGAACGTGACGTCGTGGCAGCGGCTGCTGTCGACCGCGATGGAGGACTTCGAGCGCGCCGCCGCCGAGCGTTACTCTGCCGCCGGCTGACGTCCCGTCAGACGCGCGCCGGCTGACGTCCCGTCAGACGCGCGCCGGCTGACCTCAGCCTTCACATAGGGCCGCGGCCAGCTGGCGCAGGCCGGCGAGATCGTGAACGTCCTCGGCGAACGCCGGCGCTGACGTCGTCCGCACCTTCGGATGCGCCAGCCCGAACCCCGCGAGCTTGTGCTGCTCGCTGTCTTGGATCTGCACCCGCTGCGCGTGGGTGCGCAACACCCCTGCCGCCAACGCCGAGGGCTGACTGCCATCGCCCTCGAGCGCCTCGGCGGTCGCCAACGCCTTCCCCGCGCTGAGCTGCGGCACCGTGGTGCGATGCACCCGGTTCATGATGACGCCGGCGAGCGGCATGTCCTCCTCAACAAGGCGCTCGACGAAATACGACGCCTCGCGTAGCGCGTCGGGCTCCGGCGCGGCGACCACCACGAACGCCGTGCCGGGGGCGCGCAGCAGTTTTGCGGTGGCGTCGGCGCGTTCGCGCAGGCCGCCGAACATGGTGTCCATCGCGGCGACGAACGTCTGCACCTCGGTGAGCAACTGGGCGCCCAGCAACCTAGTCATCGCGCCGGTCATCACGCCAAGGCCCGCCTGCATCACTTTGGCGTAGCCACGACCGCCGGCCTTCGCCGGAACGAGCAGCGTCCGGATGAACCGTCCGTCGAGGAAGCGGCCCAACCGCCCTGGCGCGTCGAGGAAATCCAGCGCCGACCGGCTCGGGGGAGTGTCGACGACGATGAGGTCCCAGCGGTCGGATTTCCTTAGCTGGCCGAGTTTTTCCATCGCCATGTACTCCTGCGTGCCCGCGAAGCTCGACGACAGCGATTGGTAGAACGGATTCGCCAATATCTGCGCGGCTTTTTGCGGGCTGGCGTGCGCTTCGACGATCTCGTCGAAGGTGCGTTTCATGTCGAGCATCATCGCGTGCAGCTCGCCGCCGGGCGCTTTGCGCGAGGCCTTGATGCCGGCCACCTTTCGCGGCGTGTTGTCGAGCTCGGTCAAGCCCAGCGACTGCGCGAGCCGCCGCGCCGGGTCGATGGTGAGCGTGACCACCCGTCGTCCGGATTCGGCGGCGCGCACGCCCAACGCGGCGGCGAGCGTCGTCTTGCCGACGCCGCCGGAACCGCAGCAGACGACGACGCGGGTGGCGGGGTCGGCGAGCAACCCGTCGACGTCGAGCGTTTTCGCGGCCATCACGCGGCCCCCTGCTCGGCGAGCTCGCTGGCAAGGGCGTAAAGCCGGCCGATGTCGTCGGTGTCGAGCTCCGGCAGCTGGTACATCGGCCGCTGCGCGGCCTTGAGCTTGGTGAGCAGCCGGTGCTGCGCGCTGACCTGCAGCGCGTGGTCGTGTGCCTCGGCCGCCAGCCCCCGCACGGTGTCGTCGTCCGGCTTGATGCCGCCGGCCGCGAGGCCTTGGCGAAGCGTCTCGACATCGAGCTTTCCGGCGGCGGCGCCTTTCAACGCGGACGACGGCAGCAGCGAGGTGTGCACCCGATTCACCATCACCGCGCCGACGGGCAGGTCGAAGGACCGCAGTTCCTCGATGCCGTCGAGGGTTTCTTGCACCGGCATCTCCTCAAGCAGTGAGACGAGATGCACCACGGTTTGCGGCGAGCGGATCAACCGCATGATCGACTCGGCCTGCTTGTTGACCGGCCCGATGCGGGCCAGGCCGGCCACCTCGGCGTTGACGTTGAGAAAACGGGCGACCCGTCCGGTCGGGGGCGCGTCCATCACGACCGCGTCGTAGACGTAATCGTCCGGGTACTCGGACGGCGGCACCGCCGCCGCGGTGCGCGCGGCCCGGGAGGAGAACTTGCGCCTGGTCGCCTCGTACGCCTTGCCGGTGAGCAACACGTCACGGACGCCGGGCGCGATCGTGGTCGCGAAGTCGATGGCGCCGAACTTCCGCAGCGCGCGCCCGGCGCGGCCGGCGCGGTAGTACAGCTCGAGGTATTCGAGCAGCGCTTCCTCGGGGTCGATGGCCAGGCCGTAGACCATGCCGTTTTCCGGCGCCACGGCCACCTTGCGCTCGGCGTAGGGCAACGGCGGCGCGTCGAACAACCGGGCGATCCCTTGGCGACCCTCGCACTCGACGAGCAGGGTGCGCCGCCCGCCGGCCGCGAGCGCGAGGGCGAGCGCGGCCGCGATCGTGGTCTTTCCGGTGCCGCCCTTGCCGGTGACGACGTGCAGCCGAACGCCCTCCCAGTCGCGGTCGCGGGACTGGGCGGCGGCGCCGCGGCGTGCTGCTGAGCTCACTCGGCGAGCGTATCCATCAATCACGGGCACTAGGCTCTGCGAGCATGACAACCTGGGAGTACGCGACCGTGCCCCTGTTGGTGCACGCCACCAAGCAGATCCTCGACAACTGGGGCGACGACGGCTGGGAGCTTGTCAGCGTCGTGCCGGGGCCGAACGCCGAGCAACTGGTCGCCTACATGAAGCGGCCGAAGTCGTCATGAGCACGCCCGAAGAGCGGATCTCGTCGCTTGGGCTGACGTTGCCGCCGGTCGCCAAGCCGGTGGCCGCGTATGTGCCCGCGGTGCGCACCGGCTCGCACGTGTACACGTCGGGGCAGTTGCCGACCGTCGACGGCGAGTTGGTCGAGGTCGGCCGGGTCGGCACCGACGCCGACGCCGCGGTCTCACCGGAGGCGGCGAAGGCGGCCGCTCGGGTGTGCGCGCTCAACGCGCTGGCCGCGGTGAAGGGTGTCGTCGGCGACCTGTCGAAGGTCGTGCGCGTCGTCAAGGTGGTCGGCTTCGTGGCCAGCATGCCGAACTTCACCGGCCAGCCGGGGGTAGTCAACGGCGCGAGCGAGCTGCTCAGCGAGGTTTTTCCGGACGGCGTCGGCCAGCACGCTCGGAGCGCGGTCGGGGTGGCGGTGCTGCCGCTCGACGCCCCGGTCGAGGTCGAGCTAGTGGTCGAGGTCGCCGACTAACCGCTGCTCGATAGGGTTTCCGTCATGTCGACCAGCGAGACTTTTTCCGATGTCCTGAACGCAAACGAGGCGCACGCGGCAACCTTCAAGCTGGCCGCGCTCGAGGGCAACGCGGCGAGAGGTCTCGCCGTGCTCACCTGCATGGACTCCCGCATCGACCCGCTCGGCATGCTCGGTCTGAAGCCCGGCGACGCCAAAATCCTGCGCAACGCAGGCGGTCGGGTCACCGACGACGTCCTGCGCACGCTGGTGCTCGCCGTCTACCTGCTCAGCGTCGATCGGATCATGATCGTCGAGCACACCCGCTGCCGGATGGCCGGCGGCAGCGAGGACGACGTGCACGCCGCGATCGCCAACGCGGGCGGGCCCGACACCCGCAGCATCTCGTTCCTCACGACCGACGATCAGGACGCGGCGATCCGCCACGACGTCCAGCGGGTGCAGTCGTGGCCGTACCTGCACGGCGTCAAGGTCGGCGGCTTCATTTACGACCTCGGCGACGGCCGGCTCCGCCAAGTCTGCTGAGCGTCGGCCGTGTCGGAGCGTCCTCAGCCGCCGTCATCGACGCCGCCGCTGCCGCTCCCTTTGCCGCTCCCGTCGGCCGACCTGGTCGAACGCGCCCGCGCGTTCCAGACGGCCAACACCCCGCCGGTCACCCCGCGGCCCTCAGCCACGGTGATTTTGCTTCGCGACGACAACCAGCGGCTCGAGGTCTTCCTGCTGCGCCGCCACACGGCCATGGACTTCGCCGGCGGCATGCACGTCTTTCCCGGCGGCACGGTCGACCCGTCCGACGAGTCGGTCGAGATGACCGCGATCCGGGAGACCTTCGAAGAAAGCGGCGTGCTGTTCGCAGCCGGAGACGCTCCGGACCAAGCGCTCCTCGAGCAAGACCGCGTCGCGCTCATCGCGCACGACAGCACGCTCGCCGACGTGCTCGCCAGGCACCGACTCATCGCGCAACCCGAACTGCTTCGACTGTGGTCGCGCTGGATCACGCCAGCGTTCGAGCCGCGCCGCTACGACACGCACTTCTTCGTGGCGCTGGCGCCAGCCGGCCAGCACGCCCGCGACGTTGGCGGCGAGTCGGACGACGCGGAGTGGGTCGCGCCGCAAACCGCACTCGCCAACGCCGAGCGCGGTGAGTGGTTCTTGATGCCGCCCACCGAGACGACGTTGCGCGAGCTCCTCCCATTCCGCAGCGCCGGAGAACTCTTGGCCAGCGCCGAAAATCGCACGCCCTACGTGATCCAGGCGTCGGTCAACCTCGACGCCGACCCGCCGGTCTTCGTCTTCGGAGCGAGCGAATGAGCCGGGCTCGTCTCGTGCGCGCCAACAACCCGTCGCCGATGACGCTCGACGGCACCAACACCTGGGTGCTCAAAGAATCCGGCAGCTCAAGCGCGATCGTGGTCGACCCCGGGCCCGCAGACGGCCAGCATTTCCAAGCAATTCTGGACGTCGCGGGCGGCGTCGGCCTCATCCTGCTCACCCACGGCCACCCCGACCACGCCGAGGGCGCCAATGAGTTCGCCCAGCTGGCCGACGCGCCGATCCGTGCTGTGTCGGAATCGCTATGCCGTAAGGCGAAGCCGCTGGTTGACCGAGAGAAGCTCGAACTCGACGGCCTCGCTCTCGAGGTGCTCGCGACGCCCGGACACAGCGCCGACTCGGCCTGTTTCTTACTTCCGCAGGAAGACGCGCTGCTCACCGGCGACACCATCCTCGGGCAAGGCAGCACGGTCGTCGCGCATCCCGACGGCAAGCTCGCCGACTACCTGGAGACGTTGGGAAACTTGCGCACGGCGGTCAAGGAGCGCGGGGTTCGCGTCGTCCTGCCTGGACATGGGCCGACGCGGGAAGACCCGGCTGCTCTCGTCGAGCAGTACGCCGCGCACCGCGAAGAACGGCTCGAGCAAGTGCGGCGGGCGTTGGCGGCTGGCGCCACCACCGCGGACGACGTTGTGAACGCCGTCTACGGGGACGTCGACGAGGCGGTGAAGTTCGCCGCGCGCTGGTCGGTGCTCGCGCAGCTGGAGTACCTGGGCGTCACTTCGCCCGGCGGGTGAGCCCTTCGATGTCCTTGATGACGACGGCGCGCGATTCGATGCGGATCCAGCCGCGGGCGCTGAAGTCGGCGAGCGCCTTGTTGACCGTCTCGCGCGAGGCGCCGACGAGCTGAGCCAGCTCCTCTTGGGTCAGATCGTGGACGACGTGGATGCCTTCGGGAATCGGCTGCCCGAACCGCTCGGCCAATCCGAGGAGCGCCTTCGCCACCCGTGACGGCACGTCGGAGAACACCAGGTCGGCCATCACGTCGTTGGTGCGGCGCAACCGTTGGACCAGCGCCTGCAGCAACTGGACGGCGACGTCGGGGTGGTCCATGATCCACGGCCGCAGGGCGTCGTGGGCGAGGGAGGCCAGCACCGAGTCGGTGAGCGCGACGGCGCCGGCGGTTCGCGGGCGCGGGTCGAACAGCGACAGCTCGCCGAACATCTCGCCCGGGCCGAGCACGGTCTGCAGGCTTTCGCGGCCGTCCGCGGCCGTGCGGGCGATCTTCACCTTGCCCTCGATGACGGCGTAAAGCTTGTCGCCCTGATCGCCCTCGTCGAAGATGATGTCGCCGCGATTGAACTGCTCGCGCTTCATCGCGCCGCGAAGTGCCGTGCCAGCGTCATGGCTGAGCGCGGCGAAGAGCGGCAGCTTGCTGAGCACGTCATCCACGAGCGTGATTCTCACACCTTCGGGCGCCATCCCGCAGGCGGGTGAGCGATCAAGTTTGCGTGGCGGGTCAGCCGCGGGTGGCCAACCGGGGCTGCGGGAGCGCCAGGAGGCACAGCGCCGGGTCCTCGCGGTAACGCGCGATGAGCTCCGCGGTCGCGCCGGCGATCCGCCGGTGCAGAGCGGCGCGATACGCCGACAACTGGATCTCAGCGCCGGCCAGGTCGCGGGCGAGCGCCTCGTTGTGGTTCGGATCCTCGCGCTTCGGCTCCCGTTCCCACAGCTTCGCGAGGTCGGGCAACGGTGGGATGTCCTCGACGGGCAACACGGTGATGAGCACCCGCCGTCCGCTGTTGATGCGGGCCTCGGCCAGCACGTTGCGCAAGTTGTCGACCTTGACGGCGCCGGCCTCGCCGGCCCGGACCACGTCGAGGCGGGCTTGGATGATGCGTCGCCAGTAGGAGACCCGGTTCTCCTCTTCGGCCAACGCCTGCCGATAGGCGCGCAGGTCTTCGATCGACAGGTGATTGAAGGCGTCACTGCGGGTTGGCGCGTGCCGTTGCGCGGTCTTGCCGCGGCTTTCGACGCTGCCCGTGCTCACCAGTGGCCCCATTCGTTGTTTGTGCTGTTTCCTCACGCGGCATCGGCGCATCCCTTGAGGTGCTTGAGGTGATCATGACGAGCGTCACCCGGTCAGGGGAGCGGACCGCTACCGGATTGCGCTCAAGATGAGTACCGTCATGTGCCTCGCACACCAGCGAGCACAACCAAATGGGGGCACCGCAGATGGCTATCTCGCACAAGATCAGCGGCAATGCCATGCAGCTGGTCGTCTGCCAAGTCGACGACGGTCAGACGTTGTACGCCGAGGCCGGCAAGTTTCTCTGGAAGACCGTGAATGTCGCGGTCGAGACCCGGATCAGCAGCCCAAGCGGCGGGCAGGGCGGGGGTTCGGGGGGCTTGCTCGGCATGGCGGTCAACGCCGGCAAGCGGATGCTCGCGGGTGAGTCGCTCGCCTTCCAGTACTTCACCCCGCGCGGTGGCGCCGGCCTCATCAGCCTGGCCGGAACGCTACCCGGTGAGATGCGGGCCATCGAGCTCGACGGCACCCGCGGTTGGTTCGCCGAGAAGGACGCGTTCGTCGCCGCCGAGTCGACGGTGAACTTCGACATCGCATTCAGCGGCTTGAAGTCGGGGTTGAAGGGCGGCGAGGGCTTCGTACTGGAGAAGTTCACCGGCGTCGGCACCTTGTTCATCGCCGGCGCGGGCAACTTCATCGAGCTGAACCCGGCCAAGTACGGCGGCAAGATCCAGGTGCACACCGGCTGCCTGGTCGCCTTTGAAGACACCGTGCGGTACGGCGTGGAGCGGATCGGCGCGCTGAACACGCAGACCCTGATGAGCGGCGTCTTCGGCGGCAACGGCTTCAACCAGGCCACGCTCGAGGGTGACGGTACGGTGATCTTGCAGTCGATGACGATCGAGTCGTTGGCGCACGCGATAGCCAAGAATGCCCACGTCGGGCATGAGGAGAAAGCCAGCAACCCGCTGGGCAGCCTGTTCGGAGGTCGTGACTGACATGGGGTTCCTCGACAAGGCCAAGGCGACCGCCGCGCAGGCCATGCAACAGGGCCAGGCGAAGGTGGAGCAGATCCAGCAGAGCCGGCAGGAGTCCGAGCTGTACAAGACGCTCGGCGAGGCGGTGTACAAGGCGCAGCGCCAGGGCGGCGACCAGGCCGCGGTCGACGCCGCGCTGACGGCGCTCGACAGCCACTTCGCGCAGGTGGCGCAGGCTGCCGCCAGCGCGCCGGCAGCCGACGGTGGGGCGGCGGCCGGAACCGCCGCGCCGTCCGCGCCGCCAGCTTCCCCGCCCGCCGCGCCGCAGGAAGGCAACTTCACCCTCGACGACATGTAGATCGGCGGCGGCGGCGTCGTCCGGTCGGTTCGGTTCGGTGGCGCGTGCTCGCGCGGCGGCGCCCTGACCTTGCTCTTCAGTTGCCTTTGCTCTGAGTCATAGGTTCTGAGTCAGCCCACTGC
>Ga0187809_10000443_pt1 | contig 22525 bp, 22 predicted proteins | sample NC_wetland_sal_i_8_FD_132415 | JGI IMG/M metagenome (GOLD analysis project Ga0187809, IMG submission 132415) | Wetland sediment microbial communities from Neuse River Estuary, North Carolina, USA - ASW_4 | ecosystem: Environmental > Aquatic > Freshwater > Wetlands > Sediment | place: USA: North...
GTGCACAAGCGGTCGCCCACTTGCGCGGCGTATTGCCGGGTCTGCAGGCGGTAACGGTGCCGAAGGCGACGTTCATGGTCGGCGGTGCGGCGAACCTGACCGAAGAGGATGACCTGACTGAAGAGATGAAGGGCAATCCTTACGGCCCGCAGGCTGCGCTGAAGGCGATGCTTGCCGACACCAAATGGTACAGCGACGCGCTGGCAGCAGCTCGTACGAGCGAGCAATAAAACAAGTTTGAGAGACTTGTGTGTAACCTCCGACAAAACAGTCGGAGGTTTTTATTAACGGGAGACGAACGGACGGCTATAGAGCGCTTTCAAGCTTTCGTAGGCTGGCCGGCATGCCTCTTGGACGTCATCAAAGCGGATTTTGTCGTAGAAGTCCCGGTCGATTTTCTTTAGGACGTATGCCTTCGCTTCCACGAGGCTTTTTCCTTCTTTCCCAAAAGCCCATGTCGCAAAGATATAAAAATCCGAAAGTAGATGTGCCTGTGAGTCGGCGGTCGCGAGTACTTTTCCTTCGAGACTGGCAGGTATATGGCCGTCGTGGCAACCGTGCAGGCGAATGGCGTCGTCGACGGTGAGTTGGATTTCGTCTCCGGTAAAGCCAGCCTGTTGCATAAGCTTGCGAGCTATCGCGAGACTTGCTTCCTCGTGGTCGTCCGCGAAGCGGCTCATCTTTGCATCGGCAATGTCGTGGAGTAGGGCGGCAGCGCGGGCCAACTCTTCGTTTGCGCCGACCCGTTGCGCAAGCTTGGTGGCATTGTCGGCAACCAGAAAGACATGATTGTCGGCGAGCCAGTCAGCCCAATCGGCACGGCCGGGGGTATGGGCGGCATATAGGTCGTGAACGGATCGCTCGAGCTGTGTGATTCTTGTCATGCGGCTAGTATAGCAGGGAAGCGGCCCCCATACTCTGTTGTTGGGGTTCCCTTACTTCTTCGATAAGAAACGGGTATAATGGCAGGCAATGATTGATAAGCACGCGATACCTACCAAATTGTTGTGGGTGGACTTAGAAATGACCGGGCTGGATTGTACCAAGGACGTTATCCTGGAAGTGGCTGCGGAAATTACTGATTTTAACTTCAAGACGCTTGCCAGCTACGAGGGCCGCGTCAAGCACAAGCGTGAACTGGTCGTCGAGCGGATGCAGAAGAATATCTGGTGGAAGGATTACCCGCAGAACCGCGACGAATTTATTCAGAAGCTTGATCAGGGCAAGTCGAACGGTGCAATCGAACAAGATTTGATTGCATTGGTCGAAAAGGAATTCGGCGCCGAGCCTGCAATCCTCGCCGGCAACTCGATTCACAGTGACCGGGCGTTTATTAAGCAATGGTGGCCGACGCTCGATTTGCACTTGCACTACCGTATGCTCGACGTCAGTTCGCTCAAGATCTACATGCAGGGCAAATACGGTGTGGAGTTCGAAAAACAGGAAATCCACCGCGCCTTCGACGATATCCAAGCCAGTATCGCCGAGTGGGAGTACTACATGGAATGGCTCCAAGAGCACGGCAAATAGCAGCCGGGAAGAAGGGCGCAACATATCCATGGAGACTAAGCAGCTCGTCTCTCTACCAGCCGAACTCCCAATCTTTTCAATCGAGACAGGAGGAGATGCGCTTGCAACTTCTTTGATCCATGCGGAAACGGGACAGACGGTCACGGCTGTTGCCGTAGATCACCCGGCGGCTGTTGTCGGGAGTCCGGATATAGACCTAGTGCTATCAGTTTGCGACAGGACATTAGGTAACGGTCGACGCGTAACCGTCGTGAACGAGGGCCTGACACCGACTCTGGTGTATCACCACACACGGTACCCCGGCCAACCCGGGGGCATGTTACTTGAGGCCGAAAGTCTATCTACCCTTATACAACTCGATGGTGAGCGTGGTGCCCTTTTGTTGCGAGCGAGGGAGCATGGCAGTGAAGTTGTAGGCGAGAGCGATAAGGAGGTTATCGAGCGTCTACGTATTACGTATGGCACGAGTTATGAAGATATTGATGCCTATCTCTTGTTCAGGCAGATGACAAACTATTTCTTACGGGCGTCGGTACAACGCCCTGACCTTCACGAATATATCAGGGTTAACGTTGTCGAGCGTTACGCCGAAATGCTCGGCACAGACGTATTCAGACTATCTACCGACGACGCTTTCGCCCTAATGCAATCTTCTCTCGTTGCGGCGAATGTAGACTGGCAGCACGAAAATGCTGTCATGGATCACTTCCTCAAGCAGTCAACTATTAGACCCGTTGTAGAACAATTACAGAAAGGTGAGGTGCCATTGAACGACGTTCAAAAGGTGGCACTGCTATACAATATGCTACGCGATGAACGAATCGCTGAGCTTATGCTGAAAGGGTGGGGCCACACGGACGTCCCTGACAAGCTAACGGTTTTAGGTGTTTCTCATGTCGATGCCGTTATAGAGGAAGCAGAACGTCGAGGACTCATTTCGAAAGGTCAATACGCAAAATACAGTGAGGCAGTAAGAAGTCTCGGCAGGGTCGTTTTCCAGTGGAGACCAATCCTGGAAATAGCAGATGCTGCCTAATATTTCCCGAGGCGCGTGGGTGCTTATCGAGAAGGGTTGGCTTATTCGGGATTAATAGTATTTACGGGCGAATTTCAGTGTATCTTTGTACTTGTGAAATTTGGTATGGGTTCGTAATCGGGTTGTTTAGTGCAGGTCTGCAGAGGGATTAATCGGTCTTATCACTTATGGAAACCGGTATCCCATCAGCACTGGCTTGCGCTAGAAATCCCTTCAAAACGGACTGCGATTCGATGTTCTGGAAATAAGACCAGTCAGTGGCTTCAGGAGTGCTGCTTTTGTCTTCGCTGAATAAATTGATGGAGACTCGATACTGATTCTCTTGATAGTCACGTATGTTATTTGTGGCTACCTGTAGGATATCGTTCAGAATTTCTTTGCGTTCAGCCACTGATAGGTATACGGTCTTGCTCGGATCGTTGGTATATTTGCTTGCGAAGGTGCCGGTGTTGATCCAAATATCGCGCGTATGCAGCACCTGGGCCATGCCTATAGCAAGATCAGGCTGCAAGAACTCTGCTGCCTTAAAGATGGTACGTTTGCTTTGCTGGGCGTTGCTCATCCAGGGGAACCCTTCAATGCCGACTGAGGTGACTAGCTTCGGATCAAGCGCATCCACGTATGGCGTCAGACTAAAGTAGTTACCGTTATTCCAATTGACGTCGTCTGGCTCGTAGGTAGTAGCACTGAGTAGAATGCTACCTTGCGCTCCAGGGTAGTAGTGCTTGAGCAGCCCAAGGTATTTGTTGACACACAGAGCATAATCATGCGGCTCGGTTCCTATATTGTTCCAGCCAGGTACATTTGATTCGGGGAACGGCACCCAGGTACCCATCATGCTATCCGTGACACCATCTGCTTTCAGCTGTTGAAAAAAGTAATTCATGCCGTCATCGTAGGTGCCAGCCAAGTACGCTTTGTATGGCATAGTTTCGCTAGTGATATATGGTTCAGCGACTACTATAGGCGTCACCCCCGATTCCTTAAATGCTTTAAGGGTAGGGGCTAGCTTGGCTGCAAGCGCTGTAGCAGCGCTTCGGTCTTGGGCGAATGTGGTGAACACCATCATCTTATTTGTGACGAAGGATGAGCACACATCCTGATATTCTTTAAGGCGTTCCAAGTTGGGGTCACCGTTTGCTACGATGTGGAGCGGCGCCGCTTTGGAGCACGCTGCGTCTTGCTTCGCTAGTGCTTGGGTTGCTGTCGGGGCACCGGTCGTCTTCGAGTTAGGGTTAAGGGAAAGTTTAAATGCGAGCCAACCGAATCCTAATACCATTACAGCAATGATCAAGTTAACTATAACTAATTCTTTTTTCTTCATGCGGCCTTCTCCTTCGCGATATGATGTGCAATACCCTGGCGTTGCCAGTGTTGCCATTCGACTTGTTTGCCACTTCGAATCAATCTGATGCTTTTGTATAGAGATACAAATTCAACCCAGTCAAGAAAGTAGAATAGGGGCCAGAAAGGGAAATATAGGATATAGCGTGAGCGCGGTTGACTGTGGAATGTCGGCACAGCTAGAAAGGCGAGGAATATATAGCAGATGCCGAGCGCGAGTGACAAGTACTCGCTGCTAAGCATGACGTAAGCTACCATAACTGAAACAGCAATCGGTTCAAATACAAGTGTTACTTCCGTCAGTGCTGAAAAAGGCAGCACGAAGAACGACAGGAAAACGTTGTGGTGATCCTCGGTTGAGAAGAAGAGTGAGCGGTACTTGCGAAATGTATCAAGGCGGCCTTTCTTCCAGCGAACGCGTTGCGCTATCAGGCTTTTAACGTCAGAAGCACCTTCTGTAAAGCATATGACATCTTCGGCATATGTTGATTTCATTCCATAGAACTTCGTGCGCATGGACATCTCGATGTCTTCGGTTTTGTTTTCAGTATCAAATAGACCGATCTGTTCAAACACTTCCTTGCGGAAGCTGGCACAGGCACCGCCGAAAATATACTCTGCACCCAGTAGAGCGTGCGCCCGCTTGTTATAAAAGCCAAAGAAGTACTCCAGATGCTGTGCTAGGCCCACGAGCGTAGACTTGTTGACTACTTCTACATTGCCCACGACCGCCATAATTTCTTTATCCATGTAATATTTGGTCAGCTTCGCTACAGAACCTTTCATGAGTACTGAATCGGCATCGATAGTCATTATGATGTCGCCCTTGGCTTTACTAACACCTGCGTTTAGCGCCTTGCCCTTGCCGCCATTCTCTTTGTAGATGTAAGTCAAGCGTTGCTCACCCTCGGGCGCTTTCAAGCGGTAGTTGTGTATGTAGTTTTTAATAAGTGCATCAGAGTTATCAGTCGACCCGTCGTTGACGACTATGACCTCCAAGTTGTCGTACCCATTCGTAACTACCGAATCGAGTGTCTTTATAACGCCAACACCCTCGTTCCAGGCTGGAATAATGACAGATACACGCGGCTGATACTTTGGCATTTCTTTGTCCATACGCTCCAGCTCATGCTTGATATGGCGGAACTTCTCTCGCACGGGGTAGAATGGTGAGATAGCCAGGAAGAAGTAATTTTTTGCAAGCGTGACTATCACGAAAAACATAATGATATCGCGCGTCCATGTAAAGAATTGTGCTTCCATATCTTTTGCCTAGCTCGTTTCTACCAATGAAAAGCCGTAGTACACGCCATGTTTTGGATCTTCGACTATGAGTATGATCTGGCGGCTGGTCGCCTTGCCAGCTACATAGATGGAGTGGATCGGCATTATCTGTTTCTCGGCAACCTTATATGTGGCAAGTTGATGGCCGTCGTGGAATAGATTGGCATTCATACCCACCTCAATTTGATTGGGCGCCGGCAAGGTACGCCAGCTGCTGTCAGTGTAAATAAGATAGTCGACTGTCACGCCATGGCTATCTTTGTCGAGACCGACATACTGTCCTAGGTTGGGACGTACATACCACTGATCATTAATGACCCGTTTTTCTTCGAGGTAAAGATTGGAGCTGAGCGCAGGGAACTGCAAATATTGCAGCCTATTATATTCAGCGTCATAGCTTTGTTGGTTAGCGTCAGGCTTTATATCGAATTGTTGGATAATTGCATTCACTTCATCCTGAGCCGTAAATTTGCTTACAGAATTGGCTAGAATAATATCTTTATTAAAGACAACTTCATATGTGTTCATGAACACATAGGTAGTGAAGGCAAGTGACAGTATGACCAGCAAGCACTTCGCAAGGTATTGGCGTTTCATTTTATCCCTCGAAGCTTCATGAATAGAGTCAGCCCTAGGTTCATTAGCGCTGCGATAATGTTGATTATCAATATCGAAACGATTGCGAAAATTAGAATACGAACAAATATGCTGGTTTGGACAATATTTTCAAACATGGTGTATACACTGAATCAGAGGGCAATAGCCCTGAGCGTTTTAATTGGTTGTCTTCTGTGATGATAATAGTTAGCCTAGTTGTCCTAGACTACCAATGCACCCAGGAAAGCAGCGCAGAAGCCTCACTTCAAACAGACATACAGTAACATACTTTACTTTCATGCGCAAATTTAAGTTTAAGTTTTCTAAGTAAGGCCGAAAGGCGTGCAAGTTATAAAGTCTCGAAACACGACCTGCCACCGGCGTACAGACTATAACCCTAGCCCTTGTTAGACGTATGTGCTTAAGGAGGCTTCCTGTAAGCATTTTTATAGTTGCTGATGAAGCGGAGCGGTACACTTCCTTTGTTGTAGTGGTCACGATCTGAGACTGCCGCAACGACCGTATGTCCGTAGGCCAATATAGGCCTCGTCCGAGAGGATTACCATGCACATTCCCAGAGCGGCGTTTAGCGCCGTTGCGGCCGTAGGGCTTGCGCTGGCTGCGCTATGCACCAGCGGAAGTACCTTCGCGGATGCGCAGACAACGCACGGTGCGCCGCACCATGGGGCCTATCTGGCAGTCAACGAGAGCGCCGACAGGTCGATCACTACGAGCTCGCAATTCGTGGCCGCCGGCCTCGTGAACCTCACGATGACCAGCCAGGTCAACGACCCGAACAACGGCTTTGACATGCAGGTCTTCTCGCTGCATCCTGGTGCCACGCTGGGGCAGCTTCGTTCGCACCTGCTCCCGGCGCTCACCGCTCCCGGCAACAAGCCGGACCAGGCCGCGGCGCAGGGGATTACCTGGGTCAACGAGCACATTACCGCTTACGGCGGTGACCAGGGCGGGCCGTCCGGAACACTTCGGTACCAGACGGTACTTACCTCAGGTAAGTATTACGTCGCCGACCTCATGCAATTCGTCAAGACGGGATCGACGGCCTCGTTCTGGGTCTTCGGGCACAGCCGGCACGCATCGCTGCCGTACGTCAATCAGACACTCGCGATGATCTCCGAGCACGACAACCTGCGGTTCGCGATCTTCAACGCTTCCGCGCTTCACGACGGATGGCTGCGGATCGTCAACACCACCGACGAACTGCACTTCGCCGAGTTCCAGCAGGTCAAGCCGGGAACGACCAACCAGGACATTACCAAATTCCTGAACGGCAAAGGCCCCGACCCGACCATCCCGACCGGCGGGGCCGAAGCGACTGACGCTATCTCGCCGTACCATGCGCTGAACCTGTGGCTGAACGTGCCACGCGGCCGATATGTGGTCATCTGCTTCATCCCGGATGACATGACCGGCATGGCTCACGCGTTCATGGGCATGCACCTCGTCACCAACATCACCTGATGTCGACCGTCGGCCGGCCCTGAGATACACTTCCGGGGCCGGCCGGCTCCAAGCCCGCAAGGGCACCTTCATCAGAACGACAGCTTTTCGGACTACCCGACTACGGCCCAGGCCGGCTCTCCTGTATGAACTTTCGTACGCTAGAGCCGCCTTTTCCTGCCGCAGTCATTGTTAGGAGCGTTTCCGGGGATCGCTTATAAGGTTGTAGACGAAGAAGCTGGCGCACGATGTAGCGAAGCACATTTCGCCGAAGGTATCTTTATGAGGGTATGTGTGAGCAGCGTACCGAGTGTCTACATATGTAGCTCGGAGTTAGTCAGGGTATATGCCTAGCCTCGAAGTTGAATACAAATAGGGTAAGCGTAAGTGATTGCCAGAACCGGCGCCAGTTCATAACCGTTATTTATATAGGGTAGCCAGGGAAATAAAAAAGACGCTGCTGGCGTCCTTGAAGTTTCTTTATAAGTTTTCTATCTAACGCAGATGGGGGTAGTGGTCTTCCTTATATCCTATCTATATATAGTCAAACGGCGCGGCTTCTCTGGATCCCTTGTGGGGAGAAAAGCTCGCGCCGGGTGACGGAGTAGGGTTTGTGAATCGGGGTTAGAAGTCAGGCCTTCCAGGTGTTCCCGAACCGGGAGCGCATGTTCACCTGGAGCCGGTTGAGGGCGTTGGTGTCGAGCTGCTTCAGCTCGTCGAGGGTAGGCGCGGACATGAAGCCGCTGTCGGGGTTGTTGACCTGGGGGTCCTGAATGGCAGTCGTGTCCGCGGTCTCGGTAAGGTTCTTCGACAGGGCGAGACCCTCGGACCAGTACGGCATGGTGGCCGGGTCGGGGGCGTAGATCGTGACGTTCGAGGCGGGGTCGCCGGTGACGTCAGTGATGCTGATGCCGGTGATGCCCTTCTGGTACTCGATCGAGCCGTTGTTCCAGTACACCCAGGCGAATGCCGTCCGGTTGGTGGCCATGATGCCGCCCCAGCCGACGTATCCCGGCTGCAATGGGGTCTTGTACTCGTCGTACTTGTCGACCTTTCCGAACAGTCCGGACATGAGGGCCTTGGCGATGATGGGACCGGCCTTGGACACGACGCTCTCGAACTGCGCGGCCCTGCTCGGGTTCTGCAGGTAGCTGAGGGCCTGCTGCACGGTCTGGGCCGTGTCGGTCGTGGGCTGGGGTGCCGCCGCCGGCGCAGTGACCGTTTCGGTCACCGTTACGGTGGGCGCGGGGGCCGGGTTCTGCTGCGTGCTGCACGCGGTGGCCATGATGGCGGCTGCGGCGGCGCTCGCGAGGGCTGCTGCCACGGAACGGTTCACAAACTTCATTGTTAACTCCACTCTCGAAGACTATGTCTTGGTTGGGGTCTCACATGACGAACTCACGTCACTGAAGCATATTCTAACATACTGCTAACGCTAAGTCAATAGTATTACACCGAACCTATAAGGGGTAGCGTCTATTACAGTACAGGGTATAAGCGCGCAAGGTTCCTATGGATTTACTCCATAGCTTCTGCATAACTTGGCCAGAACTATTACACTCGTTAAGGATCCGTTATATAGTTCGTTGAGCAATGTATACTGAGGTACTTTGACAAGCAGGAGGACCCAAGGTAAGTAGCGGCGAGGTGCGGGCTAGTCATGTGTTGCTAGTATTTACCTTCGGTCCTCTTGCTTATCCCCCGGCTATGCAATCCTATTGGATAAATTTTATAAAATCAGGAGGCATGGGCCTGTCGGTTTGGACAATATCAAGGGCCGTTCGTTCCGCCTGACCCAGCTGGGAATAGGTGTTCCAGAGGGTGGGGGCGTGGTCGCGCATGGCTGCTCTCAGTGCGTCTATCATGCTCAGGGCATTCTGCTCTTCGAACCACCCGGTCGACAAGATGCTTCGCAGCACTTCCGTGGGTTCCACATCCGCCTGGCTGATGCCTTCGGCAAAGCGGGCGAGCAATACCATCGGATCCTCTGTATCGTCCATGGCTTGCTCCAGAATTGATAAGCCTCTGTCCAGACGGGTGACTGTTTCTTCCTGGGACTCATTGTCTCCCATCTGCTTGATAAGCAGTCGTGGCAGTGCCCAGCCGTACAGCGTACCCATGGGCGGTATCATATCTCGGTAGTCTTCAGATACGGAATCAGGCTCGTACCTTCCGACCGGTTCGCCGGGCTGACGGGGAAATGGAGTGACGAGTCGATAGTACAAATCCTCATTACGCTCGTACGCTATTTCGGTAATGTGTACGAACCAGAAGTTTAGTGAGGCATACCGCTCCAGCATCGCTTCCGGACCACGGCCTGTCTCGGGGTCCATAAGCTCTCTCGCTATCGGACACCCATTGGTATAAGCGGCGAGTGCCGCCTGCAATCGTATGTTCGGGTTCTCTGGATCGTCAGCTATATCCACGAATTCAGAATCCCCGTAGACAGGGGAGATAAAATGGCCGACACCAAAACCGAGCTCGATTTGTTCTCCAGGCCCGCTCATACGCAGTACTATAGCGTCTATTGACGCAAAAGCAATTACATCGCTTCCGTCCATACCTCATACAAAGTAAGTAGGTTACCGCTCAGACTAGCAGTAAGAAACGCCCACTCGGTCGTTTGCGTACAGCTAGAATATACGCGCAAACAATAACCCATCCTTTACCTAAGAAGAACACGGGCGTAGAGCGTTCGCATCAACCGACTTGTGGTGGTTGTGGTACCGATGGAGGCATAGTCACTGACGGCACGGTAGGCTGCGGCGGCTGCGGTCCGTTGGCAGCAGGGCCATTCCCTCTATACGTCGCGGATCCGAAGCCGAGTATCGGGAAGCCGATTACCGAGAAGAGCCATAGGCCGATGACGCCGAATGCGGTGCTTTTACCAAAGTTCCGCGCAACGCCGATCGCAATGAGTAGTCCTATGACGATGTTCACAAGGGGGATGAACTGCAGAAGCGCCCACCAGCCAGGTTTGCCGCCGATTTCCGCCAGTACCCACTGACTGTAGATTGGAACGATTGCCGCCCAGCCCGGCCGTCCGGCTTTGCGGTAGACTTTCCACAACGACACGATAATCACCACGAGCACTATGGTGACAATCAAGGTGAGCATGAGTAGCGTGACCGCCGATGCCGCATTGGCTGCCGCAGTCTGCTGCGGGTTAGTCGTCGTAGGGGTATTGTAGTAGTTGGTTGCTTGGGCGAACAGGTGGGATATCATGTATTTTATATTTCTCCTTGATGCTTATGGTAGCATTCCCTCAAGGCTGTACCAAGCTTTTTATGCAAAGAACTGTCGGCTGGGATATCCTCATATGACAATGTTGCCTCCGAGGCGATGGTATACAGCGCAGGTTCCTTTCTGGGTCACCGGGCGCCTTTGTGCCCGTGCGGCATACTATGTTAATAGGAGTCTCGAAATAGATATATAGACTAACCTGGTTTCGTCGTTTACGACTCATCAGCGTACCTCATATGTATGTACGGACCGGGTTAGGAGGAGGGAAAACGCTATGATCGGAAAACCGATCGTAGGTTGTCCCTCCCCAGGAAATTGATGGCTTCCTCGCCAAGTCGATGCGTATGTTAGGTGTTATCCGAACATGCGCAGTACCTCAATCGACCATGAGGGATTGCTGTTCTTTGTGCTTAGTGCATTTGGGCGGTGGCCGCGATAGCCTTGAATATCAGCCCGCACGAGAAGGCCGAGAGGGCCACAATCGCGAGAGCCGAGATCGCCAGGTCGACCGGCCAGAAGCCGATAGATACCGGGCGTGGCTGTACTACGGCGACTGCCGCAATGCTGGCCCAGTGGCTGAAGCAGTATGGGCAGCTCGTCAGCTCACCGAACCATTTGCTGCGGCGCGCGATGCGTTCCCGCAGGGGCTTGCTGATCTTCGCCTTCGTGGCGGTCATCGAGACCGTTGAGACGGCGAGCGCCAGCAGGACGACCCCGACGAGCTGATGTGCGAGGTCGGCGTTTACCCCCAGCATGAGCAGCCTCGGAAGGAGCGCTCCTGGGTCACGGGCTCGGTGAGCGCGCGGTTAAGGGCGTCCACGGCGTCGTCGACTTCCGGAACCTCTTCGCGCACGTCGGTGAGCTGGTCGAGGGCGGAATCGCCGGTGTCGCCCGCGGGGGGGTTCTGGCGCCTGCGGCGGTCGAGTATGGACATGGTGATACCTCCTAGTTGGACGTGGCCAGTGCGGCACGTCGGATAGTGGTCACGTCAGCGCGGAATGCGTCGACGAACTCCCTGAGGGCGTCCTCGTGGTTAAGGTCGCGGTTCTCCAGGAGTGTGGCCTGGATGGCGTCCAGGATATCATCACGCCGCAGGCCATCGGGTTTCCCGGACTCGATGTCGCGGGCGATGGCGAACGACGTAGCCTTGTCGACGATGCCGGTAATCATGGCACCGCTGACGATTTCGGCGAACGTCATGTCGAGCGACGTCTCGTTGCGCAGGTCCACGCTGAAGAGCACGTGGTCGGGCGCGAACAGAGCCGTTGCTGCGTCGCGGGCAAGCTGTGGCACGGTGTAGCCGTTGCTGAGCGGGATGCTACGCAGGTTGAGTTCGAAGATGTTCTCGGCGGTCGCCTGGTCGGGTCGCGTGACCTTGACCTTACGGTCCATGCGCCGGTCGCGAACGATCGCTGGGTCGAGGACGTCAGCGCGGTTGGTCGACAGGATGACGAGCGCACCCGATTCCTCGAGTCCGTCCATCTCCGTCAGGAACATCGGCACGATCGTCCTCTCGACGTCGGAGCTGATGCCCGTACCGCGCTTGCCCATGATGGCGTCGGCCTCGTCGATGAAGATCACGGCAGGGTAGCCGTGTTGCTTCTCGAAGGCCCTTGCCTGGGCAAACATCCGCCGAATGGTGGCCTCGGACGCGCCCACGTACATGTTCAGGATCTCAGGCGCCTTCACGTAGAAGAACCCCTTTGAACCCTCACGTCCGTGCGCCAGGGCGATGGCGGTGGCTGCGGCCTTGCCGAGCATGGTCTTGCCGTTCCCGGGCGGACCGTACAACAGGATCCCCTTGACGGGTTTCTTGTTGTAGAGCCGGTACAGGTCCGGGTGCAGGTAGGGCTGCTCGATGGCCGCGATCATCTGTCGCTTGGCCGCGTCTAGACCACCGATGTCGTTCCAGGTGACGTTGGTTACGCCCGTGAACACGAACTGGTCGTCGTCCTTACCGAGGTTGCGCAGCAGCACGTGGCCACTGGAGTTGAGGACAACGCGGTCACCGATCTCAAGCACGCCGCACCGGCCGGTCAGGACGACCTTCCGGGTACCGTCGTGATCGATCTCGACCAGCGATTCGTCGATGACCCGCGAGACCGTCGCCACCTCTCCGAGGCTGGCGAAGTCTGCGAGTCCGACGATCTGCATCGTCTCAGTTGACAGCTTGACGATGTCGCCCGCGATGAGCGTGAGCCGGTCGGGTGCCTCGACCTCTGTGATCTTGCCGTCGATGACGAGGACCACGAAGGCGCGGGGCTCTTCGACCAGCTCGTACTCGTGCGGAGAGTACAAGCCACTCTGGGAGTCGACGTCGATGTAGATTTCGCCGTCGCCGTCGTTTGATCTTCTGATGGTGCCGACTAGGCCGCTCGACTTGATGCGAGCCTTCTTGCCTGGCTTGGGCTCAGAGGGCGACCGGAGTTCGGTCCCTGAGCTGAGTACCGTCGCGTACAGCAGCGGTCCCTGGGTCAGTCGCTGAAGCAATTCGTTCTGCGCCACGAGCTTATCGCGGGCATCGAGCAGAGCTGCACGTATCTGATCTTCTCGCACTGTGTCGGTCCTTTCGACGGGAGTATCTCCTGGGTGGGATTCTCGGCACACTATTCATATGCGTGCTTATATGAACAGTGCGCCAAGAATCACACGATAGATCTAAACACAAACAACAATGTAATTTTTAAATTACACCTCAACAGGAACCCTGTCTTGGACCGCGAAATTATACCATAAAGTATGTGTTTCTACAAAATCAATATGCTAACGTGCGTATTTGACATAAGCACAGAGGTGGTGTTTAATGCTTTAGTTCTCAATCTGAGGATTTGAGGATGCGAAGGTGCAAGACGACAAGCGAAGTTCTCTGACACGAGAGGAGCCATGCATGGCTACCCCAACGAAGAACCGCCGTCCGTCCGACGTTAACCTGAAGCCGATAAGGCTCTTTGGTGAAATGTGGCAAGATGCCATCACCGCATATCTCCTCGGGTTTCTCGCAGACAACCACCTTGACTGGAAGACTGAAATACCCTGGTTTAAGTTTGCCCAATGGGTTGAAGACGATAACAGGAGAAAGTGCTCTGTCCACGCGGATTACGCGTATACGTTGTGGCGGCAGCCTACCATCGTCCCAGGACTCAAGTTTCTCCTAGGGGAGGGATGCCTCACCCAGCAGGACAGGGATGACTGTCCCCATCTCACCGACGCGGCGAAGCGTGCCGGGTACAAGTGCGCCCACTTCACGCCCGCCGATTGGTTCATTGACCTTATCCGGGAGGCATAGTCGCCAAACTAGGATAACGGCCGTATCTTCGCCTGCATCGCGGAACCCTGCGATGTAAACCCAGAGGGGGGCTGCTGGCTGTCTGTTGGGATTAAGCCGCGTGACACGCGACCCAACCCCAACCCCAGACCCAGCAGCCCCTCCGTAACCAATCTATGTATCAGCCCGAATCCAACTGAAGAATAGTCGGGTATAGGGCATCGCTTACGGGGTAGTGCTTGGCGGCAAAACGCGCCTGAAATAAACATTGCTTAGCGGGCGATCGGCCTGTTGAGATTCTTTGCCTCATTCCCACGTTCGTACCACCTGTCTCAAGGTGCCTTTATAACGAGACACATCAGTCCTAGTAGTTATACGGATCGGAGCTCTCAGGTGGTATGGGCGGCTGGGCATGAGGTTCGCTGGCGGTTGGGTCGATAGCGTGGAATTGAGCAGCTGCTTCCTGTTCTGCATAGGAGTTAGGTGGATGACCAGTAAAAGTATCGTGGTTCGATGCTGTAGGTGTCGCATCGCTGCCCATCTCTTGCCGGTCCTCTAGATCGGCGATTTCTTGAATTTTCCCTCGGAGCATAGCTGGCCCAAGCGTTCCATTATCAAGTATGTCGTCTGCATAGCCTGCTGCATTGAGTGCCTTTCGGGCGAGTGCTGCCCGTGCGTCTGCCCGCCTTGCATTCTCAGCTAGCCATGCTTCCGACAAGGGTGGGTGGGGGTTTACCCGTGAAGCGACGTCGTGCGTATTTTCGTCGGTTTCCGGAGGGGCAGTGGTTTCAAAAGATAGTTTGTAGGCCATGTATTATTTAAAATAGCATAAGCTTGATATAAAGTCAACTATGATGCGGCAGCGCCCCTATACCCCTTTGATCCAAACATGCCTTTCGGCAAGAATGAGCCACGAGATTTTACTTGTGTGACGGTGGATGGGGCGGCTCGCTTTGGTGCGCCTGGTGCGTCCCATAATTGCGAGCCGGAGCCCATCCACTACGTAGCCGAGGCTACGGTCTTCAGTCACATGCCGGGGCACCACTGAACAGGGCCACCGCTCACGTCGCCGTACACGGCGGTTGCGTAGTAAGTCTTACCGCCCGTCTGAATTTCGTACCAGACGTTTGAACGCTTGGCTTTCTCAGGCGGCACGGAGCTGACCCAGCGACCGAGTGTCTTGCAGACGATGGTTGCTGTCTGCCCGTTCGCGAAGGCGCCGTTGCTGACTCGGTCAGCGGGCGTATCTGCTGCTCCCGGGTAGACCTTGATGATGGTTGAGTTACCCCCGAGCCAGTCAAAGGTAAGAATTGCCCGAGAAGGCGTTGAGTTGCTCACACCGATATTTCCGGTGGAGGTGCTAGTGTTGCTTGTGCTCCCACTCGTAGCCTGGCTGCTGCATGCGGCAGCGCCCAGTAGGAGCGCGCAAGCAAGAAACACCATGGATCGTCGCATGAGACGATACCTCTCTCGCTCGTTCTTGCAGTCATGGTGACTGAAGACACTATGCTACTATGCACAATCTATACGTATGAGGCAAATGAAGATTCTTACCTATAACCAACCCGTGTTGGCCGATAGCTTTACCTTCTGAAAAGCTTTTCGTAGCTACCAAGCCAGCGGCGCATATCGCGTGTATTCTCACGGCTTACCACCTGCAAATGTGTAACGGGGACAGTCATCTTTTAGGCAGGGGGAGATCGCTATGTCGTTCCATAACCACGGGGCCTAATGAGCGGTAATAGCAACAGCTTTCCGAACTGCTGTATGATCAGCGAGCAATGTGAGCATGGCGGCCGCTACCTCCGCGCGGGCGATCGAATTGCTCATTCCAAGTCTTTCATGGGCACCGACGACTCTATACTTCCCAGTTTTTGCCTCATCGGTCAGTTTCGTCGGGTACACTACGGTCCATGCTAATTCGCTGTCACGAAGCAGCTGTTCACCCGAAAGTTTGTCGTTCACCATGCCTTTCATTACCGTACGGGCTGCCAACTTTGTACCGAATTTGAGCTGCGAGCGTAGCGCGACAAAGCTCGACATGAGGATAATCCGCTGTACGCCAGCTTGTTGCATCGCTGCCACAATGCTCCTTGTCGTGATAGCCGTCAGTTGGTTCATGTCTTTCATGGACTTCGGGCCAAGCGTCACTATAACGGCATCTTGACCTTTCATCGCGGCGGTTAGGTCTGACACATTGGTAGCATCTCCCCGAATAACTCGGAGTTTGGTATCGGTGAGGGTCATACGGCGGGGGTTACGAACAAAGGCGGTGATCGTATGTCCTGCGGCTAGCCCCTGTTTGACTACTTCTAGGCCGGTGGCACCGGTAGCGCCGATTACTAAGATTCTCACCGTGTCCTTTCTTGTTTACTGTACAAACTTATAGTACTTCACCGGCGCTATATTCACAGTAATTATTATGGGTAGGGCAGTACGTCCGGTTATGGAGCGGGTGGCAGCGTATTATTTTCCGTAAGGAAAGAGGACAGGATTTGCCGCTGGCGCGTGGATACGCTCATGCGTCAATCTTTTATTAAACACGAACGGCTATGAGCCGGTATGATAAAAATATGCAAAGCAAAGTATATGGCTATACGGCTAAACTTGCCGTGTGCGTCCTTGCGATCGTACTAGTCAGCGTGCATGTGCCGGTAACTGATCCGGTATCGAAACCCGGACGCGTGGCAACACCCCAGAAACCACGCTTCATGTTTCCTGAGGGCGGTCGTAGCCTATTTCCTCATTATCGTTTGGTGGCATTATACGGCACCCCAAACTTGCCGGTACTCGGCGGTTTAGGACAACAGTCGCCCCAGGCATCTATTGTGAGAGTCAAGCAAATCGCCAAGTCCTACCAGCCTTACTCTGCACAACCCATACTGCCTACACTTGAAATTATCACTACTATTGCTTCAGCCTCACCAACAGCAAACAAGGATTACTCACAAGAGCTTGACCCTACTAGTCTCAAGCCATGGATAATGGCAGCCCAAGCCAGCGGGGTATATGTAGTCTTGGATTTGCAACCGGGTCGGCAGAGTTTTTTGCCCCAGGCTAAAGAATATGCTGCACTTTTGCAACACCCCAATGTTGGTTTAGCCCTCGACCCGGAGTGGCATTTGGGCCCGAATGAGCTGCCACTTGAGCAAATCGGCTCGGCGAATATTAAGGATGTCAATCAGATGGCCGCCTGGCTGGCGACGCTTACCAAGCAGTATAAATTGCCCCAGAAGCTCTTTCTCTTACATCAATTCCGGCTCAGCATGCTACCGGATCGCGCTCAACTCAATACGACGTATCCGCAGCTTGCGTATGCCATCCAGATGGACGGCCAAGGTACGCAGGCGCAGAAGCTCAGTACGTGGCACGCCATTATCGCACAACCGCCACAGAATGTGTATTTTGGGTGGAAAAACTTCTATCTCAAAGATGCGCCGTTACGCACACCGGCAGCGACTATGGCGCTCACCCCTAAACCATGGTATGTGTCATACCAATAGAGTGCAGGTGAGGCGACGATCATACGTTCTATAGAGCGCGGCGTATTGATTCTTGGTATGTTTCTACCCACGTATGCATAGCTTCACAAAGTTCTACCAATTCAAGACCGGGAAACCTGATCCTCAAAAATCCCCACATAAGCCAGTAGGCCAGCAATGCCCGTTCATAGGGTCGTTGCTACGTGTGGTCAGAGGGCCAAAATTCCTCTGGAAAAGTGGATAGAAAAGCAGCCGAAGCCACACCGCATAAGGTATTATTAGCCTATGCATAGGTTACCTAACGCTACGCTTGGTTATGCAAATAGTTGGTGGTTTTCGTGAAATTAGTAATGTCTGCGCCTAAATCAGTGAAAAGCTTCGTATTCGTACACAGTCGTGTACTCATAGGGAGTCTGAGCGTATTACTAGTAGCGGTGTTCGGATATGCTATGCTTCATGCTTCGCTTGCCGCGCCGTATACTGCAGCCGCTGAAGCCGAAAAGGGTACCCTATCCGGCGGTGCGAAGATTACCGCCGATACTTCTGCGTCTGGCGGCAAGGCGGTGGAGTTCATGGGCGCTAGCAGTAACGGCGGGGCTAGTGGCGGCGGAAGCGGCAGTTCAAGCGGAGGTAGCTCTTCAGGTGGTAGCTCGGGCACGGGTGCGGGAAATGGCATCCCGAAGAGCGCGTCTAACGAGTGTGCCCTGGAAGGAGGGAACGTCGATGGTGCGGGCTGTTATTTCTGGGGGCAGGGTATACAAAGCAACTTGACAGCTACGGGAGCGCAGGTCACGATGTCGGCGACCGCTCCGAAGGTAAGTAGCCAAGATTACCATTCCGACTCTGAGATATATGTCGCGACTGACAATGAGTCGGACAGCGTGGAAGTATGTGCAATCGTGGGGCCTGATAGCCCCACTCCGCATTTGCTCGTAGATTATTGGAAGAATGGCGGGGTATACGATAACGACTTCGTGCCCGTCAGTGGGGCACCGATTCAGAATGGGGGTGCTATGCCTACGACGGGAACGTACACTATTACGGTTAAGTATGTTAATACACAATGGCAAGTCTATTACGATAACCAGGAGATAGGGTACTACCCGGAGTCCGTATGGGGTAGTGGCGTCTTCACGCAGGCGCAGTTTGTCGATATCTACGGCGAAGTCGAAGGTACGGCGACCAATGAGACAACTTCGCAAATGGGTAACGGGCTGCTGGGCACCGATCCTAATTCGGCCTATTTCTCCAATTACAGCCTCATCGGCACCAGTACGGCACCTGATTTAACAGTGGCGGGGCCGAGCGGTGCGGCAGCGAATGTATACAAAGTCGGCTATGCCACTCCTACAGGGTTCCATTATGGCGGTCCGGGATTTTAAGGAGATACTGCAAGGCAGTATCTTTAGGCGCCCCCAGTGGATGAGCTTCGAACTCACAGAACGGTCTAGGGCGGCGTACTCCCGGAATAATTGGCAAGTTACAAATGTTGCTAGAAAAATCTAAAGGCATTGTTTAAGATATGAAAATCAACAGTAGCTCCATATATGCCTTACGAAAAAGAACGAAGCAAAAAACTACGAGTAATGCGTGTGTTACCCGACCTAGGCAACGGGGGCCTACAGTGTGCTACTCTAGATTTTCTCGACCACTGTCCGCCTAATATAGAGGTATCGGTTGCTGCCGTGGTGAATGGAGGCTGTCACCAAAAAGAGTTCGAGGCCCGATGTGCAACGGTGATTGTTGGCCACGAAGCAGGTGATCCTTTTCGCAGCTATCTATGGTTTGACCCTGCAAGAATATTGCGCCTGGCACAGGCCATGCGCAAGCTACGGCCTGATGTGGTACAAACGCACACCTTTCCTGCGGCCGTAGTCGGCAAGTCTGCGGCAAAGATAGCGGGCGTACCGGTGATCGTTGATGTCTTGCACAATACCTATACCTGGAAACAACAAAAAGACTTACGTATAGATAGATGGCTATCACGGATCACCGATCGAATCGTTTGCTCTTCGTATGCAGTGAGAGATTTTGCCATAGAGCAGAACCCCGACATCCCGGCGAGCAAGTACGAAGTAATTTATGATGGCGTAGACACGACGCGATATTATCCGCGGCGTGAAAGAGAGGAAACGCTGCGCCGCTTCAATATTGACCCAAAAAAACGAGTCATTGGATCAGTGAGCCGGCTGGTAAAGCAAAAGCGCGTTACCGATTTAATAAGCGCTGCCCCTGACATACTACGCCAATTCCCACATGCTCACTTTCTGGTTGCCGGCGAGGGCCCGGTGTTGAATCAGCTCATTGAGCAGGCGCACAAAGCGGAGCTGGAAAACTTTTTTACATTTACCGGCCTTGTGCGGGATACGGAAAATATCTACGCTGCTTTCGACGTGTTTGCGCAAACTGCTGAGCGTGAGGGTTTTGGTCTATCTATGTCAGAGGCAATGGCGAGCGGAATAGCCGTCGTGGCGGCTAGGGCTGGAGCAGTCCCAGAAATTGTCCAAGATATGCACAATGGCTTGCTCTACGAGCCAGGAGATGTGTCAGCATTGGCCACGGGCATTTGCGCGCTACTCAAAGACGACGGGGTGCGTAAACGTTTAGGAGCGCAAGCTGCGAAAGACATACCAAGCAAGTTTAGTTTTGAAGTAGTACCCGGGCAATATGAGGAACTCTGGAACCGACTGTTGGTTGCTCGCACATGACTGAAAGCGCTCTATCCTGTGAATAAGTGTATAATAGCCAGTCTCAATAGGTTACGTCGCTCATTAGTGGAAGATTTGACAACATGAAGGCTGTGCCCTGGAAAAAGTTATCCTCGAAAATGGTGTTCAACCACCCACGGATAAGTCTTATGGAGGATACGGTCAGGTTGCCTGACGGCAAAACCACTACGTACATAAAGTACGCACCAACAAAAACACACTCCGTTGCCGTTATCGCATTGAACGACAAACGGGAGATATTGCTCCAGCGAGAATATAGCTATCCTCCGGATATCATCATGTGGCAATTACCCGGTGGCAGCATGCAAGAAGGTGAAGATCCGATTGAGGCTGCAAACCGTGAACTGAGTGAGGAGTCGAATGTAGTCGGCGTTTCCTGTAAGATACTTGGGCATTTTTATCCGAACAATCGTCGCTCGGATGAAAAACAATACGTCGTTCTTTGTGCGAATCTGAAACAGAAAAAAGGGCGAAGAGATGCGGAGGAGTTTATCGAGACTCATTGGGTGCCCGTCACAAAACTGCAAACTATGATTACTGCAGGTGAGATTACTAACTTCGCACTACTCGCCGCAATCGCTATGTATCTTGCGCAAGCTACACAGGGCTAAGCCAATTTACCTATGCATAGAACTACTGACGCATTATATATCGTCCCGGCCGCAGGAAAGGGTACAAGACTTGGGCGACTGACAGAAAAGCGGGCAAAGCCGGCAGTCGCCGTAAGCTTTGATCCGTTAACTGGTGACATTACCCGTATGATTGACATACCCCTGGGGGCAATTCAACAAGCGGGGGGTTCGGCAATAGTTACCACTCATTTCGCTGTGGACACGCTCGCTTTCGTCAAGACCTACGATAACGTCACGGTCGTGGATGATGGCGGATATATCACACCGCTTGATAGCGCGAGCCGTAATCGGGCCATTATCGAAAAGTCGAACGCTTCAATTATTGGCATTGTTCCGGCGGATTATGACATACGAACAGAAACCTTACTTGCATTGCAGACTGCATTGAGGGCGACCAATGCTGCTGCCGTCATCATGGGTACGCGCTACGTGGAAGGCCATCTTCACGTGCGTCCGGTAGATCGTCACGGTTTCGTCATGCCAGTAGGGGCTAAGCCGCATGGGTACATTGCCGATCTTGGTGTGCACGTGATTGATAAGGAGTGGTTTACGAAACGTCTTAAGTACTGTGAAACAGGCCTGGACAGTATCGATATCTGGGACGATTTTTATCGTATACATAACCCACTAGCCCCTATATTGATTTTTGTTCCGGAAGAAGACAGACCCTGGATAGACATGGGCAGGCCTCATTTACTTCGCGATACTATGTATAGGCTAAATGGGGCCCAAGCTGATGCGTACGGCAATATACGGTTCCCGGGAGCCACACTTATGCCGCGTTCAAGTAACACGATTGCACTTCCAGGAAGTGCTGGGCTTTCTGTGTTCAACGACGCCATCATTCCGGAGGGTGCTATTGCAAGGTATCACAGCGAAATCTTACAGGTCCACACACCCGCAATTACTACGTAAAGGCCGTTCTGCCTCATCTCAACACCGCCCCACTGTTTGCTATGAGATTGGGCGCGTCTTGGCACCGTCTCGTCGATCGAATCTATTCGCCCGAAGCTTCCATACTGCATGCACGTACTGGTAGTAGCGTCGGCCTCCGGTATCAGAAACCAACACCCCGTGACTTTCTAACCCTTACGTTTCTGAGGGGACTTGGTGCAACTTCTGATTCTGGACCGGGTACGTTTTTTGTGCACTGGATGGATGCGTGTTGGTCTGCCTGATAACGATGGCGGCCATAGTACTCGCGAAGGCCATAAAGGCAATGGCGACAAGAAATGATCTGTCGAAACCGCGTACCAGTGCCGCTTGGGGTGCCAGGTGTGCAGCAGTGCTCGACACCGATGCTGCTACGCCAGACAGTACCGAGAGCCCAAGTGCTCCACCCATCATCTGTGAGGTCGTAACCAAGCCGGATGCGAGGCCTGCCTCGTGTGCCGGCACTCCGGAGGTGGCAGATGCGATAACGGGCATGAATGTCATGCCGATGCCGATCGGTATGATCACGAACGCAGGCAGGAGATTGGTTAGGTAGTGACCATTAACCGGCAGTTGGCTGAGCCAGGCGAGCCCGATCGCGGCAGTGATCGGTCCAAGTATGAGCCACCGTTTGTAGCCGAAACGAGCGACAAGGTTCGGGATTCGTGTGGACATAAAGCCAAGGACGAGCGGAAAGGGCAAAAATGCAAGGCCGGTTGTAACGGGAGTGTAATGAAGTATTGATTGAATGTAGAGCGTGGCAATAAAGAAGATGCCAAGCATGCTACCGTACATCGGCGCCATCATAAGGTTGGCCCCTGAAACGTTTCTGATCTTGAATATCGAGAGCGGTATGAGCGGATGCTTCACACGGGATTCGTTCGCTATAAAGGCTATGAGTAGTGCGATTGATGCACCGATAGCGCCAAGTGTCTTGCCATTGGTCCATCCCCAGCTGCTTGCCTGGCTAAATCCTAATACAATGAGTA
>Ga0187809_10000444_pt1 | contig 22424 bp, 21 predicted proteins | sample NC_wetland_sal_i_8_FD_132415 | JGI IMG/M metagenome (GOLD analysis project Ga0187809, IMG submission 132415) | Wetland sediment microbial communities from Neuse River Estuary, North Carolina, USA - ASW_4 | ecosystem: Environmental > Aquatic > Freshwater > Wetlands > Sediment | place: USA: North...
CTTCTCCCGGACCGCCTGGAGACCAGGATTGCACCTGCTTGTGGCCTCCCAGGTAACGCCGAACGCCGTCTCGCAGCGCGCCTGTTCCCTTGCCGTGAATCACCGTCACCCTCTGCACGTGGGCCATTATCGCATCATCCAAGTACTTGTCCAGAACAGGCATGGCCTCTTCCACAGTCATACCGCGGATATCCAATTGCAGCGGGACGGACTTATTCAGTCTCCTGCGGGACACGGGCGCCTGTTCTGGAGGCTGAATGGAAGCGGCTGACCGCACAACTTCCACGTCTACAGCCTTCACTTTCATCTTCAACATGCCCAGTTGGACAGCCAACTCTTTGCCGCCGGCGTATACCTCCGTGACTTCTCCTTCCTGGTTCAGACTGAGGACGCGGACAATGCACCCTACTTCCGCGGGCCCACTCCCCTTGGTTGTTGCCCAGTGTGCCGACGCCCGGCCTTGGGGCGCCGCCCCTTGAAGTTCCTTTTTCAATTGCACCAATTCGTGGTCCTTAAAGGGTTGGTTCTGGCGCTTTCTCAGTTCCTTGATGATTCTGTCGGCCTCAGACTCTGCGTGCTGCAGCATTTGCGCAGCCTTGGTTGCCGCTTGTTGGAGCACTGCTTCTTCTCGCCTGCGAATGTCTTGGGCTTTTTCTTCCCACTCTCGCCGCAGTTGCTCCACCTGGGCGTGCTGGCGCAGGGTATCCTGTCGGGCTGCATCTGCTTCCCTTCGGGCTTCCTCCATCTGGCCAATGAGGTCTTCTGTTCTGATGTCGTCTCCCTGAAGTTGTTGCCTCGCTTGTACCACCACCGTCTCCGGCAAGCCCAGCCGGCTGGCAATGGCCAGCGCATTGGAACGGCCTGGTATCCCCACCAGCAGGCGATAGGTTGGCCGCAGGGTGTCCAAGTCGAACTCCACACTGGCGTTAATGGCGTGGTTAGCGGAAAAACCGTAGGCCTTCAATCTTGCGTAGTGAGTCGTAGCCATCACTGCTGTCCGCTGTCGGTGAAGCTGGTCGAGAATGGCGACGGCCAAAGCGGCGCCTTCTGCGGGATCGGTCCCTGCCCCTAATTCGTCCAGCAGAACGAGACTGCCAGCACCGGCTTGACGCAAAATGGACACAATATTGGTCATGTGGGAAGAGAAGGTGGACAGACTCTGTTCAATACTCTGTTCGTCACCGATGTCCACAAAGACCCCGTTGCACCAGGCAATTTCGCAGCCAGGGGCGCCAGGAATGAAACAGCCGGCCATGGCCAACAGCGTTACCAGCCCGACGGTTTTCAGCGCCACGGTTTTTCCACCTGTGTTTGGACCCGTAATGACAATCATGCTGTAGCTTTCACCCAGAATGACGTCCATCGGCACCGCGGCACCGCGGGGAATCAGCGGATGGCGCACCTGACGTAACTTCCAGATTGAGCGGGAATTCAGCAACGGCTGCTCACAGCGCTCCGTCCTCGCGTACTCCGCCTTGGCAAACCAGCCGTCCAAGACGGCCAGAACGGCCGTGTTCGCTTCCAGTGGCTCTGCAATGGTCGCAACCAGACCTGAAAGTTGCTGCAGAATGCGTTCCACTTCCCGTTCCTCTTCAATGGCAATGTCCTGGACCTTTTGGCCCAGTTCCACTACGGCCATGGGTTCCACAAAGACGGTAGCCCCTGATGAGGAGTAATCGTGAATGATGCCTCGAATTTGATTTTTGTTTTCAACCCTCACCGGTAGACAGAGACTGTCTCCGCGCAGGGTAATGACGGGTTCCTGGAGCAGCTTCGGGTGAGCGCGGATGATTCCCTCCAGAACCTGACGAATGCGCCCTTCCGTCTGCCGCTTTTCCTGGCGCAACTGGCGCAAGCGGGAGCTGGCTCCGTCGTGAACGGTGGCTTCGTCGCTAATGGCCCCTCGCAATTCCTGTTCAACCTGCCTTGCGTCGTAAAGCTGCTGGCCCAACTCTGTCAGTAGGGGATAGGACGAAGGATCCTCCAGAGACACCAGCGTCTGGCGCACCCGACGTCCCCCGTAGATGAAGTTTGCCACCGACAGGAGGGCCTGAGGTGTCAAAACCGCGCCAATTCTCGCCCGCTGGAGAAAAGACCTGACATCCGTCACGCCTCCGAAAGGCAACGGGCCTGTCCGGTACAAGTGACGATATGACTCGTCCACGCCGGCCAGTTCCCGCGTCGCCTCTTCCAATTGTGCGTAGGGACGCATCTGTGCAATTCTCTCCTTGCCCAAAGTGCAAGCCGCGAAACTTTCGATTTGTGCCATCACTGCCCGGAACTCCAGTACATCCATGGCATGGGTAAATTCATGGGACGCCATGAGCCAAGCACCTCGCACATCAAAATCTCACTCATTGTAACACATTGAATGTTTACCTCTGGACATAATACGTGGGAATCCATCTGGAAAGGAGGGGGCACCGTGATTTTGGGAACTGTAGTCCGCTTTGTTGTCTCTGCACTGGTGCTCATGTTCACGGGATTCATCGTTCCAGGCTTCGCCGTACTCAACTTCTGGTCCGCGCTGGCTGCGGCCGTGGTCATTGCTCTTGTAGGCTGGGGAATAGAAGCTATCTTTGGTCCGAGGATTTCTCCATACGGTCGTGGCCTGGTAGGATTTCTTACCGGGGCCGTTGTGCTCTACGTCTCACAACTTGTCATTCCAGGAATGCGCGTAACCATTATTGGCGCCTTGTTAGCATCCCTAGTCATCGGCATCATTGACCTGTTCGTCCCAACAGAATTCAGTAGAAGAACATCGGCCCGAAGTTGAAAGTGTCAAAGTCCTTCCAGCGTCGATAACCTCCGGCAGGCACGGGCGGCCGTCGCTTTCATTGTGACGCAGGGGCGATACTGGCGGTAAACGTGCGATGAGTGTCAATGACCTTGCTGAAGACGGCCTGGGTACTTGTTCCCTTCAGCCAGTGCACGGCCATAGACTGCTGCAGTTGGTGCTGGAGTGTGGCGTTGGGAATGTACTGAGCCAAGAGTGACGCCACGTAGACAGAGGCCACGGCAAGAGCCAGTCCCGCCACTAACCCGCTGAGGCGGTTCAACGTGGATAACAGGGGTAAACGAAACAGCGTATCCACCAAACCGGCCCCGTACCGCAGAACAATGAACGCAAGGACAAAAACCACGGCAAAGGCGATAGCATTGTTGACGTCGCCCAGCAACAGGTGCAACAGTCCCGTTGGCTGTGGCACGATGTGCAGGGATGCCACAATGGGAGCTGCGTAGGGGCGCAGCCAAAGTGCAACAAAGTAGGAAATAACGACACCAAACAGGCGAATGAGCTGCCGAATTAAACCCAGTCGATAGCCGTTCCAGGCACCTAGCACAAGGATACAGACAACCACCAGGTCAAGGACATCCATGGATAAGTAACACGCTCCTGTCGACGTCAGTGGAAAACGACATTACTGACCCTTGGTGGAAGGCGACTTCGTCTCGGAATCCAAAAGTTGGACCAAACCCTCGTATTGAACTTGCAGCCGGTACAACTGGTCTGCCAAATTGAGTGCTGTCAAAATGGCAGCTCTTTTTTCGTCCAACTGAGGATTGGACTGTTTGATTTGCGTCATCAGTTCGTCCACCTTGTTTGCCACAGCCCGCAGTTGCTCAAGAGACGCGTCGCCACGCAGGGTATAGTCCGCACCTGCAATTTTGACGCGGAGACGATTTCGTTCCGCGCTGGTCGCCATTCCACGTTGCTCCCTTCAAACCAGGTCAAGTCCCATCAGAAACTTCAACTTTATCCTACCACTTCTCATGGATATTCGTGCTGCCGGAACAAAGTCCTGCAATACCCTCTGGATTGGTCCCGGCAGCAGATTGGGAGTGACTCCCACCCTATTTTCTCAGCTCGGCACCATACTCCGTCTTCCAGGTCCGCAAGACCGCGTCAATTGCAGCTTCCACTTCGTCGTCGGTCAAAGTACGTTCTGCCGATCGAAACACCAGAGCCACAGCCACACTCTTGGCCCCCGCCGCCACGTGCTGCCCTGTGTAGACGTCAAATACCCGCGCCGACTCCAGACAGCCACGAAGCTTCGCGTCAGCGGCTTGTGCCGCTGCGTTCAAGAGTTCCCCGGCTTTCACCTCCTCTGCCACAACCACCGCCAAATCGCGACGTACCGAAGGGTACCGCGGCAATCTGGCTACGGTCCAATGCGGGCTCTGGAGTCGCGAAATGAGTTCCAAATCCACTTGGGCGTAAATCGCTCTGCCCAACTCTAGCGCAGCTGCAGTCTCTGGGTGCAACTCACCCAAAGACCCAACGGTCTGGTTGTTAATTACCAGCTTGGCCGCTCTTCCCGGGTGCAGCCACGAATCATCCGTTACTTGGAAGTGCGTATCTGAAAGCAGACCCAGACTTTCCAGCCAGGTCTCCAGCACACCCTTCGCCGTGTAGAACGTGGCCTCCTTCTGCGGTAGGCCAAGAGTAGCTTCCTCCTGGCCGAACCACAGTGCCCCCAAAAGCATGGGCTCCTGCGGTTGAGATTGCAACGGCAAGGCGTCAGGCAGGTAAACGCGCCCGATTTCGAAAATCCGTCCGCCGGAAACACCGCGATCGAGATTGTACCTGGCCACACCGGCAAGTCCGGGCAACAAATGCGTCCGCAGTGCCTGTCGCTCTTCAGACATGGGGCGAAGTAGAGGAATCATGCGGCGTAGGGGATGATTTGCAGTCAGCCGCAAGGCTTCGCTCACCTGGGGATGGCCAAAGGTATAAGGAAAGACCTCCGTGAGTCCCGCGCCCACGAACAGGTTCCGCGTGTGCCGACACAACGTCTGCCAGGGGGTGCGGACGCCCACTGACGTATCCTGCATGAGGGTCGAGGGGATGGCGTCGAAGCCGTGGAGGCGGCCCACTTCTTCAACGAGATCGGCTTCAATGGCAATATCCGGCCGGCGCGTAGGAATGCCTACCAGCCAGGGGCTGCTGTCCCCGGCACCTGCAGTGACGGTAAACCCGAGGCGATGGAAGATGGCCTCCATTTCCTGCGGAGGAATGCTTGTTCCCAATAGGTCGTTACAGTGCCGGGGCGAGAATTCCACGGTAGTCCCGACCCCTTCGCCGCTGGTGGCGCCCGTCTCGCCAGAAGCACGGACGATGCCGCCCACGGGAAGGGCCCCGCCAACGGTAGCGAGAAGCTCTGTGGCTCGCAGCAACGCGCCCTCCAGTGCCCCATAGTCGATGCCCTTTTCGAACCGTTGCTGGGCTTCAGACCTGAGCCCCAGGCGCTGTCCCGTCCGCCGGACACTGGCGGCGTTGAAAGCAGCAGACTCAATGACAATGGCGCGGGTGCGCTTGACAATCTCCGAATTTTCCCCGCCCATAATGCCTGCAATGCCGATGGCCCGCTGGGTGTCGGCAATGACAATGGTGTCCTCCGTCAGCATCCGTGTTTCGCCGTCCAGTGTCACCAGCGTTTCGCCAGGCTGTCCCTGTCGAACCACAATTGTGTTGTTGCCCACTTCTTCCAGATTAAAGGCGTGCAGGGGCTGCCCCCACTCCAGCATGACATAATTGGTCACGTCCACAATCATGCTGATGGGTCGGACACCCATGGCCAACAGGCGCATCTGCATCCACAGAGGAGACGGCTTCAGACCTGTCACATCCATGACCTGCGCCTCGTAACGGGTACACAGTGGCGTCCGAAGTTCAACTGTGATGGGTGAATTAGATGCGCTCTGTGCAAATTGAGCAGGTTGCGGAAAACTTAAGGGCCGCTCTAAAATTGCGGAAATCTCATAGGCTAGGCCCCGGATGGACATGCAATCGGCACGGTTGGGCGTCAAGTCCAGTTCCAGCAACGTGTCGTCCAGCATCAGCAGATGCGCTACGTCCGCACCCACGGGGGCGTCGTCCGGCAAAATGTAGAGTCCTTCGGTCTGGTCCTTGCCCAGCCACTTGGTCTCCAATCCAATTTCCGCGGCAGAACATAGCATTCCCCGGGATTCCACCCCCCGCAGCTTCGCACTGCCAATGGCTTTGTTACCTGGCAGCGCCGCACCAACGAGAGCCGTTGGCACCTTCTGGCCTGCTACCACGTTGGGAGCGCCGCAAACGATACTCAGAGGCTCCGATGCCCCCACGTCTACCGTACAAACCTTCAGCCTGTCGGCGTCGGGATGGGGCGCACAGGTCAGCACATGCCCCACCACCACGCCGCTGATGTTTTCTACCCGCGGTGTCACGGCATCCACCGCAACCCCCGCATTTGTCAGCCGCTCCGCCAACACCTGGGGAGTAATGCCAGTTAAGTCCACTACTTCAGCCAACCATTTATAGGAAACGCGCATCTTCCTCACGCCGCCTTTCTCGGGTCTACCTGCGCACAAATTGGCGTAACAGGCGTAAATCGTTTTGATAGAGCTGGCGAATGTCCTCAATACCGTACTTCAACATGGCAATACGCTCCGGACCCATGCCGAAAGCAAAACCACTGAATTCGCGACTGTCGTAGCCCGCGCCGTCAAGGACTTTGGGGTGAACCATGCCCGATCCCAAAATCTCCAGCCAGCCTGTGTACTTACAGACACGGCAACCGGTTCCGCCGCAAGCCGTGCAGTGAACGTCCACCTCTGCACTGGGTTCTGTAAAGGGAAAGTAACTGGGGCGAAGACGTATTTTCTGATTGGGTCCATAAATGGATTTGGCAAACTGTTCCAGAGTCCCTTTCAAGTCGCTCATGCGAATATTTCTGCCAACCACCAGGCCCTCAATCTGGTTGAAGGCGTGGGAGTGGGTGGCGTCGTCCTCGTCACGGCGGTAGACGCGGCCAGGCACAATGACGCGAATGGGATTGGGTCTCATTTGCTCCATCAGGCGAATCTGCATGGGAGAGGTTTGGGTCCGCAGCAGCAACTCGTCGGACAGGTAAAACGTATCTTGCATGTCCCTGGCGGGATGGTCTTTGGGGACGTTAAGCATTTCAAAGTTGTACCTGTCCGTCTCCACTTCCGGTCCTTCTGCAATGGTAAAGCCCATGCCCAGAAAAACATCCTCAATTTCCTCAATAATCCGCGTCAACGGGTGCAGGGCTCCCCGCTGAGGCCTCTCTCCGGGCAGAGTGATGTCAATGCGCTCTGATTGCAGTTGGGCTGCCTGGGTCAGTTCCGCAAGTTCAGCCCGCGCCTTTTCCAGTTGTGTTTCCAGTGTTCTGCGCAGGTGGTTGATGCTTTGGCCCAGCAATGGGCGTTCGTCAGAACTCAACTCACCCATTCGTTTCGCAACGGACGCCAGTGTTCCTTTTTTGCCCAGGTATTGTACGCGCCAGTCTTCCAGGGCTTTGAGGCTGTCCGCAGAATTGGAAGCCTCATCGCCTTTGGCCCTGTTGCACAACTGGCGCAGCCGGGCAGTCGCTTCCTGCTCCAGTTGACTCAATTGAGACTGCAGTGCTGTCACTTCCATGGACTATCTTCCTCCGTTCTCCAAACAAACAAAAACGAGCAATCCGTCCAAGGGACGAATGGCTCGCGGTACCACCCTTATTGGTCGGCTTGACGAAAAATCAGGCACGACCCGCTCAGGTCAGGATATCGGCTGACAAACCGACACCACCTACTGAGTGAAGCCGTCGAAGAAGGCTCCCAGCCTCACCGTTCAGCAGCGCTGCTCAGAGGTGAACTTCCCGCGGAGTGCTTAACCAGCTCTCAGTCCCAGGCTGATTTTCCTGTGAAACACGAACCGTCGGTACTCTCCTCGTCCTGGCATGCTCCGTATATGCACTGCGTATGATACAGTGCTGTTTCCTATGCGCAAGTATAACCAATCCATCCGGGTCGCGCAACGTCTGCCCCCTATGGTCCTGCTGCGTTGCCTGCTGTGAGCCAGATTCCGGTCTGCTTTCGGCCCGCTGCCTAAGCGCTGGAATCCAGGTGGGCGGGCACCTCTTCCAGCCGCTCCACCGTTCGCGGTCGGCCCAAGTAAATCGCCAATAGAATGAGTACCGACCCGATGTAAAAGTCCACGGTAGGACGAGTCCCTACTGTGATAACGGACATGGCCACACCCAGAATCGGCTGCAGGTACAAAAAGAGAGCAGCCACTGACACCTGAATCCGCTGGAGCACCAGCATCCACAAGAGATAGGCACCCCCCGTGGAAACGACGGCTAAGTACACGACGCTGAACCAGGCACTGGGTGTCAGGGTGTGCGGAACATGGGCGCCGGACAGCAACCACACGGGAACACTGCTGATAAACCCCCCCAGCAACGTCGCCGCCGCGCCGGAAGTCGGGGGAACGCGCTCAATGAGGCGACTGGAATACGCGTTGTAGAACCCGTAAAAGCTCACAGCGCCTATGAGCAGTAGGTCTCCCGCCAGGTAACCCGCCGCCCCTGGCCGGGGAAAACCGGCAATGGCCCAGGCGCCGACAAAGGCAACCAAGAGCGCTGTCCGGCGTAGCCACGGGATCCGCTGATGCAGCATGAAGGCCGCGATGAGCACAGTGAACAGGGGTTCCATGGCGATGGACATGGCGGCTAGTGCCGGACTGGACAGAGCCAGTCCTTTCGTCTCCAAGTAGACGGGTGCAGTGAACCCGGCTGCGCCCAGGACAAAGGCGAGCCCGACGGAGTGCTTGTCCCACCGCTGACCCTGGGGAAGACGCAGAAAGGGGCACAGGATGACGGCGCCCGTGCCCAGGCGAATCATGGTCAAAAACAGGGACGACATCTCCCGTGTCGCGATGGCTGTTGTGGGAAAGCTTCCTGACCAAATCAGATTTGCAACAAGGACGGCAATAATCCCTGCCCGTTGACTGGAGCGTTTCATGTCGTCTCCCCAATCCCTTGCGTAATCTCGCTGTTCCGGGGAAAAGTTACCTGTTGACTGCAGGGATTTCCCTAACCAACAAAGAATTAGTCCTGACTTATCTTACAAAAATTCGACAGTCGGATGAAGGGGGTTCAGTAATGTGAACCGCACTGGGAAAATCGCATCCTATACCAGTGGCTCCATTCCAGCCAACCTGGTGAGCCTCGCCTTCAGCACCTATGTTCAATTCTATTACACTGACTACCTAAAAGGCGATCCCCAGTGGATTGGCGCGGCAGCCACCATCCAGGCCATATACGCCACGCTTCTCTACCCCTTCCTCGGCTACCTGTCGGACCGGACGTCGTCCCGCTGGGGCCGCCGTGTGCCCTTCGTCCTCTACGGCGCGATTCCCCTGGGGATTGCGTTCATGCTGGTGTGGCTGACACCCTTCCCTGCCTCAAAAGTGGCTCTTTTTACAGCCTATTTCTTGGTCACTTCCATACTGTACGACACCTTGTTCAACTTGACCATGGTCAACTGGTCCGCGCTGTTCCCGGAACTGTTCAAATCGCCAAGGGAACGGGCGTACGCCTCAGCCTGGAAGCAGATGTTCGGCATTGTGGGACTGGTCGCCGGCCTGGCGCTTCCGCGAATGATTGCCCAGGCCGTTGGCTGGCCGTTGATGGGGGTAATGTTTGGTGTCCTCAGCATCGCTACCTTACTCACAACCATTCCCAGCATGGAGCTGAGCAGACGACGCCGGGAACAGGCGGAGTTGAAACTGGAGCACCCCAGCGCAGAAACCACGCTCCCGGTGTTGCAGGCGCTCAGGTACTCCCTTGTCAACAGGTCGTTTCTCACCTTCGTTGGCATGCGCTTTTTCGTGCAGTTTGCCTTTACCATGCTCACGGCGGATCTGTCCTACTACGCCGAATACAACCTCAAAATTTCAGGCACCATGCAGTCCTTTATTCTGCTGGGAACGCTTCTGGTGGCACTACCTCTGGTCTACGTGTGGGGGAGACTGGTGCCGCGACTGGGGGCTTTCACGACGGAACTGTGTTCCATTGTCCTGTTTGGGCTCGCTCTCATTCCATTCATTTTTGCCCGAACCTTCATTACCGCCCTTGTGAGCGCCCTCTTTCTCGGGATTGGACTGTCCGGAGTCCTAATGATGACGGATGTGCTGATTTCCGATGTCATTGACGAAGACCAGCTGCGGACCGGAAAACGGCGGGAAGGCACCTTCTACGGTATCCATGGAGTTCTGGTCGGCCTAGGTACACCGTTGCAGGCCATTGTCACCACCATTGTTCTGGTGGTATCCGGCTACACCCATACCGGCCCTCAGCCAGCCTCGGCACTGATGGGCTTCCACGTCATGATTACGGCCATTCCGTCCGTTGCGATTGTCATTGGCTTTCTCATTTTCCTATGGTATCCGCTGCGCCGCCAGCGTGTTGCGGAAATTCAGCGACAACTGAAGTCGCAAGCACTGAACAGCCGGGAGGCATGACGATGAATCTGGACGATTTACGCAAACTGTGGCCCATCCCCGACTTGCTGGGCGCGAAGAAGGTCCTTTGCATTCAGCCCCATCAGGATGACATGGACGTAGCCTGCGGGGGCACCGTGGCGCGTTTGGCGGAGTCAGGGGCTACCGTGACCTATTTAACAGTAACAGACGGAGGCGCGGGATCGCAGAAAGCTACCGCCGCAGAGAAACTGGCTGACCTGCGCCGCAAGGAGCAGATAGAGGCGGGGAAAGTCCTCGGCGTGAAGGACTACATTTGGCTGGATTACTCGGACTCAGACTTCATATCTGCAGCCGACCTCCAGACGGACCTCATCCGTGCGATTCGCCGACTCCGGCCGGACGCGGTGGTGACGGTCGATCCCTGGTTGCCCTATGAAGCCCATCCCGCACATCGAACCGTGGGATTGGCTGCCGCGGCAGCGACCCTGCTAAGCGGTATGGGAAACATGGAACCTGCCAATCTCAATCCTTACTCTGTACCTGTGGTGGCCTTCGCCCTGACGGCTCGACCCAATATCTTCCTGGACGTGACCGCGACCTGGACGGCAAAACTGACAGCCATCCGGTGCCACGCCAGCCAGTTTCCATTGTCCAGCTGGGCCTTTTACGAACATTACTTCACGGCAAAAGCGGCTCAGTACGGAGAACAGGTGGGCAGCAGTGCTGCCGAAGCCCTGAAAGTCCTGACGCCGATGCACCTGCACTGCAACGTGGATGCCGAAATGCTATAGTGCCGGGGTCCAACCCCGGGCCTTAGGCGCGCACGTCCGGCCTTCCCATTAGACACTCCGGACGGAATCGATGACGCGACTGGAAATAACCTGCTGGTACCAACGTGCACTGTCTTTGGCAATGCGCTTCTGCGTCGAGTAATCCACGTAGTACAAACCAAAGCGGTTGCTGTAGCCCTTGGTCCACTCGAAGTTGTCCATCAGTGACCAGACGAAGTAGCCACGAACGTCCACGCCGGTTGCTCGTGCCTGCAATGTTTGCTCCAGGTGCTGGGCGAGGTAATGGATGCGCCTTTGGTCGTGAACCTTGCCGTCCTCCACGATATCTGGAAATGAAGCACCGCTTTCCGTAACGTAGATGGGAAGGGAGGGGTATTGATTGCCCAGATCCCGCAGCGTCAAGTACAGCCCCTCGGCATCAATTCCCCAACCCATATCCGTTCTTTCTTCTCCGTATTCTTCCAGCGCAGCCCCGAGCAAGAGGTCCTGGGGATTGTAGCTCACCACGGTCGACCGATAATAATTGACACCGAGAAAATCCATGGGTTGAGAAATCACGTCCATGTCGCCTTGGCGGACAAATTCATAGATGCCCATCGCTTGCAGCAAGCGTGGATAGCTCCCCTGCACAACGGGGTTTAGAAACCAGCGGTTCAAGAGGGAATCCGCCTTAACAGCCGCACTCCTGTCGTCGGCACTGAGAGTTCTGCTGCGAAGGTACGTCAATATGTTGGTCAGGCCGACGGCGGAGTTGTCTAGGCCCGCTTCGCGAAATGCCTGAACAGCCAAGCCATGCCCCAGCAGCAGGTGGTGTGACGCTTTCAAGGCAGAGTTGTAATCCTGAATACCGGGGGCGTGTTCACCTGTGACATGTCCCAGCACTGCGCTGCACCAGGGCTCGTTCAGCGTGACAAACCGCGCAATGAGTGGTCCTAGTCTGGCAAATACGACATCGGCGTACTCGGCAAATCGATACGCAGTGTCTCGCTGAGTCCAGCCTCCCTTGTCTTGCAGAGCCTGGGGCAAGTCCCAGTGGTACAGGGTTGCCATAGGTTGTATTCCGGCCTCCAGCAACTCGTCCAACAGCCTCCTATAGAAGTCCAGGCCTGCCACGTTCAAGGGTCCTGACCCCTCGGGAAACAGGCGCGGCCACGAGACGGAAAAGCGATAGCAGTCCAGACCCAGGTCCTTCATTAACGCCACGTCTTCGCGATACAGGTGGTAGTGGTCGCAGGCAGTATCGCCCGTGTCACCATGGTCTACGCGCCCTGGTTGGTGGGTGAACACATCCCATATGGACGGGCCGCGACCACCTTCCCAGGCTGCCCCTTCAACCTGATAGGCGGCCGTTGCCGCACCCAGTACGAAATCCTTTGGAATCTGCATCACCATTTCTCCCCTTCCGTCCTTACTTAACGCTGCATCAACCCCTGACGCCTCAAAACCGCGGTAACCACTGGCCCTCCTGAAGCAGAATATCGTCCAGAATGGCTCTGGCGACGCCCACCGAAGGAACCAGAGGGTGGACAGCCAAGGCTTGCAGCGCCAGGTGGTAGTCGCCCTGGATGGATGCCCCTATGGTCAGGTCCTCACAGGACTTGACTACCTGTATGAGACCGCGAATGGATGGAGAAATCTGTCTTGGAAAGTGTACGGGATGAGCCCCTTGTGAATCCACCAGACAGTTGGTCTCAATCACGGCGGATTCGTCAAGAAACGGAACCACGCCGTGGTTTTGAACATTCACCACGTGCACGTCCCTGCGGTTTTGCCAAATGGATTCCATCAGGCTCACGGCCACCTCGGAGTAATAGGCGCCACCTCGAAGCGACAGCTCCGCGGGCTTTTCTGTCAGGATTTCATCGCGATACAATTCAAACAACCTTGCCTCAATAGCCTGAACAGCACCGTCAGGTGCCAGCTCTTCAATGTCACGACAAATGCCCAGAATTACAGGAATCGTCCGCAGGGCATTGGCAAAGCCCCCTGCTCATGTGGTCTCTTGGCCAATGCAGCCATGTACACCGCTATCACGACTCCTGTAGTTTATTCCAAGTATACCACTGGCGATGTTTGTCAAGGGGTAAGTGAGAGGACTGGAAGCTAGGCACAAATTGCCGTCTGGAGCGATGAGACGTCTGAAACGGAAAAGACGCCCTAGCTGCTCATGCAGTTCAGACGTCTGCGGATTGTGGCCGGTTTGCAAAACAGGGGCTCGGTTCGTTGTTCTAAGTAGTATCCATGCCACAGGTTTTGGTTGCAGTCTATGTCGGTTATAGTATAGGGCGGTTGTTGTACGTCAGCTATCTGCCTGGATTATACAATCTCCACGTAGCGACCGTGCAGTACCTCAAAACCGGCCTCTTCCAACTGTTCCTTGACTTGTGCCAAACGTGTTTTTCCCTGATGAAGTGCTGCCTCGTCGTCACAGCGGGGCTCCGTATTGGTGGAGCTCGCCACTTCTTCAGCGTATTCAAAGATAGTGTCCCGACGATTGCTCTGAGATGTCACGTACAGGGTCAGAGTCACATAGTAAACGAAGGATAATTCCGTTTGCTGCACTGAGTCGAACAAATCGATGCGAAGTGTATTGATTCCAGAGTGACGCATGTCTTCGATAAAGTAGTCCAGACAGGAAAATTCCACCTTATTGGTCGTCCGGGCCATTCTCATAACGTGGTTCTTTCTTTTTTCTCCAGGATTCACTTGAATCATGGACAAACTCCCCCATTTACACCACAACGGCTCACTCTATCCTTCTCAGGCTGCAGGAGGTATAGGTGAGCCGCTGTGTCAGTGAATCGTTTATCAGCCAAACTTGTATGCGATGCCATACCCGCCTTTTGGATACACCCACTCGATGTTCTGAGTCGGGCAGCCAATGCGACATGTCCCACATTCTATGCAATTCTCAAAGGCGACGCTGGTCATGTTCTCATCATCGTGCCAAAGGTATACGTCTGCCGGGCAAAAGAAGTTGCACTCCTTGGTGACGCAGTTCAAACACACCTCTTGATCGCGAATAATGAGATGGGACTTGTCGTCCGCCTTATAGCGAATCGCGAACAACCGTTCCTCGATTGACTGGCTCATCCGTTCATCGCCCTCCATCCCTTCATGGCTAACCGAACGGCGCCTAAGTTACCGCCGACGGTCTGGCGCAAACTTCTCATGATTTCCTTCTGTTTGTCTTTCTTGGGCTGGCCATCGGACAGGAACAGGTTGTACAGCGCTTCGTTCACGCTCTCGGGTACCTGTCCAAACAGTACTTCCGCCGCCTTGTCTTCCATCAATCCGTGCAGGCCCTTGAACTTCTTCAGGTCTTTGCCAATGACGGAGTTTCTGATAGCTTGCGGGTACTGCGACAGTGTATGAACTGTGAAATCGCCGCGTTCTTTGGCTGCTACCGCTGTCTCTCCTGCCAGTTGACCGGACTGCATGGCGAGGTTGGTCCCTTCCATGGTAACGGCATTCACCATTTGCGCTGCGTCACCACAAATCATCCAACCGTCGCCGGCTAGCGTCGGCATAGAAGTGAATCCACCCTCCGGAATCAAGTGGCCGGAATACTCCTTGACTTCGCCGCCCTGAATCAGACGGCGAATCATGGGATGTTCCTTGAGCCCATCCAGCACCTCGTAGGGTTTGATTCTCTTTTTCTTCAGGTCGTTGACCATAATGCCGATTCCCAGTGACAGACTTTCCTTGTTGGTGTACAGGAATCCAACGCCCACCATTCCGAAGGTCTCGCCGATGAACTCGATGCTGGTACCTTCCCCCGCATCTAGATTGAATCTGTCCTCTATGGTCTGGCGAGGCAAAGCAATAATTTCCTTCACAGCCAGGGAGACCTCGTCAGGTTGCCATTCGCGGTGTATCAACAGGGATTTCGCCAAAAGCGAGTTCACACCATCGGCAATAATCACCACGTCGGCGTAAAGGTCCCCGTCATCGCGGTCGGTCCTGACACCCACCACCTTGCCGTCTTCCTTGAGCAGCTCGGTGACCACCGTTTCATAGACTGGTACTGCTCCAGCCTGTTCTGCCTTTCCAGCGAGCCACTTGTCGAAATTTACTCGTAGGGCCGTCCATGTGTTGGCTTGCTTGTACTTCTCGTTGCGGTATCCAAACTTGGACACGCTGTCCTTTCCTAGCAGCCAAAAATCCTGTTCAATGACGGCGCGCTCCAATGGGGCTTCCTTCCAGAATTCAGGAAAGATTTGATCTAGCGGATCCCGAAACAATGCCCCGCCAAACAGATTTTTCGCTCCCGGAAACTCGCCCCGTTCAATCAAGGCCACTTTCATGCCCTTACTTGCCATGGTATATGCTGCAATGCTGCCAGCAGGGCCGGCTCCGACCACTACTGCGTCAAATTTTTCTTCTGCCATCATTCTCCACCTCTTTTCTGTCTGTCCTTAAACCGGGTTTGCTGTTGCCTTTTGACTGTGTTTCTTCCAAGCAGCCACCAAGGCAGGCACAACGTCCATCCAGTCTCCGACAATGCCGTAGTTGGCAATCTTGAAAATCGGCGCTTCCGGGTCTTTATTGATAGCAACGATATACTCGGAGTTCTGCATTCCAACAACGTGCTGCACCGCTCCAGAAATACCGGCGGCAATATACAGCTTGGGTCTTACCGTCTGCCCGGTTTGTCCAATCTGGTATGCGTGGTCAATCCAACCGGCATCTGTAGCCGCGCGAGTCGCTGCCACAATACCACCCATTTCCTGCGCCAGTTCCTTCAACGTCTCAAATCCGGCAGCGCCACCGATGCCACGGCCGCCGGCGACAATCACCTGGGCGTCTTCAAGATTCACATTGTCCGTGGCTCGAATGAACTCTAGAAGTTCCGTCGTCAGGTGCTCTGGTTTCAGAACATTTTCCACCTGGATAATATCGCCCTGACGATTTTCATCATAGGGCAAGGCCTCGAAGGTTCCGGAACGAACCGTCGCCATTTGCGGTTTGAACTGTTTGCACAAAATGGTTGCCATCATCTTTTCCGAGAATGCCGGTCGACTTGCGTGCAGGAGGCGTTCCTCATCCACATCCAGCATGGTGGAATCTGCCGTCAAGCCTGTTGGCAAATGGGTAGCGATAGCACCGGCCAGGTCGCGTCCCGTGTAGGTGGCGCCCATGAGGACGATTTCAGGTTTATACTCCCGGATGACGTGCAAACAGACACGGCTGTATGGCCTTGTCCGATAGTCCTTGAGTTCCGGATTGTCACACACATACACCTTGTCTGCTCCGTAGGCAACAGCTTCCTTGGCAATATCTCCAACGTTGTCTCCCATGACCAAAGCCATGAGTGGAGCTCCCAGTTTATCCGCCATCCGCCTGGATTCGCCCAACAGCTGCCAAGAAACGCTTTTGGCAACACCGTCTCTCTGTTCGACAAAAACCAGAATGCCGCTATACTGAGACCAGTCCACATCGCCTTCAGGCTGGAGACCTATCATGGGTTTACGCTTCTTCGGTTTTTCCTCCGCCATCGACTAAACCTCCAATTCCCATCCAAGTTTGGTGGGCAGTTCTGTCTCCGTCAGCCGTTTGACCAGTTCCTCGGCGATAGCTTCTGTGGATTCACCTTCCAGCCAAACCGTTTCCGCCTGTTTGGTTTCGGGAACCCAGGTTTTGCCCACAACTGTCGGAGAACCCCGCAGACCTATCTTGCTTCTATCGAGGTCTTCGAAATCATTGGTAGTCCAGACAATAGGTTTATACCTGACACCGCGCAACACTCCAGGCAAACTGGCTCGGCGCGGCCGATTGAGTTCGGACATGGCGGTAATCAGGACGGGCATTTTCGCTTTGATGCGTTCGACACCGTCCTCCAAGTGACGATGAACAACAATTGCGCCCGTCTCCGGGTCAACGCTTTCCACCTTTTCGACATAGGTCAACTGGTCGAGATCGAGGCGACAAGCTACACCCGGACCGACCTGACCCGTATCGCCGTCAATGGTCTGTTTCCCGCAAAAGACCAAGTCCACGGGGCCCCACTCGTCCTCGGCCTTTTGAATGCCAAGGGCAATAACGTAAGAAGTCGCCAGTGTATCCGCACCGGCGAAGGCTCTGTCGCTAATGAGCACGCCCTCATCAGCTCCCATGGATACGCACTGTTGCAAAGCCTTGTCGGCAGAAGGTGGCCCCATTGTAAGAACCGTGACCCGCGCCCCCAATTCGTCCTTGAGACGCAAAGCCTCCTCCAGGCCGTGCAAGTCGTAGTAGTTCACAATAGCAGGAACCCCTTGCCGAATAAGGGTATTGGTAACAGGATCAATCCGAATTTCCCGGCTGTCAGGAACCTGCTTGATACACACGACGATATGCACAATATTTCACCCCTTCTATCCTTTCATCCAAAAGACAATTATAACACATGCATAGTTTTACTCTACCTCCCAGTAATACTCATCGGCAGAGCATGACATACTGTATTTGCTTGCAATACGGACTAGTACGAACGTACTATACGTTGTTCAAATGACTTTTGTGGAGTGCTCCGAATGGGAAGCGGTGCTACGCAAAGGCACTAGGTACCGAGGAAAAACAAAGGAAAGGTGACCCCTGGCATGGAAGCCGTGGCAAGAAGTATATAGGGTGTTGTGGAAAGTTCCTCAGAGGCAGGGTCATCCTGCAACCATTGGAAATGATGAGATTATGAATTCAAATTTCTCAAGAAGCGGTGAACCGGACGGCGTCGACTGCGCCGCCTTTCCAGCAATCCATCGAGGCCCTTTTCCTCATAGCGGTGTTTGTAGTCATAAAACTGGCGGCGTGATATTCCGTGTTCGCGACAAGCCTCGCTGACATTTCCCAGAATCTCCGCAAGTTGAAGAATTGTGAGCCGCTCATAGGCAACGCGTTCTTCACGACTGACATCGTCCCGCCGGCGCCGGCAGCCCACAATGGGGGCTCTTCTATCCATGTCGACGACCTCAAGAAACTTGCAATAAAAACAGATTTCCACATCCACATAGCCCCGCACTGGGCAAATGACGTGTCCTCGCCTCACCCTTCTGACGGTGATTGGCGTCTCTACACCGCTCGCATCCATAGAATCAGGCACTATCGTCACCAGCGTTCTCAGGAACGGTTATCGCCAGGCTGTCGTCCAGTGAACGTGAAAATATCTGCTGCTTTTCTACGTGTACCACGAATTCCTTACGCAATTTATCTACGTTACCCGTCCGTAGCCTCACCATCGGACAACGGGGGATAGAGCAAATCATCATGCTTCCGTATCTTCTTCCCCAAACGCAGTCTACACCCTCTTGGCACAAGCTCATGCTTATCACCTCTAACTTAGTGGGCATGGAGGTTGTCTTCCGCACTTTGACGCGTGGTTACAACTCGGTGTCCCTCTAGTGAAAGATTGGGAGATCTGTCTTTCGCTTGGGATAAGCGTACCTGCTCCCATAATGAACTGACAGACACAAAGGAGTCAATCGTCATTAGTACTTTTAGACTAACCACCAATGCCGTACGGTACTTGGTTCGTGAGGCCAGCAGTGATAAACTCCGGCATTCCGGCGGATTGTCGGACTTTCGCCAAGTCATCCCTTTTTCAAAGAGAATATAGTCTAAACTGACATTTAGAAAATCCGATGACGGATTGTCAATGGGTAAAGTTCAAAACCATCAAGACGAACAGGGTGGGCAAGTAAATGAGGGAATAGCGAAACGTTCGTTTGGCCCATTGAACATGGCTGTCGTTCTCACGCAAGGACATCCACGTAAAAACCATGAAACCGAGGCCCAAAGCAACAGCCACCGCCAGGTACACCAGTCCAACCACCCCTGTGACGTATAACAGCAAAGACGAGGTCAACAGCAAGAGAGTGTAAACAAAACTCTGGCGCTTTGTTGACTTGGGTCCTCTCACAATTGGCATCATGGGGACATGGGCTCGTTCATAGTCGTCCCGTTTGTACAACGCCAAGGCCCAGAAATGCGGCGGAGTCCACATAAAGATAATCAGGAACATGAGGACGGCGGCCCAACTCAGATGACCGGTTGCAGCGGCCCACCCGACGATGGGAGGAAAAGCTCCTGCACCACCGCCAATGACTATGTTTTGCGGTGTGGAACGTTTAAGCCACATGGTATAAATGACCACGTAATAGACAAATCCCGAAAGGGCCATCAAAGCGCTGAGCCAATTTACGAGAAATCCCAGCAACAGTGTGGCACCAACTTGTAGGATGAGCCCAAACCAGAACGCACCGGTACTGGATACCCTCCCCGCAGGAATGGGGCGGTGCGCTGTGCGCTGCATTATACCGTCAATGTCTCTGTCGTACCACATGTTCAAAGCTGCAGCTCCGCCTGTGGACAAAGCCAGGCCCAGTACGGACCAAAGAGACGCTTTCCAGTCAGGAAGCCGGCCTGCGCCAACAACCATAGCACAATATTCAGTGAACAACAGCATTAGCATAATGCGTGGTTTTGTCAGCTCAAGGTAACCCCGAACAGTGGATGTTGACCTGTGCAACAGCGAGAGATCCTGCCCAACAGCGTTCTCATTCAGTTCGGCTAAGGACATCGACAGCACCCCTCTTTCATGAACATTTTTCAAACAAAACTTTATGTACAACTCTATTTTAGACTAAGGACCTAAGTACATTGTACATGAAAGACTAACTTTTGACACATATATGCGGAAAAAATTATTGACGACTCCCATGCAATAGACATAAATTGTCCTTTAGTAGAATTTTCGCGCTAACGGTTTCTGTGTTTCAGCGTATAACAAGACGTCCAAGAGGCACTCTAAATCTAACGGTGGACCCTTACACTTACGATGCGCAAGCGCAAATTATGACACTCCAAAGTCTTACCTAGGAGAATCCGACATTTAAAAATGGGGACATTCCGACATCCAACAATGAGGACATTCTAAAACTGGAGGAACAGCACAATGGTGAAGAAAAAGGCAAGAAAGCTCACCGGAAACGGCAAGACGCTGGTAGCGAAGGACAGCCCTGACGACTTTTCCTATGAGGGCAAGGAACCGAAGGTGCCACAACCAGAGAGGGCACAGCAACAGCGTTCGTAGGCCCTCCCCATAGACCCTCCTTCTCTAGATCCGGCACTAGGTCTGGCACTAGGTCCACCGCCGGCTACTGTTCATTGAGAGCAGCTAGGCGCCAGCTGCGCAAAGCGGTTCCCAGCCACACGCCAGCCGTGGTCAACAGGAAGGCAATGAGCAAAGTCGCAGTCAGGACAATCCATGCCTGTTGAGGAAATCCCATTATTCCCGCTACGACAGCCGCTGTCTTCAGAATCGGGCCGTGCCAGGCCTGAACCCACAAAGGAAAAATCCAACCAAGCATGCCGGTGACCCAAGCCCCAATCCAGGTTAAAATTCCCGGTTTCCCCCACAAGCCGGCCATGAGGGCCACCAGGAACGTAAAATACCACTGTCCAAAATGGTTCCCTAGCCAGACAATGGCTACCGCTGCCACAAGCAAAATCGTCCATAGGATAAGAGCTGACTTTCTCACGACACATCCTCCAATACGCTTCGGTTCGGCTTGCCGGGGGCTGGGTGAGTCGCTCCCACAGACGCACGCCTGCATCCTCCCAAATGCTTCGGTTCACTTTAAGGGTGCAGTGTCCACTGGCTCCTTGAAGCACTTTCGGGCAACTGCAGTTGCAGCGGATAGTAGCTACCATTCCACCAAGCCGACACAAGGTTGCTATACAGAGGGGACACCGGGTTTTCACTCTGTCCCCCGGGGTAAACCCCTTTTGCACCCGTGCCAAAGTTCACAATCATCCGCCAACTGGGACCGGCCGTTGAAACCATCCCGCCGTCTGCAGCATCCACGGTCCACTGGTCTCCCCCTGCAGCCATGGGACCATAGCCAAGGGATGCCACTTGAGTCAGCGACGGAAATTCGCGGGAGTGAAGCTTTCTCCAGGCCCATGTACCCGGATTAGTTCCCAGCTGCTTTGACAGTTTGTTTACAGTCTCCCGGAAGGCCTGTTTCATCACGTCCGACGCCGTCCGTTTCGTTCCGTTGGGGAGAGAAAAAGCGGCATTGTCCGGATTATGCAGTGTCCACTGTTCCAAGTCCTCATCCAGCGCGGTCTGTCCAGGTCCCAACTGGAGGGTTTTATCCACATTCACAGGCACGTGCTTGGATGTCCACCACGGGCCGAAGGTGTCCTGCAGATACTGGGACCAAAACTCCCACCAGATGCTGGCTGCAGCAGAATTTACATTCATCTGGCCATTCCACTGCGCCAGGAGTTCTTTAGCTTGGTGTTCCTGAGGGGTGAGAGTTCCAGAATCAAGTGTCTTCAACAGTTCCGGTACAATTTCTCCCGCCAGATAGTCGGTGGTGTTACTCTGAAGCTTCTCAAAATCCTGGACGGTAAGGTTCTTCCCTTGTTTCAGAGTCTGAAAGATCTCGTCGGCGCGGTAGCCATTGTCGAAAAAGTCCATGGTGGTCCCGATGTAGTAGGGATAGTCATTGGAAACTTCACGCTGGTTGGCCGAAAACACAAAGTGAGACGGTGGATTGTAGGTCTGTGGGACGTCCTTGTAAGGGATGGTGCCGAGAACGTCAGACTGCCCTGTCCCGGGAAGTGGCAACCACGGTTCCCCGGACTTCACGATAGGATAATAGCCCGCCGAAATCATCCCGATATTCCCATTATCATCGGCGTAGACAAAGTTTTGTGAGGGCGCGTGCCACTGCTGTAACGCCTGTTTGAACTGCTCGAAATTGTCCGCCTTGATGATATTCAACATCACGTCAAGGTCTGGGGATGGCAAGGCGCCAACCCAATCCACCGAAAGGGTCTGTCCCGCCTGGGTCATCACCGGTCCGTGAACGGTCAGCGCTACGTCCAAATTGACGCTGTTTCCGCCTTTGACGGGGATGGTGTACCGGAGGTGCTGCATGTTGCGCCACTGCCCATTCCAATAGTACTGGTTTGGATGCTCCTTGTCCGTCTTTTCCTTATAGTACAGGGTCGCCTGGTTTTGGACGTTGGTCAGGCTCCAGGCAATTTGCTGATTTCTTCCAATGAGAATGGTGGGTACCCCAGGTATACTCACACCAGTAAACTGATAGGATGGCGATTTGCCCGCCAGCTGATACCAGATGGCAGGCAGGGTCTGGGACAGGTGCGGATCGCCCGCCAGCATCGCTGTGCCTGAAGCTGTCTTTGTACCGTCTACTGCCCAGTTGTTACTATTGGACACTGTGTGAACGGCACTGGCCGGAAGCTCATCAATCTCCGTCAAGAGCGAGGTCACTGCCGTTAACGTGTCTGCATCTACAGCACCTGGAGTTGCCGTGGCTGCGCTTGGACTCACCGTGGCTGTGCTTGGACTCACCGTGGCTGTGCTTGGA
>Ga0187809_10000445_pt1 | contig 22395 bp, 19 predicted proteins | sample NC_wetland_sal_i_8_FD_132415 | JGI IMG/M metagenome (GOLD analysis project Ga0187809, IMG submission 132415) | Wetland sediment microbial communities from Neuse River Estuary, North Carolina, USA - ASW_4 | ecosystem: Environmental > Aquatic > Freshwater > Wetlands > Sediment | place: USA: North...
CATCTCCCCGGACGATCTTCTCCATACCGATGGTCGGTGCACCCATTCCGCCCATTGGTACGACCAACGCATCGTCCGGCAGCTCTTCCAAGCCGACGACCCGTAGCCGATAGCCTTCAGCGAGTTTCGCCTGCGTCCGGATACGCCCATGCCGCGGATTGCCGCCCCCGCCGGTTCCGAGAATGCCGGCACCGATGGCGATGCGCTCGATGTCCTCCCGACTCAGTTCCCAGGTCACCATTGATCCCTTCTCTGGCCGCCTCGCGACGGTACGTCACGGCTCCCCGGCAACCGGGGAGTCAGTTCATGCACGATCACCGCACTCGGTGCAACCGACTAGGACGGCGGCAACGGGGTGAACGGGAGATCGTAGCCAAACGCGGCTGGTCCGACGTATTGCAGGGCCTGCTCTGTCTTCAACTGCTCCGGCGCTGGGATGCCCAGAATAGTGACCCGCAAGCCATAGCGCACGACCTCGGTCGTGATCGGCGTGCCCCGCTCGCTGTCGACCAACGTGATCAGATCAGGCACGATCGCGATCGGGACCCCATCCACCCGGCAGATGAGATATTCATTCTGCAGATCGATATCGGCGTGCGATCCCTGCCACTCGTCGAGCCCGATCAGGTCGAGATGCCCGAAGTTGTAACCGCGCTCAACCCGCCGATGGACGTCGGAAATCTTGCCCTTGTACAACACGCGGCCGCTCGTCACGTTGCAGACCGCGGCGATGGGGTCCTCTCCCGTGTGCTGAGCGGTCATCACGGCATCGCCGACCCGGTGTGCGTGCGTGATCGTGTTGGGGATGCAGGTCTCTCGTAGACGCTTGAGCGTCAATGGCGCATCGGCAACCATGGCGGTGCCGCCCATCTGCACGCACATCGCACGGGAGATTACCTCGAGCGTCTTGGTCGGCCGGACGTTTTCGATGATGACCTTGCGGTGCAGGGCGTCGATCATGACGACAAACTCCGGTGAGCTGCCGTCGAAGTAATAGCTGACCATCTGGCTCTCCGGAAAGGCTCGTCCCATACCGTCCGCGTCGACGGTCGGCAGCCCGAGCTGGGCCGCCGCGATCATCGGGGCGAATGAGTTCCCCCCACCAATCTCGACCGGAACAGTGGCCAGGACTGGCTGGCCGAGGTAATTCTCGACGGCCCGCACGGCAAGCTTGCCTTCGTCGCCGCGGCTCATCTTTTCGATCCCGACCGTGGGAGCGCCCATCCCGCCCATCGGCACGACCAGCGCATCGTCGGGCAACTCATCCAGGCCGATCACCCGCAGGCGAAGCCCTTCGGCGAGCTGCATTTTCGCGCGCAACGCGCCTTGCCGCGGGTTGCCGCCCCCGCCCGTCCCCAAGATGCCCGCGCCTATCGCGACGCGCTCGACGTCATCGACGTTCAGATCCCACGGCACTCCGTCCCCCTCTTCCGTATCGTGCGTACCATTTGCCCAATTCATTCGCGCAGAGTTGATCCACGCGCCAGTTCCGCCAGCCCACATCAGTCGAAAAGCCGACGCCAGGTCAGCCGTTCAGCTCTTCCACCGGCTGGTAGTCAACGTCAAAACCAAACGTGCGCGGACCCAGGAGCTCGATCCCCTTCAGCGTGCGCCAGCGCGCGTCAAGTGGTGGTGTGCCGATAATCGAGACCGGCGTCCCTTCGGTGATTTCGTGATTCGTCAGCGGCCTTCCTGACGGCGCTTCGAGCACGGCGATGATGTCCGGGCTCATGGCGCGCGGCGCACCGTCGATCCAGACAAGGTGGTGTTCGTTCTTGACCCAGATCGAGGCCATCTGGCCCGCATTCTCGCCGGTACCTCGTAGGTGATGCGTGCACAGGTGAAACTGGTAGCCGCTCTCCGGGTCTTCCTCGATCCGCTCAACGACGCCATCGAAGAGTCGCACGCCACGCAGGTGCGCCACCGCCGCGTCCACGACGTCCTTTCCGGCTTCACGTGCCTCACGCATGACACGACCGACCTGGTACGACGCCTCACATGAGCCGCGCACGAGCGCCGGACGTGCATCGGAGACAGGCAGCAAGGAGCGGGCAACCGCGATGCCACCCAACGCGGCGCTGCAGAGATGCCGGCCGATGCGATCAACCATCGCCGAGCTGATGGCGGTGGGGATGTGCACGATGTCGCCCCAGCGATCGACGAAAACCAACGGCCAGACACCCCGTCCCTCGATCTCCAGCGTGGATTGGTGAATCTCCGGCTTCGCGCGACCGCAGTAATCGCCATCGACCAACGGGATACCGAGCTCAGCGGCGACGAGCAACGGCGTCACGGTGTTGCCGCTGCCGAGCTCCACCGCGATGACCGCGCCGAGACGCACGTCGTGCAGCTCAGCCAGCGCGCGAGCTGCGGCCAGTTGAGCGTCCTTGAAATCGGGGAAGGCCGTCTGCCGCAGGCCGGTACGCCGCAGGAGTGCGGGATCCGGTCCCTCGGCGGGAGCGCGCCCTCCGACCCCCGCGACGCTGAAGGTCCAGGCATCAGCTGGGAGGTCGTCGATATCGGTCCAGCCAACGGGAACGCCCGAGGCAATCGCGGCCCGCAACCGTTCGATGGCATGGGTCGCGGGTCCGCCACCGCCGCCGGTTCCAAACAGGACGAGACCCTGGACGAAGTCATCGACTTCATCGACCGTCAACTGCCTCGTTGGCATACGCACGCGCTCCTCAACATCAGTTACTGGACCTCAAGTCGTTGCACCAGATCCAGTAGTTCGGGATGCACATACACCCCGTCCCGCTCGATCGTTTCGCCATCAGCGAGGATTGTTGGACGAAGGATGATCCCGTCGGTATGACTGGGAGCACCGAGATTCTGCGGACCGATGCCGATGTCCAGACAGCCGAAAACCCGCTCGTCCTCGACGATCCGCCCGGTTATCCGGGTGACGCCAGGGTTGAACCCAAATGAGAGATGGGCCAGTCGGTACATCTGCCGGTTGTCGAAATGCGCGAGCCAGCGTTCGAACACCTTTGCCTGGGGACCACCGTCGATCTTTGTCACGTAGCCCGCCTCAACCTCGAGCCGGACCGGCGAGCTCAGCGGACCAACCTCGGCTGGAGGCCAGATGGCGCCATCAAACACCATCACCCCCGAAACCTCGTCGATTCGAGCCGAAAATCCCGACTGGCCGCCAAGCATTTGCGAGTATCCGGCTCCAGGAGCGCGAGCGCCGAGATAGGCTGGGGGGTTCGGATCGATCGGACAGACAAGGTCGGTACCGTTATCATCAGTGAGCCGGACGACCGACGCGGCCATGCATAGTTCGTGCAGGCGTCGACCCAGCTCCGTCATGGTTGGATAATCGACCCGTCCGATGGTTCGGACGAGCATGTCGACATCCATGCCGCCATAGCAGGCGTGCCGGCAGCCCGCGGCCGTGGCCGCCTTGCGCGCCTCGGTGTAGAGGATGTATTGCACGCCAAACTCAAACCAGACGTCTGCCGCCGCGAGTGCCGCGGCGACCGGCTTGGGTGGCTCCATCTGCGCGTCCGGTTGGGTTTCGTACCAGATGACGACCGGGTGTGCGCCAGCCGCATACGCCGCCCGCGCGACGGCATCGACCACCCGGTTATCACCACTGCTGTCACATGAGATGACGACGTTTTCGCCGGCATTGACCGGCATGACCTCTTCCACCGCTTTGCGGGCAGCGCGCGCGACCTCGAAGCCGAGATAGTCGTCCCGCGTTTCGGTTCCAAGACTGGCCATCGTCTTCCTCCTGGCTCCATCGAGCGTTACGACGAGGCGACTGCCACGGCGAGGTCACCTGCGGCGCGCACGCGAATGCGGGTCGCGCGTTGCGGAAGATACGCGAGCGGCACTTCGTGCAAGTCAACGATCTCGACCGTGGATGGATCGGCACCCGCTTGCACGGCTTCGTCATGCGCCATCTTGCGGGCGAGCTCGATCGCCTGCTCGCGGGTGTATTCGTCGAGCGAGAAGACGCGTTCGATCTCGCCACTGCACTGCGCGATGGCGGCTCCGATCGCGTTGGCGACGTCATAGTGATCGGGTCGATAAATGGTCGAAACGCCGGAGAGCTCGGATGGGATCACGACGCTTCCGCCGCCGACGAGCACGACTGGCATCGGTTCCGCGCTCGTCTTCATGCGGTCGATCGTATCCTCGCATCGAGCACGAATCTGATCGGCGACCGCCGAGACCAGTGCTGCGTCGAGATGTGCCACCCGCTCCGGATCACCCATCGTCGTTCGCCCGCTGGCCACCGCCACGTCAGACGTCGTCAGTGTCGATCCGCCGAAGACCAGCGCATCACTCGTGATGCGGTAGCCGACGCTGTCCGGACCCAGCCGCAGGTCACCGTCGTGATGCACGCGGGTTCCGCCGCCGAGCGCGATCGAGAGGAGGTCCGGCATGCGGAAGTTGGTGCGTACACCACCGATCTCGACCGCGATCGACGACTCCCTCGGGAAGCCATTGACCAGCACGCCGACGTCGGTCGAGGTGCCGCCGACATCGACCACGATGGCGTCGCGCAGGCCGGAGAGAAAGGCGGCACCGCGAATCGAGTTGGAGGGACCGCTGGCAACGGTCAGAATGGGGTAACGAATCGCGTATTCCAGCGCCATCAACGTGCCGTCGTTCTGGCTGAAGAAGAGCTGCGCCTGAATGCCATGTTCCTGGAGGGCATGCTGAAATCCTTCGGCAGCGGCTCGAGCAGCATTCACGATGGCGGCATTGAGGACCGTGGCATTCTCACGTTCGAGCAGTCCGATGCTGCCGATCTCATGGGAGAACGAGACCGGAAGATCGCCCAGCACCGACCGCAGCACCTCAACGGCCCGCTGCTCATGAGACGGATCGACGGCCGAAAAAATGGCGATGACGGCGAGTGAATCGACCTCACCACGAAACGACTCCGCCGCCTCGCGAATCGCGTCCGTATCAAGCGGCTGAAACTCGCGTCCGTCAAATTCATGACCACCCGCCACCACACGGTAATGCCCGCCGACGGCATCACGCAGATCCTCCGGCCACTCGGTGAAGGGCAGAATGGCCAATGTGGTCGGCGCACCGATGCGAATGAGCCCGACACGATTGAGATTACGCCGTTCCAGGATCGCGTTGGTGCAGTGGGTCGTTCCCAACATGGCGAAGCGAATGGCGCCCAGATCGAGCTCCGGATGCGTCTGCACCAGTCCATGCAAGGCGTCGCGAATACCCGTGGTCACGTCCGGCGTGGTCGGAGACTTGAAACTCGCGAGCAGCTGTGCCCGCTCATCCAGGACCACGGCATCCGTATTCGTGCCGCCGACGTCGATACCAAGACGCAGATTCATACCCATACCCACGCGACCTCCCTCACCCACCAACGGTGATCTTTCGTTACCGATCGGCCCATGCCGACAGTGCGCTTGTTTCGAGAACGTCCGTCCCAGAACACGAGGATCGTGGCGCGGATCATCTTCAGGATCCCCCTGCCGCGATGCGCTCCTCGACGGGTACATAGTCGATATCGAATCCAAAGTGCCGCGGGCCGAGCACCTCGATACCGCGCGGCGTACGGTGCGCCGCGTCGGCCGGCCAGGCGATCACGGCGACCGACTGACCCGGATGGATGGCCCCGTTCGGCAGTCCTTCGCCGGTCTCCAGGTCGATGATCGCTATGCAATCAGGGCTGGTGACGAACGGGCGATCATCGATCCATGCAACGTGGTGTTCATTCTTGTACCAGACTCGTGCGGTGTGTCCGGCGTGCGATCCGCTCCCCTCGACGCTATGCGTCCCGTAGCCGAACATGTACGCCTCGCGGTCCTCGCGATCGCTGCGGCTGATCGTTCCGCGAAAGATCTCCCAGCCACCCGCCCCTGCAGCAACCGCCTGCGCCACGTCATGACCGTCACGTTGGGCCTCACGACGCGCCTGGCCGATCTCTCGCGCCCGGCTCAAGGTGCCGCGCACGAACATGTCACGCACCTCTCCCGCAGGCGCGAGGAATCCGGCGAAGCTCACGCCGCCGTACCCGGCCATGCAGAGCATGCGGCCGATTCGATCAATCATGGCAGGACTCACCGCTTCCTTGACGATCACGACGTTCCCCCAGCGGTCGACGAAGCTGAAGGGCCAGCTCTTGCGTCCGAGCACGTCGGGCACCGTCTGGCCGATCTCGGGGATCGCGCGGCCCGCGTAGTCGCCATCCACCGTCGGAATGCCGAGCCGTCGACCCACGATCATGGGTGAGGGTGTGTTCCCAGTCCCAAGCTCGCCTGGGACAATGGCTCGCACGTCGACTCGGGCGTACTCGGCGAGCTCCGTCACCGCCGCCGAAAGCAGCTCAAAACGGGTATAGCGCGGCTCGATGAGGCCGAGCTGGTGCAGTTCGTCCTCGCTCGGTCCCTGGTCGGGAGGGCGTCCGCCGAGACCGGCAACCGCGACCGTCCACGCGTCCAGCGGCAAATCGTCGATGTCGACGATTTCAAACGCTCCATGAGCCGCGAGATCTTCTCGCATCAGCTCGATCGCCGGGCCCGCGCTGCCGCCCCCGCCACCGGTCCCCATCACGGCGAGGCCGTTGACGAAATCCGTTATGTCGCGTTCGTCCGCGAGCGTGAATGTCGGCATTCCGTAGCTTCCCTCCGTGTTTCCGTGCCATCTGAGCTGCGAACGCCAGCGAATTGGTTCGCGGCCTCGTGATTCCGACGCGCGTTGACTTGCGCTGTGATGCACACCTGCTCCGGCGGCTACGCCGTCGTGCCGACGACCTCCTCGATTGGCCGGTAGTCGCAGGCGAAACCCCAGCGCCAGGGATGGAAGATGCGCAGTCCCCGCTCCGTGCGCCAGACCGGCGCGCACGGGACACCGATGACCCCGACCTCCCGGCCCCACGCCCAATCGCCGGCAGCAAAGTTCGACAACCCGTGACCGGTATGCGCATCAAGCACCGTCACCAGATCGGGCGACATGACGTAGGGCCGGCCATCAAGCCAGCTCATGTGGTTCTCGTTCTTGTACCAGATGCGGAAGGTGTGGCCAGCAAATTCGCCGGTCCCTTGCAACCGTTCGTCTCCCCAGATGAACGCCCCCTTATCCTCGTTCAGCTGGGCGAGCACCTGCCCGCGAAACAGCACGTATCCCCCCGCTGCCCGCGCGGCGGCGGAGATCGGGTCGTTACCGGATTCCACCGCCTCACGGACTGCCCGTCCCACCTCCATCGCCTTTGAGAGCGTCCCCGCGACCGCTCCCTGGCGCACGATGTCCCCGGAGAAGGCCATCATCCCGCTGACACCGCCCCCAGAGGCCACCGCGACGTGGCGACAGAGATCTTCGAGACGTTGCCAGTTGAGCACCTTCTCGATCACCATGACGTCGCCCCAGCCCGTTGCCAGAGTGACCGGACCAATGGGCGCTTCATGCACGTTCAAGGACGCCAGCGACACCTCAGGAACGGCGCGATACCCGGCCGCGTCAGCGTCGACCGCCGGCTTTCCCTTCGCGGCGGCTCCGAGCACCGTGTTGTACGCGCGCGGCCCGACTTCGAACGCCATGTAGGCGTCCGCAGGGCGCCCGATCAGTTGCTGCAGGCGAGCCTCCGCCATATCCCGCCACCCCGGCCCCGGACGCTCCGACCAGGACGAGCTGGGATAGAGATAGTCGAGCTCGTCGAGACGGGCATTGATCCAGGCTGCCTGATCGTAGCCGGGACGAGCGCGCGTGCCCCAGCCAGGACTCGACAACCAGATCTCTTTCTCTTCGCGTCGTACGCCGCCGCCCACACCCGCTCCGACGTAAACCGTGGCGTCATCGGCGAGATCGCCAGGATCGATCAGCGACGGAGTTATGTCGCGTATGAGGGCAGTGTCGAGCTCATCCTCGAATTGCTCGCGCGACGGTCCCACGCCACCGCCGCCCGTGGCCAGCGCGCCACCTCCCACCGACATGTCCCACAGATCGCTCCGGCTCAAGGTTCGTGTCGCCATGTTCTGGACCTTCCGTCTCGATACCGATTCAGAGCTACGAGGTGTGACCGTAGTGTTCCCAATACGTGAGATCCTCAACGGTCAGCCGCGTCCGCGCGCCGCGTCGCATGACCCGCGTGTGCGGCGCTGGATGTCCCAGCAGCACCATCAAGAGCGGCGTCGCGGTACGCGGCAGATCGAGCAAGGTGCTCATCCCCGACTGGCTGAACGAGGTGACCGGGCAGGAGCCCAGTCCAAGCGCGTGCGCCGCGACCATCATGTTCATGGCCTGGGTACCGACGTCGACCAGCCCACTCGAGTGCTCCTCACGGGTCTGCTCCGCGTCAATGGCGGTGTGATCGAGGCAAATGAGGACAATGGCGGATGGCGCGCCGAGCATACCGGGAGAGATCATCTTCATCAGCCGGATGGTCTTCGGATCACGGATGACCAGAAAGCGGTGAATGCGGCGATTCCCTCCGGTAGTCGCCCAGCGCCCCGCTTCCAGGACGCGGTGGATCTGGTCGTCGGCAACGGGCTCATCGGTGTAGCGGCGCACCACGCGCCGGGTACGAATGACGTCGAGCACGATGTCGGCACGCTGCTCCGCCGTCAGGCTCGCCAGCGAGGTCGAACTGGATTCCATCGTCCGGCTCCCTTCGCGGCCGCTAGATCGACGCGGCCGCACGGCGCTTGAGCTCGCCCGCGACACTTCCCGTGGCGCCCTGCAGGAACGCGAAATAGCCCTCACGATCCCACATCATCCATTCCTTCTTGGTGTCAACCTCTTCCTTGAAAGCGGCGAGCCATTCGTGCTCCGTGTCAGCACCGTTCGACAGCATGAACCCCATGAGCTTGCTGGCAGCATCAATGAGCCGAAACGTCCCGTAGTAATACGGCTCGCGGATACACAGCTCCGCGCTCGCGACCAGATGGGCGAGGAGCTCAAAGGCTTCATCCTCGGTGACGGCGGTTTCGGCGCTCATGCCAGTTCCGGATCCCTTTCTGCTGCCTGTCTTACGCGTCGAGACGTCAGGCAACGGTTCACTACGATGCAGTCACGTTCCAGACGCGGCCCGAGCAGCCATCCTGGCCTCAATCGGCTCGTACTCGATCTCGTAGCCGAAGTGCCGCGGTCCGGCCAGGGCGATCCCGGCCGGCGTGCGCCATTTCGGATCGCAACGGATGCCGAGAACGGCCACGCGAAAGCCGTAGCGCAGGTGCTCCGTCGTGATCGCCTCGCCCGATTCGACGTCCATGATCGTGATCAGATCCGGCACAGAGGCAATGATCTCGCCATCCAGGATGGCGACCAGATTTTCGTTCTGGAACCGAACCGTCATGTGCGTTCCGGCGTCTTCGTCCATGCCGTCCAGGACCGCCTCTCCGAGTGTCCAGCCGCGCTCGATGCGTCGTTGCACGTCGACGATCTTGCCCCGAAAGAGCATGTAGCCATCGGTCGCGTCGCGGGCGGCCGCGATTCCATCCTCCTTGTGTTCGCGGGCCTCGCGGATGGCGCGGCCGATGCGCTCGGCATACGAGAGGCTTCCAAGGATGGTTGACTGCTGCACCTGCCGCGCACTGAGCGGCGCGCCGACGCCCGCCGCGATGGCCCCAAAGTCGACGGCCAGTGAGCGTCCGAAGCGCTCGATCCAGAAGTTGTCGATCGTGTTCAAGACGACGGCGTTCCCACGCTCGTCCGCGATCGCCATCGGACTCAGACCGATTCCGTCCATCGTCAGCGTGACAAGCTGGCCCTCAGGGAATGCGCGGCCCATGCAGTCGGCGTCGATGACCGGGAGACCTAGTAGTGATCCGAGCGCCAGCGGGACCATCGAGTTCACGCCGCCGATCTCCACCGGCATCACGGCCGCCACCGGTTTGTCGAGGAAGTGGGACAGGCTCTCGTAGGCCTGCTTCAGCTCTTTCCCGAGTGGGAATTTCTCAATCAGCGGGACTGGTGACCCGATCATGAACGGAATCACCGCGACGGCGTCAGGATCGAGTTCGTCGGCGCGCATCAGCCGTGGCGATCCGTATTGCTCCGCGTTGCGCAGCGCCGCTAGCGTGCCGATATAGGGATCGCCGCCGCCGCCGGTGCCCAGGACCGCCGAGCCACTGGCGATGTCACGTAGTTCCTGTGAATTCAGCGTTCTCATCGCCGACCCCCTTCACGTCCGCGGTCGGCAAAGCGTTCCTCGATCGGGACGTAGTCGATGTCATAGCCGAAGTAGCGTGGCCCGACGATCTCCAAACCCATCGGCGAACGCCATTTGGGGTGGCTCGGGATACCGATGACCACGACGCGGAATCCGTAGCGGAGACCTTCGGTGGTAATCGGATCCCCGGTCTCGGCGTCAAGCACGGTGATGAGGTCAGGAACGCTGACGATGATTTCGCCATCGCGGATCGCGACGAGATTTTCATTCTGAAAGTGCAGCACCAGCTTGCTCGACTCGTCCTCATCCAGTCCTTCGATGGTCGCCTCGCCACGGGCGAAGCCGCGCTCGGTGCGACGGCGGACGTCCTGCACCTTGCCGCAAAAAACTTCGAAGCCCCCGGTCACCCGGAGGAGTGCCTCGATCGGATCCCGATGCCCTTCCCGCGCTTCCCGCAGCGTGCGGCCGATCGTCTCGGCACGCGTCAACGTGCCGCCGATCATCGCCTCTTTCAGCTGCCTACCGGTCATCGGATAGAGGGCGATGAGCGCGGTTGACCCCATGTCGATGGTGATCGTCCGTGCCATCGTCTCGGTCCAGCGATTGGTGGGCGCGTTGATGACCGCGCTGTTCCCCTTTTCATCGGCAATCGCCATTGGGGTTGCCGAAATGCCGTAGAGTGTTGGCGTCACCATCTGCAACTCAGGAAAAGCCCGACCCATGCCGTCCGCATCGACCATCGGCAGCCCGAGACGCGCCGCGACGGTGAAGGGAATAGTGGAGTTGATGCCGCCAGCTTCGGCCGACGTGGTGTAGTCAATCTTCTTGCCCAGATAGGACTGAAGCGAGAGGAGCGCGTGTTCGATCTCACGTCCGTTTGGCAGCTTCTCGACCATCACGGTCGGTGCACCCATCATGGCGGTGTGAGCGATGATCGCGTCATCGTCGACTTCTGACGGATCGACCAGTTGCACTGGACCGGAGCGACGAATCGCCTGCAGCGCCATCAGCTTGCCGACGTAGGGGTCTCCGCCGCCACCGGTGCCGAGGACGGTGGCACCCAGCGCAATGTCTTCAAGGTTCTCGGGGTGTATCAGTCGCATCGTCTCGCCTCCGGTCCGACCGTCATCGTCAGGCCATGCTCAGGTCGCCGACGGCCTTGACGCGCACGCGTACCGCGTTGCCCGGCAGATACGACAGCGGCACGTCTTCGACGTCGACAATCTGGATCGTCTCTGGACTCGCCCCGGCGGCGATCGCTTTGTCACTCGCTTCCTGCTTTGCGGCGTCCAGCGCCTCCGTGCGGCTCTGTCCGTCGAGTGAGAAGACGCGGTCAACTTCTCCGCCGACCTGCGCGATTGCCGCGCCGATCGCGTTGGCGACCGGCGCTTGCTCCGGCCTGACGATGCGCGATGCTCCCTGGATCTCACGCGTCACGAGAATGGAGCCGCCGCCAACGAGGACGACCGGAAGGTCAGCCGCGCTCGTTTTCATCCGATCAACCGCTCGATCGACCATGCGTTGCATCTCGTCGATGGATCGCTGGACGAGAACTGAATCCAGGTCGGCGACACGTGAGCGCTCGCCGATGTCTGCTTTGTTGGCTGCCACCACGATGTCCGTCGTGGTGAGCGTTGATCCGCCGAAGACCAGACTCTTCTCGGTCAGCTCGTAGCCCACCGAGTCCGGCCCGATCTGCACCTGGTCCGCCTGGGAGCGCACCAGGCTACCACCGCCGAGGCCAAAGGAGAGGACGTCCGGCATGCGGAAGTTGGTGCGCACGCCGCCGATTTCGACCGACACAGAAGCTTCGCGCGGGAACCCATGGATCAGCATGCCGACGTCGGAGGTGGTACCGCCGATATCGACCACCATCGCGTCCTTCAGTCCGGACAGGAAGGCGGCACCGCGCATACTGTTCGTTGGGCCGGAAGCGAAGGTGAGGACCGGGTAGCGCTCGGCATAGTCGGCACTCATCAAGGTGCCGTCGTTCTGGCTGATGTAAAAGGGAACGTGGAGATCGAGGTGGTTCAGCGCCGACCGGAACGAGGCCGCGACGCGGCGGGCCAGGTCCTGCAACGAGGCGTTCATGATCGTGGCGTTCTCACGCTCGAGTAGCCCGAGTCGGCCCACCTGGCTCGACAGGCTGATGTAGAGGTCAGGAATCTCCGCGCGGAGAATATCGGCGGCCTCTTCCTCCATGATGGTGTTGACTGGCGAGAAGACTGATGAGATCGCTGCGGATCGAAGTCCTTTGGCGCGGATGTCGGCCGCGACGCGCCGAATCTCGTCGGGGTCCAGCGGAGCGATCTCACGGCCATCGAACTCATGGCCACCATGCACCAGGTAGATATGCTGGCCCAGCACCTCGGCCAGATCCTGAGGCCAGTCAACCATGGGCGGTAGGGTTTCGGTCGCGGGAAGGGCCAGCCGAACGGCCGCAACCTCGAGTAACCTCCGGCGTTCGACCACGGCGTTGGTGAAGTGCGTCGTGCCGATCATGACCGCCGAAATGTCCTGCTTCGCGACAGCGGTGCGGTCGAGCAAATCGGTGAGGGCGGTGATAATGCCGCTGCTCACGTCAGGCGTGGTTGGCGTTTTGGTCCAACCGATGACCTGCGACCCATCCATCACCACCGCGTCGGTGTTCGTTCCACCGACGTCTATACCGATGCGCATTTCCCCGGTCCCTTCCCTGTGCCTCAATCCGGCGCGTTGGCCTCGGTGCCCCGCCGACCGCGCGTTCGCTCACTCGTTGAATACAGATGGCAGGCGACCCAATGTCCCGCGGTCTCGATAAACGCCGGGTCCATCTCCCGGCACTTCTCCATGACAAACGGACAGCGCGGAGCGAAGCGACATCCGGTATAGCCCGGAGGCAGCGACCGCAACTCTCCTTTGATCTCCACCGGCGCGAAGCGTCGTTCGGGATCGGGATCCGGAATGGCCGACAGAAGACCTTGCGTGTATGGATGCTTGGGATCGGCAAAAAGCGCGTCAGTGGTTGACTCCTCGACGATCCGGCCGAGATACATCACTCCGACGCGATCACAGACGTAGCGGATCACACCAAGATCGTGCGAGATGAAAAGATAGGTGAGCCCCAGCCGTTGCTGCAGTTCGAGGAGCAGGTTGAGTATCTGGGATTGGACGGAAACGTCGAGTGCAGACGTGGGCTCATCGAGGATCAAGAGCTTCGGCTCTAACGCCAAAGCCCGCGCAATACCGATGCGCTGACGCTGCCCGCCACTGAACTCGTGCGGAAAGCGGTAGAGATGTTCACGTCGCAGTCCCACCGTCTCGATCAACGTGTTGACACGATCGTCCAGCTCCTTGCCTTTGGCGCGTTTGTAGATGACGAGCGGCTCCGCCACGATCGACTTGACCGTTTTGCGCGCATCGAGTGATGAGTACGGATTCTGGAAGACCATCTGCATGCGAGCGCGCTGCTCTTGGAGACGTTGACCGGTCAGTTGCCCCAGGTCATCGCCTTCAAACAGAATCTGACCCGACGTCGGTTCGCTCAGCCGCAGAACGACCTTCCCCAGCGTGGTCTTGCCGGAGCCGGACTCCCCCACCAGTCCATATGAGGTTCCGACCGGGATCGACAGGCTGACATCATCGACGGCTTTGACCTCTCCGGCGTGCTGATTGAACAACCCACCCCGCAGCGGGAAGTACTTGCAGAGATGCCTGACCTCAAGCAACGCCTCAGCCATGCTGTGGGGTTCCGATCTTGTGCCGTTCAAGTAGGTCCGGGTGGGCGCCGTCGTCGTAGAGGTGGCACGCGACCTCCACCCCGTCGACCGCCTGGAGCGACGGCGGAGGGTCCTGACGGCAGATATCCATCGCATAGGGGCAACGCGGATGGAAGCGGCAGCCGACCGGCGGCGTGAGCAGATTTGGGATCGTGCCGGGAATCTCCTCGAGCGTTCCACGGACGGTCTCCATCGTCGGCACAGCGCGCAGCAATCCGATCGTGTACGGGTGAGAGGGTGACTTGAAGATCCGCCGCACCTCACCGGATTCCACCACGCGACCCGAGTACATCACCGCAACGCGGTTGCAGACCTGCGCGACAACGCCGAGATTGTGCGTAATAAGCAGGACCGTGAGGTGGAACTCGTCGACGAGATCTCGGATCAGGCGCAGGATCTGGGCTTGTGTCGAGACATCTAGGGCGGTCGTCGGTTCGTCGAGAATCAGCAGGTCTGGGTTACCGGCCAGGCTCATGGCAATCAGCACGCGCTGGCGCATACCGCCGCTCAACTCATGCGGGTAGCTTCGGATACGACGGTCTGGATCGGGAAACCCCACCCGCTCGAGCAGTGAGATGGCAGTCGCCCGCGCTTCACGTCCGTGCTCTCGCGACGCGGAGTTCCAGCGGAACGGACTCGCTGACACCGCGCCTCGATAGCCAAGACGGCACAGGCACGCATCGATCATCTGCTGCTCGATGGTGAAGACGGGGTTGAGATTGGTGATGGGGTCCTGGAACACCATGCCAATATGGCGCGCTCGCAACTCACGCAACTCGGCGTCCGATTTGTCGAGCACATCTTCTCCAAGGAACCGTACGCGACCGCCGATGATCTCGCCGGGGGGCGTAGGGATCAGCCGCGGAATGCTCAGCGAGGTGACCGACTTGCCGCACCCGGTCTCCCCCACCAGTCCAAGGATGTCTCCGCGATGCAGTTCGAGGTCGACGCCCACGAGCACCTTGGAAACACCGTCAAAGGTGCGAAAGTTCACCTGAAGATTCTCGATCTGTACGATGGGATCGCCGACGCTCATGGACACGATGCGCGCTCCTCCCGCACCCGGGTCCGGTTAGGCCCCGTTGCGTTCCCGCGCCACGTGGACGAGCCGCCTGGTTGGTTCAATGCCAATTCCCTCTCACAGTCGCGACTTGGGATCGAAGACGTCACGTAGCCCGTCACCCAGCATGTTGAAGCCGAAGACGGCGATGAACATTGCGAGCCCGGGGAACGTCGAGTACCACCAATACTGCGGGAGATATGTCCGGCCGTCCGAGATCATCGATCCCCACTCGGGAGTGGGCGGCTTGGCGCCGACGCCGATAAAGCCAAGCGCCGCGAGGCTCAGAATGGCAAACCCGAAGTCCATCGAGGCCTTGACGATCACGCTCGAAATGATGTTGGGGATGATGTGAGAGAAGATGATCCGTCCCGGTTTCGCGCCGATGGAGCGGCACGCTTCGACGTAGTCCTGCTCCCGAGCGGACTTGACCTGTCCCTCGACCAGTCGAGCGTAACCAGGCCACCACGTGACCGAGAGGGCCATGATCGCGTGGATGATGCCCGGGCCAAGCGCCGCGGTAATCGCCAGTGCCAGGAAGATGCCGGGGATAGCCAGCATCATATCGGTCAACCGCATGAGCGATTCGTCGATCCATCCGCCGAAATAACCGGCCACGCTCCCGATCGTAACGCCGATACTGATCGCGACCGCCAGGATAATGACGCCGGAGAAGAGCGCCGTCTGCGTTCCCAAAATGACCCGGCTGAAGACATCACGCCCCAGCTCGTCCGTGCCAAAGATGCGACCGGCGTGGAGTGGCGCGAGAAAACGGTCGGACGCATGGATCGTCCCGGTCGCATCCTGTGGGTACGGCACCCACCAGCGACCCGTGATCGCGACGAGGATGAGGATGACGATGAAACACAGCCCAAGTAAGGAGAGTCGATTCTGGACAAAGCGGTACATCGCCCGCCGAGTATCTTCGATGCGGGACTGATGCTCCTCTTGCCACCGGCGGAGCGCTCCGCCGGAAGTCGCACGGATTGAGCTCGTCTCAGCCATCAGCCGCCTGCTTCCTCATGGACATGGGATCGCGGTCGTCAGCCATAGCGAATCCGCGGGTCAAGCACACCGTACGTCAAATCGGTGAGGAGATTGACGACCAAGAAAATGAGGCCAACCATGAGCGTCACGCCCATCACCGGCTGAAAATCGAGCGTCAACGCGGAACTGACCGCGTAGAGGCCGATGCCCGGCCAACTGAACACGGTTTCAATGACCACCGAACCGCCCAGACTGTAGCCAATGATGAATCCTATGACGGAAACGGTGGCGATCAAGGAATGCTTCAGCACGTATTTGAACAAGATGACGCGCTCCGGCAGGCCATTCGCGCGAAGCATCTTGACCCAGTCACTATTGAGTGTTTCAAGCACATCCGCCCGAAGAATGCGCATAATGAAAGCAATCGATCCTAGCGAGAGGGTAAACGCCGGCAAGATCATGTATTTCAGCGCGACGATAAACGCGTGCGGATCGCCGTCGATGAGGGTATCAAGCAGCAGAAATCCGGTATGGCGGGCGGGCATCGCGGCGCGCGGATCATACATGCCGCCGACCGGGAGCCAGCCGAAGTGCATCGACAACACGATCTGCAACACGATCGCCAACCAGAAGGAGGGGACGCTGATCGAACCCAAGGCGAATACCCGGGAAAACTGGTCTGGCCACTTGTCGCGCCAAACGGCGGATACGACACCCAAGGGAATCCCAACGCACACGGCAATCAGCATGGAGAGGACGACCAGTTCGATCGTGTTCGGGAAAAATGCGCGTAGGTCGCCGCCAACGCTGTGCCGGCTCATGAGCGAGCGGCCGAAATCCCCGTGGAGGATGTTCTGCATGTAGGTGACATACTGGAGGGGTAGCGGTTTGTCCATGCCGAACTGTTTGCGCAACGCCTCGATCTGCTGCGGGGTGGACCCGGGTCCGGCGGCCAGGCCAACCGGATCCCCGGGAACGATATGCGAGATCACGAAGGTGATGATCGAGAGTCCAATCAGCACCGGGATGAACAGCAGCAGCCGCCGCAGTATGTAATAGCGCAGTCGCATCCGTCGTTACTCCTATTGCCCCGATTTAGGCCGACGGTTTGGTGTTCTCCTTCGAGTCATCGACCCACAGTCTCCAGAAGTCGACCGAGATCGCGCCGAAGTACTTGTACCCTTGCACTTTGTTCTGTAGACCGACAATGTTCGGCTGCACGTAGATCGGAATGTCCGGCACGTTTTCGTGAATAATCTGCTGCATCTGCGAGTAGACCTTCTTCTTGGTGTCTTCGTCGCTCGTCGAACGCACCTGGTCGACCAGCTTGTTGAAGTTGTCGTCCTTGAAGAAGCTGCAGGTGTTATAGTCTCCGCCACTCGGTCGATCCCAGTTTGGTGAGTACCACTGATAGAAGAACCACTGATCCGGAATCGTGTAGCCGGTGAAGATCATGTTCATGACTGGCGCGCTGTCGGGGGCCTTGCACCCGGTCACGATATCCGGCCAGACCTTCGGGACCAGGTTCACTTTGATGTTGAACTTCGCGAGCTGCGCGAGCCAAATCTCACCGACCTGCTGTTCGAACGTCAGGCCCGTCACGTAGACGAAATCAATGGTAAGGCCGCCGTTGGCCCACTTGGTCTTGCTCAGGTACTCTTTGGCCTTATCCAGGTCAGTCTGGAACCCTCCAACTGACGGGTCGAAGTACGCGATGCCCTTGGGAATCACGCCCGTCAACAGCTGCCCATAGTTGTTGATGACCTTGAGGTACGACTGGTAGTCGAACGCGTAGGCCAGGAAGAGCCGGAAATTGAGGTCGTTGGTCGGCTCCTTTTGATCGTTCAGCTTGGTGTAGCCGGTCAAAATGCCGTAGTTGACCTGCGCATTGAGGATCGCCTGGGCGTTGATCTGATCCACATCATCGGCGGACAGCGTGTCAACGACGTCGTATTGCTTCGAGATGAGCCCGATTCGCTGGGAGGTTGTCTCGCGCACGATCTGCCAGGTAAAGCCCGAAAGATGGGAATCACCCGGCCAACCCTGCCAGTAGTCGTCGACCGCTTCCAGTTCGTAGGCGGTGCCAACCGTCCAGCTCTTGATCGTGAACGGACCCGAGCCGGCCTCGTGATCGACCAGCCAGGCAGCGCCCATGTCACCATTCACTTCGTGCGCCTTGACCACCGTGGGGTTCATGATCGGTTGGTCGAGCGCCCGCAGCAGCTCGCTATACGGCTGGGTGAGTTTGATTTTGACGGTGTGAGAGTCCGGCACCGTGACGCTGTTCAAGTCCATAATCGGCAGCAAGGAATTGGCTCGCGGCTTCTTCATCTGCAGCGTACGGTTGATCGAGTATTGGACGGCATCAGCGGTGACGGGCGATCCATCATGGAATTTCGCCTGATCCGTCAGATTGAACGTCCATTCGGTGGCATCGGTTGAGGCTTCGTACTTGACACAGAGACATGGATCGATCGGCTGTGGCCAACCACCCTCGTAGCGGAACAGTCGGTCATAGAGCTGCATCGTCAGCGCACCAATGGAGTAGTCGGTCCGATCGGACGGATCGATCGTCGGAGCGTCCTGCCCGCCCGCGTAGATCAGCTTCTGTGGTGGAAGCTTCGGATTTGGCTGCGTGTTGTAGATCAACGGAGCCGTACTTGCTGCCGCCGAACTTGGGCTGGCCGCCGCTGTTGCACCACCGGATGAGGTGGTTGCTGCCGTGGTCGGCGCCGTTGTGGCCGCGGACGTCGACGCGGACGTCGACGCACTTGTCGACGCACTGGTTGCACTTGACACCGGCGTGTTTTTCGAACTACCGCCGCACGCGGCGAGCAGGGCCTGGACAGCGCCGACACCGCCAATGGCCACCACACTTCGCACCAGCGTTCGTCGGCTGATGCGGGCGCGCGAATAGTTGAACCAGAGCTCGGCACTTCGTTGGTTCTCGTCGTTCGTCATTCCCATCCTCTGATCCTCCTCCCAATCGCTGACCCTGCAGCGGTGGTGCTCAACCACGACGATCCAGTACCGTGACTACCTCGCGCCCACGAACGAGCGGTCGCGATTCGTGCGCGCATCATGTGGACATCTACCCACTCAGCTCGCAACGTCATTCCGCCACATCGCGAGCGATCAGGCTCCTTTCACTCGGTGTCGTGAAGTGATCCACGTCATACACGTAGCTCCCGTCGGATCCACGCTGGTAGAGCAGACTTGAACGCTGGGGTAGACGGTATTGCTCGAAGGATTTGATGAATTCCGGGATGACGAACGTCTGAATTTGGCGAATGCCTTCGATCGGCGCGATGCGCAGGGTGACGAAGCGCACAAAGTCCTCGTTGGATGGGAGAACCGCTTCCGCAATGAGATCATACGAACCCGTCGTCACCGCCACGAAGACGATCTCTTCCATCTCCGCAAACTGATTCCCAACAGCACGCAAGCGGTCCAGATCGACCGAAATCGCCACAAACGCCGCCATGCGAAATCCAAGGTGCGGCCAGGACGGGACCGTCACCAGTCGAATCGTTCCGTTTGCAACTAAACGCTCGACACGACGGCGCACGGTCGACGCAGACAGTCCCGTCGCTTGCGCAAGTTCCTGGTAACTCGCACGTGCATCCGCCTGAAGCAGGCCGATCAGCGTGCGGTCCACCTCTTCAAGCGGAATGGCCGAACTCATCATCAAACCTCAAATTCGTGAACTGATATGTCGCTCACTCTAACAGCGATGCACGAACCTGTCAATAAATGGGAGAAACATGAAGTTTCAAGCCGTACAGGACATCGAAAGGGTCACGCTGTTGCCTGTCCCGATGCGTGACAATAGCGTGACTGGCCGTCGTGGCTGAGACTCCACCGCTGACGCGCAGCCCGTCGTCCCGTCTCGCGCTATACTCGAGACATGCACGAGACAGGACAGGTCCGACACGACGTCCGTACCGCGGCGGATCGCCTGGGAATCTCACCCGATGGGGTCCGCAAGCAGATTCGCCGTGGAAAACTGCCCGCTGAGAAGATCGGCAGCCAGTGGTTTGTCTTGTTGCCGCAAGACAGTCCCGAGATGGGACAGCGTCCCGAGACAGGACCGTCCCAGCACGAGACGGGACAGATTCTCGAGACAGAACCGGCCCGAGACGGGACAGGACAACGCGAGACACTGCCCACACCCACAGAAGCCAGTCGTCGCTATCTGGAAGAGCTTCGAGACGAGTGGCTGATGCCCCTGATCAAAGAAAACGGTGATTTGAGAGAACGGATTGGCCGACTAGAAGAACGTCTCTCCATCATCGAACAAGAACGGGACGAAGCGCGTGCGCGCCTCACGCCGATCGTCCTGACGCCAACGGCAGAGTCTACGGACTCTCCAGACCAATCGGCTCGGTCGCCGTCCTCACGATGGTGGGCGTTCTGGCGACGGTGACGCCACACAGCTCGTGTGCTCCCCGAGCGGAGCTGCGAGAAGCACGCCACCTTCAGAGACGACGCTTGACTCGTCCACGTCCCGTCATCGATCCCCAGATATCGGTGAAGGATCAGAACCGCGCATGCCTGCATGGATGTAACCCCCCGTGCACGCTTCGAACGTGGCGGTAGGACTGGCATACCCTGCCATCGCAACACGTCTCCGCTCAGTCGCCTAAATCTGTCCGAAGCATGCCTGCGTGCACGCACGTGTGGGTGCACGCAGGCATGCTGCATGGCAAACGACCTCACCATACGTCCAGATCCAGAAGGGAGTGTGCACGGAAGATGACGATCGACGAGGCGACATAGGTATGATCGGGTGACCGCTCTGCACTAGTTCTCAGCCAAGAGCATGCATGCACGCACGCGTTCACGGATGCGTTCGTGGGAGCACGCACCCATGGCTGGGAATCTGGCCTCGGTGCGGAGTAGGTGAGGAAGCCCGGTGTTGACACTGGATTGGGGTTCCTGTTACCCTGAACGTACTGTCCTCTAATGCGTTGTACATCCCACTTATTCGGCACAATGAGGGACAGGTGGGACGATCAGACGGTGATGATGGAACGGCTACTCACGACGAAAGAAGTCGCCACGCAGCTCGGTGTCGACCGCAAGACGGTATTGCGCTACCTGCACCAAAGTAAGCTCAAGGGCTCACGCATTGGTCGCGATTATCGCATCCCGGAGAGCGCGGTGAACGCGTTGCTGACCCATTCACAACCGCTCGTCAGTCACACGCGGGCGTGTTTGGTCACCGCGGTGGTCAACCAGAAGGGTGGGGTGGGCAAGACCACCACGACCTTCAATCTCGGGGTGGCACTTGAGCGCCTGGGTCGACGCGTCTTGCTGATTGATCTCGACCCCCAGGGAGCGCTTTCCGTAAGCGCGGGTATCGCCATCGCGCAGTTGACCAGCAGCGTCTATCAGGCCCTGCTGGACGAAGAGGTCGATCCGATCGGGCTGATTCGGCAGACGGTGTCTCAGGTTGACGTGCTGCCGGCGACGATCGATTTGGCGGCAGCCGAGGTGGAGCTCGTCAGCGTCACGCTGCGCGAACTCGTCCTCAAGGACGTCGTCAGCAAGCTACGTCCACGGTACGACCACATCCTGATCGATTGCCCACCAAGCCTCGGTCTCCTGACCATCAACGCGCTTGCCGCGGCCGATCAAGTCATCATTCCCCTGCAATGCGAATATTTGGCGACGCGCGGCTTGACGCTCCTGCTGCGGACCCTCGACAAGGTCAAGGCCCGGCTCAACCGGGAACTTCGGATCGCGGGCATCCTGCCGACGATGTTCGACGGCCGGACCACGCATGCGAACGAGATCCTGCAAGAGCTGCGCGCGAATTTCCCCGGCCAGGTCTACGACGTCGTCATCAAGAGCAGCGTGCGCGTCAAGGAATCGCCGGCCGCGGGGCTGTCGATCCTCGATTACGACCGCTCCCATGACGTTGCACGCGCATACCAGGAACTCGCGCTGGAGGTAGACCATGGCTAGGCGAGTGTCCCTGAAGGGCAAAGGGGCTGACCTCTTTTTCGGAGATCACCCGCCAGGAGTCGATACCGCGGCCCAAGACGGGCAGGACGAGACGACCGATGCAGCCGTGTCGGATGACTCCGAGCTGGACGTGTCGCGTTCTGACAGCCCTGCCGTGTCCGCAGAAGATACAGCGATGGTGGCCACGGAACCGGAGGCTGAAACAGCCCTGGATGAGCCACACTCGGCCGTAGCGCAGCAGGCAGGCGTCGACCGTGAGGTCGAGCCGCTGGCGCTACCCGAACCAGATGGAATCCTCTCGTCCGGAGAGGCTGAATTGTTCGACACGATGTGGGCGCGCCTCGCGAGTCAAGCAAGTATCTCGAACTCATTTCGGTACACAGCCCCCGAGCTCGAGGAGATGGCGGATGTCCTGTATCAGGTCAGCAAGGACGTCCGTGCCCGTCTCACCAAGCAAGACATCGCCCGGTTAGGTCTCAACGTGGTGTTGTGGGACTATCGTCGTCGTGGTGACGCCAGTTGGC
>Ga0187809_10000446_pt1 | contig 22392 bp, 27 predicted proteins | sample NC_wetland_sal_i_8_FD_132415 | JGI IMG/M metagenome (GOLD analysis project Ga0187809, IMG submission 132415) | Wetland sediment microbial communities from Neuse River Estuary, North Carolina, USA - ASW_4 | ecosystem: Environmental > Aquatic > Freshwater > Wetlands > Sediment | place: USA: North...
CATCTTCAGCTGCTGCATCCGAACGCCGCGGGCGGCGTCGGCCGAGATCGAACTGCGGTAGCCGTAACGGGCCATCAGCTCCTCGGCGTACACCGCCCAGCCTTCGATGAACGACCCGCTGGCAAACACACCGCGGACCTGGGTCCGGCCGCGGTAGCGGTGGCTGTGGGACAGCTGCTCGACATGGCCCGGCATCGCCTCGTGCACGGTCAGGTTGTGCAGCATGTAGTTGTTGTACTCGCGGTAGAACGAGCTGACCCGCGCCGGCGGCCAGTCGGCCGGCGTCGGCGAGACGGCAAACCGGGTGCGCAGCGGAGCCGACTCCAGCGGTCCGACCGGTTGGCAGTACGCGACCGCGATGCCGCGGTCGATCTCGGGCATCTCCTGGACCTCGACCGGATCGTGGTACAGGGTGAGCAGCTCGTGCTCGGCGACGAAATCGGTGGTCTCGGCCAGCGCGGCCCGGCAGCTGGCCAGGATCGTGTCGCTGGTCGGAGCATCGACGGCCAACCCGTCGAAGGCGGCCTGGATCCGCTCCGGGCCACCGCCGGCCAGCTCGGCCAGCTCGGCCTCGACCCGGGCCAGGTCGTCGTAGGCCTGGGCCAGCAGGGCCTGCGGTTCCCACGGCGTGGCCAGGGTCAAAGCCAGCTTGCGGGCGAACAGGTCCGGGCCGAGGCGGGCCGAGCGGTGTGACCGGGGTAGTTGCTGGCGCAGCCACTGCTGGTGATCGCGCACCGCCGCGGCCGCGATGTCGCTTTCGGCCGCCAGCTCGACCCCGGCTTCGGTGGCCAGCCGGCGCACCTCGCCGGTGATCAGGTGGTGCGTGCCCTCGAGCTGGCTGATCGCCGTCTCGACGTGGACGGGGCTGGGCTCGCCCAACCGAGCCCGCGCCGCGGCCAGATAATCCGGGATGGAACGCAGCCGGGAAGACACGCTGGCCAGCCGGTCCGGCAACGGGGCGAACTCCTGCGAGATCAAGGCGTACAGGGCGCTGCCCGGGTTGTGCTGGAGCGCGTCCCAGCTCGGCTCGTCCAGCTCACCCAGCCGGAGCAGTTCGGCTCGGGTCCGGGTGCGCAGGATGTCCCGGTCGGCCAGCAACTCCGCGGGCAGCGCCTCGAAGCCGTCGAGGTCGTCCAACAGCCGGTTCAGCTCAGCCCGCCGCCGGCTGGCGGCGGTAGTGGTCGGATAGCCGAGCCGGTCGTCGAAGTCGTGATTGCCGAGCACGGTGGCCTGCGCCGGGTACTCCTGGCAGTATGTCGCGATGGCGCGTTCGGCCAGGGCTACGAAGCGATCAGCTTCGGCCCGAGCGGCGGCGGGCTGGTCGGCGGGGTCAGCGGTCATGCTTTGCGACCCTAGCCGCGGGCAGTCGCGAGCAATCGTGCAGCCGCGACAGGTCAGGCTTCGAACGGTGCCGGGGGTGGGCCCATGGTCGAGCTGCCCGAGGTTCGCCGGGTCGCGCTGGCGTTGCCGCGCGCAACCGAGAACCTGGTTCGGGAGTACACCAAGTTCCGGGTCGGCCGAATCGTCTTCGCCTCCGTATCACCGGATGAGCAGCGGCTCGGCGTCGGATTCGACCGGCGGTTGCGCGAGGCGATGGTCCAGGCCGAGCCGGACAAGTTCCTGCTGCCCGGTCGGGGCGACCTGCGCTACAACTGGATCGTGGTCCGGATGCCTGCCCTGGATCGGGTCGAGCTGGCGGAGCTGCTGCTCGAGGCCTGGCAGCTGGTCGTCTCGGCCCGGACCGCGCACGACTTTCTGACCGGCCTGCCCTCGGGCTGGACCCGCAGCGTGTACGAGCACGACCAGTGACCGGCCAGCTCGGTCTGGAGTGGGGACCGGCTGGGGCCCGGGCCGCGATCGAGAGCGCCACCACGGGCAACGCCGCCAGCGACCCGGACGCCACCAACCTCGCCGCCATCGCGCCCATCGCGATCGTGGTGGACGTGCTGTCGTTCAGCACCACGGTGACGGTGGCCGCTGACCGGAACGCGGTCGTCCTGCCCTTTCCCTGGGCCGACCGCGGGGGCGCGGCCGCACTCGCGCGAGGCGTCGGCGCGAGCTTGGCCGGCCCGCGGTCGGGCGATGGCGTGAGCCTGTCCCCGCTTTCCGTCCGCCGAGCAGCGGGATTGGACGCGCTGGTACTGCCTTCGCCCAACGGTGGGAGCATCTCCTTCACCCTGGCCCGAGCCGGTTTCGAGGTGTGGGCCGGGTGCCTGCGCAACGCCAGCGCGGTCGCGGCCGCGTTGCGCCGCCACCTCACCTCGGAGCCGGGGCGGCCGGTAACGGTGATCGCGGCCGGCGAACGATGGCCTGACGGCAGCCTGCGCGCCCCGCCCTGGAGGATCTGCTCGGCGCCGGGGCGATCGTCCAGGCTTTCACGACTGATTCCGGCTCCGCGGTCGACCTCGGCCCGGACGCTCGGGCCGCCGCTGGCGCGTTCGCCGCGATCGACTGCGACCTGGCTGGGGCCCTGGCCAGTTGTGTCAGCGGACGGGAGCTGATCGAGCGCGGATTCGCCCCGGACGTGCAGATCGCCGCTGAGCTCGACCGCTCTTCGCTGGTACCGCGGCTGGTGGGCGAGCGGTTCATCCCGCTGCCGGCGACGTGAGCGCCAGCGCGGGCCCTGTCCCGGCTCTCACCGGGCGCCAATCCGCCTCGGCGCAGCAGTTGGGGCTGAGCACCGAGGCGGACTGATGTGCCAGTGCGGCCGGCGTGAAACCCTCCCCGACGCCGGTGAGATCGCCGGCTGCCACGGACTCGACACCGCGATTCGCTCCGATGCACAGGCATTTCACGTCCCCCGTTCCGGCCGCTTGATCGGCACGCCCGAGACGCTAGCCAGGGCCTGCGACAAAACCGTTCTGACACAATCCGGCGGATGGTCTTCCTGCGCTGGCAATCGCCGACGGCGACCGCGCGCGGCAGCCATCCCGGGGTGTTCGGCCTGGCCAACGGTCTGGCCCGGGACAACAAGCTCGGCCTGGCCGACCGGCTGTGGTGGCGCTGGGCCAACGACGTGCTCGACCGCAGCTACCCCGATCCGGCTCAGGCCGACCCGAGCCTGTTCGACCGCGCTCGCCACCCGGTTACCTCGTGCTGGTTCCGTGACACCGCAGTGGATCTGCTGGCTTGGCTGCCCGGTTATCTGGATTTGCTGGACCGCCACGGGGTGGCCTGGCAGCGGCTGCGTTCCGCCGACCCAGGGGTGATCCTCTACGCCGACGCCGTACAGATCGTGGTCCGGCCGTACCGGCACCAGGAGCAGAATTCGGTGGCCCCGCCGGCAGCGTCGGCGCAGAATCGCAGCAATGGCTGACGGTCGAGCGGGCATCAATGCCGAGTTGGTGCGCCAGTTGGTGGCCGAGCAATTCCCGCAGTGGGCGCGACTCCCCGTCGCGCCGGTTCCGGTCGACGGCTGGGACAACCGGACGTATCGCCTGGGCCCGGAGCTGACGGTCCGGCTGCCCAGCGCGGACGGCTACGTCCCGGCGGTGGCCAAGGAGAGCCGGTGGTTGCCGGTCTTGGCCGAGGGGCTGCCGCTACCCATTCCGGAGATCGTCGCAGAAGGCCGGCCGAGCCGGCACTTCGGCCGGCCCTGGTCGGTCCGGCGCTGGATTCCCGGCGAAGTCAGCACCCCGACCACGGTCGCCGACCACGCCCGGTTCGCCGATCGGCTGGCCGAGTTCTTGCTGGCGCTGCAGGCAATTGACGCCGAGGCCGGGCCGCCGGCCGGTGCTCATTCCTTCTACCGAGGTGCTCCGCTGAGCCACTACGACGACCAGACCCGCCGGTGCCTGGCCGCCGCCGCCGACCGGATCGATGTCGATCGGGTGGCCGGGCTCTGGCAGGAGGCGCTGTCGACCGGCTGGGACCGGCCGCCGGTGTGGTTCCACGGCGACATCGCGGCCGGCAACCTGCTGCTGCGTGACGGTGAGCTGGCCGCGGTGATCGATTTCGGCACGTCAGGGGTTGGGGATCCGGCTTGCGATCTGGTGATCAGCTGGACCTTTCTGGACCGGCCGGGTCGCGCCGCGTACCGATCGGCGATGGCCCAGGACGAAGCGTGTTGGGCCCGGGCCCGGGGCTGGGCCTTGTGGAAGGCGCTGCTCGGCTTGGACGGGCCGGCCGCGGCTGAGAACATCGCCGTGATCGAGGCGGTCCTGAACGATGCGGGCTAACACAGTTAGTTAGAGTAGCCGCGAACCGGACGAAAGCGGGACGAGCAATGCGGCGCCTGAGCATGGTGAGCTTGATGCAGCGCAACTATGACTTCACCCTGCTCTGGACCGGCAACGCGGTGTCCGAGGTTGGCAGCTCGATGAGCACGCTGGTCTTCCCGCTGATCGGTTACGCGGTCACCGGCTCGGCGGCTCAGGCCGGGCTGGCCACCGCTGCGCTGTTCCTGGGCCAGGTGCTGGTGCAGCTTCCGGCCGGGGCGCTCAACGACCGGTGGCCCCGCCGGCGCGTTTTGCTTATGGGCAATCTGGCCGCCGGCCTGCTGTTCGCCAGCCTGGCCGTCACGGCCGCGCTCGGCGCGGTCACGCTGGCCCAGCTCGTGGTAGTGGCCGCCCTCAGCGGTGCGGTCAACGCCTTCCTGCGGCCGGCCTTCTCGGCCTCCATCCGGAGCGTGGTGCCGGATGAGGACAAGCCGGTGGCCTACGCGCAACTGCAAGCCAACGGTCACCTGGCCGGGCTGATCGGACCGCCGATCGGCGGTGCCCTCTACTCGGTGGCGCGGGGGTTGCCGTTCGTGGTGGATGCGGTCAGCTACTTGGCCGAGGCGCTGGCCACCACCCGGATCCGGCACTCGTTGCCGGCGCCGGAACCCAGCGGGAAGAACGTGCGAGCTGACATCGCCGAGGGCCTGCGCTACGCGCTGCGCCATCCGGTCAACCGGGCCATCCTGCTCTGGGGCGGCGCGGTCAACTTCTCGATGCTGTTCGTGCTGGTCGGCGTGACACTGCGGCTGGTCCGGGCCGGGGTGGCACCGGCCGCGATCGGCCTGGTCGAGACTGTCGCCGCCGGGGCCGGCCTGGCCGGCGCCCTGATCGCCCCGGCCATCATCCGCCGGGCCCGGACCGGGCTGACCGCCGTGCTGACCGGGCTGATGCTGGCCCTGATCGTGCTGCCCATGGTCTTCACGACCGACCCATTGCTGATCGGGGCCCTGCTGGCCGGCGGGACCTTCCTGGTGCCGGCCAACAACGCCGGCATCTCGGCCTACCTCTCCACCGTCACCCCCGACCACCTGCAGGGCCGGGTGTATGCCGCCGGTGGCCTGATCGCGGACGGCACCATGCCGGTCGCGCCACTGCTGGCTGGCGTGCTGGTCAGCCAGCTCGGCGCGGGCGCAACCCTGATCGGCGCAGCCTGCGTCGCGGCCAGCACGCTGCCGCTGCTACTGAGCCGGCAGATCCTCAGCCTGGGCCGGCCGGCCAGTTGGAGCCAGCCGAAACCGGTCAGCGCTTGAGCCGGAGCTCCACCAGCACCGGCCCGGTCCGGGCGGACGACCGGGCGCTGGCCCCGCACCCCGGCGCATCGTCGACCCCGGACGCGCACGAGCCGCAGCCGCCGGTCGGGCAGCCGCCGGCCAGTTCCTTGGCCTCGAGCCGGCCCATCCGGACCAGATGCTCGATCGCCGCGTCCACCACATCCGGTCGCAGGCCGGTGTTGCGGGCCAGCTCGGCCCGGGACCGGGCGCCGGCGGTGAACGCGCCGAGCACGGCGCTCAGGGGCGAGCTCATGTCAGCAACCGTCCGAGCTGGAACACCAGGCAAGCGAGCACCCAGGCCACGCTGAGCTGCATCAGGATGCCGAACGCGGTCCAGCGCAGCCCGATCTCGCGGTACTGCGCGGCAACCGTGGCCACGCACGGGGTGTAGGCGAGCAGGAAGATCAGGAACGCGAACACCGCCGCCGTCACCGCGCCGCCGCCGGTCGCGGCGAACGCGGCGTGGATGTGTCCCTGCAGCTGAGCCGGGGACTGGCCGGCGGTCGGATCGGCCGCGGCGTAGGTCTGGGCCCAGGACGTGATCACGGTTTCCTTGGCCACGAAGCCGACCACCAACGAGCTGGCGGTGTGCCAGTCGCCGAAACCGAGGGGCGCGAAGATCGGGGCGATCAGCCGGGCCAGCCCGGCGAACAGGCTGTCGCCCGGTTCGACGTGGCCGAACGACGCCCCGCCCCGAACCGGAATCGCCTGCAGCAACCACACCACCGTCACGGTCGCGACGATGATCCCGCCGGCACTACGCAGGAAGCCCTTCACCCGCAGCCAGGTGACCGAGGCGGTCAGCCGCAGGGTCGGGCGCTGGTAGGCCGGCAGGTCGAGCACCAGCGGCTCCTGGCCCATGCTGCGCCACAGGGTCTGCTTCAGCGCCAGCCCGGCCAGCACCACCAGCAGGATCGAGATGACGTACATGCCGAACACGACCGTGCCGGCGTGAGCCGGGAAGAACGTGGCCGCCACCAGCACGTAGACGGTCAGCCGGGCGCTGCACGAGGTGACCGGGATGAGCAGTGCGGTCAGCACCCGCTGCCGGGCCCCGGGCAGGATCCGGGTCGCACTGATCGCCGGAACGTTGCAGCCGAAGCCGACCACCAGGGGCAGAAATGCCTTACCGGGCAGGCCGATCCGGCGCATCAGCCGGTCGGTCACCACGGCCGCCCGGGCCATGTACCCGGAGTCCTCGAGCAGGGCCAGCAGGGCGAACATGATGATCATCAGCGGCACGAACGTCAGCAGCATGCCGACGCCGGCGATGAGGCCGTTGTCGACGAACTGGACCAGCCAGCTTCCACCCAGACCGAGGTGCTCGAACACCGCGTTGATGCCGCGGGTCAGCGGGCCGGAGAAGAAATTGCCCAGCCCATCCTGGATCGGCGCCGCCACCGCGGTGGTCAGCTCGAACACCGCCCACATCACGGCCAGGAACAGCAGCGGCCCGATGACCGGAGCCGTCGCCCACCGGTCGATCCGGTCGCTGACCGTGGTCCGCGCCCCGGCCGGCATCCGGCTGCCGGCTGACACCGCCGCCTCGATCCAGGCGAACCGCTCGTCGGCCACGGCCAGCTCGTCGTCATGGTCCAGGCCGCCCGGCTGCGGTCGAGGCTCGGGCACGGGGCCGGCCAGTACGGCGGCGACCTCGGCCTGCAGCCGCTGGGCGCCGGCTCGCCGCCGCGGGTCGATCGCGACCACCGCGGCCCCGACCGCCCGAGCGAGCGCAGCCGGATCCACTTCGATGCCGCGCCGCGCGGCCACGTCGTTCATGGTCAGGGCCAGCACCACCCGTTGCCGGTGCTCACGCAACTGCGCGACCAGGTACAGGCTGCGGGCGAGCTGGGCCGCATCGACCACGACCACGGTCACGTCCGGCACCGGACGGTCCACCCCGTAGAGCAGGTCACGAGTCAGTTCCTCGTCGGGGGAGTGCGAATCCAGGCTGTATGCCCCGGGCAGGTCGAGCAGCTCGACCGGGGTGCCGCCGGCCGCCCACGCGGCGCTGCCGACCTCGACCGTGGTGCCGGGCCAGTTGCCCACGGTGCGCTTGCCTCCGGTCAGCCCGTTGAACAAGGTCGACTTGCCGGCGTTAGGCGCTCCGACCAGCGCGACGACCGGCGCGCCGAGAACCGCGGCTGGCCCATCGCCGCCGGCATGGCAGGACGGCGTCGGGCTCGGTTTCGTCGTCGTCACTCCGGCTGCACTCCGACCCGCGCCGCCGTGGCGTGGTCGAGAGCGACCCGGCCGGCGCCGATGCCGAGCAGGCGACCACCGCCGGCGGTCCGGCCCAGCACCATGACCGCAGCCCCGGGCCGCAGGCCGAATTCGGCCAGCCGGGCCCGGACCGGGCCCTCGATCTCGATGCCCGTCACCCGGACCGTGGCGCCTGAGCGAGCAGCGGTGAGGACGGCACCCGGGGCGGGCCCTCGTCGTGGTCGAAGTCGGGACATGGACTCACCGTAACCAATGAAGTTAGGTTTGCCTACCCTGCTTTGGTCCCGTCGAGAGGAGCCTCACTGGATGATCGGCAGGTCGCCGTAGTGACCGAGGACCGTGACCTGGTAGGTGATTCGCATGAGGTAACCGTCGGTGTCGCCGACGGCCCAGTCGAACACGACTTCGACCGCTGAGACGGCCTCGGCGCTGCGCAGCAGGTCGAAGTCGTCTACGGCCCAGCCCGCGTCGACCGCGGTGTGCTCATTCTGGATCGAGCCCAGCAGCACGGTGGGCGCCCACTGCTCCACCACCAGGCCCTGCCCGGTGGGCAGGCCGCGGAGCGGAATCTCGAACGCGCCCTGCCCGCGGTGCCAGCGGCTACCGTCCTGCGGGCCTTGCAGTGGCGGATTGAGAATGCACGTCCCGGACAGGATGAACAGCTCGCGGCCACTCGGGTCCTGGGTGTGCACCCAGTGCTCGCTGCTGAGGAAATTGCCTGCGGTGGTGGGCGGCGTGGTCATCGGCCGGCTCCTCGTTGTCGGTCCGGCCCCGGCGGGCGGACGGATACCGGCGAGGAGGCCGGTGCCGGCCGGATGGATACATCCGGGCCGTTGTGGCAGCATCGGGCGGTGATGAGCCGTCCCGGCCAGGAGCCGCGACTGCGGGAACTGGCCCGGTTGCGCCGGATCCGGGACCGGATCGACCGCGAGTACGCCCAGCCGCTGGATGTCGAGGCGCTGGCCCGGGCCGAACACATCTCAGCCGGGCACCTGAGCCGGGAATTCAAGCAGGCCTACGGTGAATCGCCGTACAGCTACCTGATGACCCGACGGATCGAGCGGGCGATGGCCCTGCTGCGGATGGGCGAACTGAGCGTGACCGAAGTGTGCTTCGCCGTCGGTTGCTCCTCGCTGGGCACGTTCAGCACCCGCTTCTCCGAGCTGGTCGGGCTGTCACCCAGCGCGTACCGCCAGCAGGCCGCAACGTCCACCGCCGGGCTACCCGCGTGCGTGGCCAAGCAGGTCCAGCGACCGGTCAGGAATCAAGAAGCGCCGCGGACCCGGGGACACTAGCGTCACCGCCCATGGACATCAACATTCATTCCAGCTTCCTGCCGCTGCGCGATCCTGAGGATTCGATCGCCTTCTACCGCGATGTGCTGGGCTTCGAGGTCCGGCTCGATGTCGGCCAGGGCGACTTCCGCTGGATCACGGTCGGACCGCCCGACCAACCCGAAACCTCGATCGTGCTCTACCCACCGGATGCCAACCCGGGCCTGACCGAGGACGAGCGCCGGGTCATCGCCGAGATGATGGCCAAGGGCACCTTCGGCATCCTGGTGCTCGCTGCGGCCGACCTCGACGGCACCTTCGAGCAGCTGGCCAGCCGCGGCGCCGAGGTGGTCCAGGAACCGACCGACCAGCCCTACGGCATCCGCGATTGCGCGGTGCGTGATCCGGCCGGCAACCTGATCCGGATCAACCAGACCGGCTGACGGTGGTTGAATCGCGAGACACGGTTGGCCAGAAGGGGTGAGCACGGGATGAGCAGCAGTGCCCGGCCCACAACGGAGGCCGACCGCCACGACCGGATCCGGGTCCACGGCGCCCGCGAGAACAACCTCAAGAGCGTCTCAGTCGAGCTGGCCAAACGGCGGTTGACCGTGTTCACCGGGGTGTCCGGTTCCGGCAAGAGCTCGCTGGTCTTCGACACCATCGCCGCGGAGTCCCAGCGCCTGATCAACGAGACCTACAGCGCCTTCGTGCAGGGATTCATGCCCACCCTGGCGCGGCCCGACGTCGACGTGCTCGACGGCTTGACGACGGCGATCATCGTCGACCAGCAGCGCATCGGCAACGATCCCCGCTCGACCGTGGGCACCGTGACCGACACCAACGCGATGTTGCGGATCCTGTTCAGCCGATTGGGCACACCGCATCTCGGATCACCGCAAGCCTTCTCGTTCAACGTCGCCTCGGCCAGCGGGGCCGGCGCGGTGACCTTCACCCGAGGCGGGCGCGAGGTCAAGGAGCGACGCAGCTTCAGTGTGCTCGGTGGCATGTGTGAGCGCTGCGAGGGCCGCGGTGCGATCAACGACATCGACCTGAGCCAGCTCTACGATCCCGACAAGTCCTTGAACGAGGGCCCGTTCACCATTCCCGGCTACAGCATGGACGGCTGGTTCGGCCGGATCTTCAAGGGCTCGGGCTACTTCGACCCGGACAAGCCGATCGGTAAGTACGGCAAGCGTGAACTCAACGACCTGCTGTACCGGAGCCCGACCAAGATCAAGGTCGAGGGCATCAACCTCACCTACGAGGGGCTGATTCCCAAGCTGCAGCGCTCGATGCTGGCCAAGGATGTCGACACGCTGCAGCCGCACATCCGGGCCTTCGTCGAGCGGGCGGTCACCTTCACCACCTGTCCGGACTGCGACGGCACCCGGCTCAACCAGTCGGCCCGCTCGTCGAAGATCAGGGGCCAGAGCATCGCCGACGTGTGCGCGATGCAGATCAGCGACCTGGCCGACTGGGTCCGGCCGATCACCGACGCCGCGGTGGCCCCGCTGGTGCGGGCCCTGACCGCGACGCTGGATTCCTTCGTCGAGATCGGGCTGGGCTACCTGGCGCTGGAACGCCCGTCCGGCACCCTGTCCGGCGGCGAGGCCCAGCGAACCAAGATGATCCGGCACCTCGGCTCGTCGCTGACCGATGTCACCTACGTCTTCGACGAGCCCAGCATCGGACTGCACCCGCACGACATCCAGCGGATGAACCGGTTGCTGTTGCAGTTGCGCGACAAGGGCAACACCGTGTTGGTCGTCGAACACAAGCCCGAGGTGATCAGCATCGCCGACGAGATCGTCGACCTCGGGCCGGGGGCCGGCAGCGCCGGGGGAGAGGTGGTCTTTCAGGGCTCGCTGGCCGATCTACGCCGCAGCGCCACGGTGACCGGCCGGCACCTGGACGACCGGGCAGCGCTGAAGCCGGCGGTGCGCTCAAGTCGTGGGGTGTTGCCGGTCCGGGGGGCTCGGACCAACAACCTGCGTGACGTCGACGTCGACATCCCGCTCGGCGTGTTGGTGGTGGTGACCGGCGTGGCCGGATCGGGCAAGAGTTCGCTCATCCACGGTTCGGTGTCCAAGCAGGACGGTGTGATAGCGGTCGACCAGACTCCGATCCGCGGATCACGGCGCTCGAATCCAGCTACCTACACCGGCCTGCTCGAACCGATCCGGAAGGCGTTCGCCAAGGCGAATAAGGTGAAACCAGCGCTGTTCTCGGCCAACTCCGAGGGCGCGTGCCCCAATTGCAACGGCGCCGGCGTCATCTACACCGATCTGGCGGTGATGGCCGGTGTGGCCACCACCTGCGAGGTGTGCGAGGGTCGCCGGTTCGACGCCTCGGTGCTCGAGTACAAGTTCGCAGACAAGGACATCAGCCAGGTGCTGGAGCTATCGGTGGCCGAGGCGCTCGACTTCTTCGCCGTCGGGGCGGCGGCGTTACCGGCGGCTGAGACCATCCTGGCCCGCTTGGCCGACGTCGGTCTCGGCTACCTCAAGCTCGGCCAGCCGCTGACCACACTGTCCGGCGGCGAGCGGCAGCGGCTCAAGCTCGCGGCCCGGATGGGGGAGCGGGGCTCGGTCTACGTGCTCGACGAGCCGACCACGGGCCTGCACCTGGCCGATGTCCGGCAGCTGCTGGCGTTGCTGGATCGCCTGGTCGAGTCGGGCACATCAGTGATAGTGATCGAGCACCACCAGGCGGTGATGGCTCATGCCGACTGGATAATCGACCTCGGCCCGGGAGCCGGCCACGACGGCGGCCGGGTGATCTTTCAGGGAACACCGACCGAGTTGGTCGAGGGGCGGGCCACCCTGACCGGGCAGCATCTGGCCCAGTACGTGGCCGGGTAGCGTCGGTCCGTGCAATTCAGCCCGGAACTTCGCGAGCGGGTCGCCACCGGCGAGGTCACGGTGTCGGTGCGGCGCTGGCAGCGGCCGCAGGTCAAGGCCGGTGGCCGCTACCGGGTGGCCGGGGCGACCATCGAAATCACCGCGATCGAGTTGATGCCGTTCGCCTCGCTCACCGATGCCGACGTGCGGCTCAGCGGGGAGCCCGATCGAGAGGTCTTGCGGGCTCGCGCCGCGCACTCCGGCCCGATCCACGATGACACGCTGGTGTACCGCGTGGAGTTTCACGTTCTCGACTAGCCCAATTGCACCGTTCGAAGCGGGAAAGCCGAGGATCGAGGCCTCCGGTGTTACCTCCGGAAACCGCACCACCCGACTGGCTTGTCCCGTATGGTGGTCTCGCCCAGCCCGGTTTACGGGCTACGCGACCCAGGTGCGAATCGGCCGGAGGCACATCGTTGATCATCTTCGGGTTCAAGACGCTGGCCAAACTGCTGGCCACGCTGTCCTACGTCTGCAATAACTGCGCGCAGCCGGCGGCCCATCGAATCTTCACTCGGTGGCGGTGGTTCTCCCTGTTCTTCGTGCCGGTGATCCCGTTGGGTGGCAAGCGCTACTACGACACCTGCATCGCCTGCGGGCGGACCGTCCGGCTGAGCCGGGAACACGCCGAGGGGATCATCGGCCAACCGCCGGTCGATCCCAGTCATGCTCAGCTCGATCCGCAGTACGGCCAGGCTGCGCCGCTCTCGGACCGGCCGTATCCGAACGGCTGATTCCGACCCGGCCAACCGGTGACGTCGGGACTGGCAGGCCACGGCACCAAAGACAACTTGACATAACGCATGGGTCGATGCTGACCTGGCTCATCCGGGGCGGGGCACGGCTCGGCGGTTCTGTCCGCCGATGGCGAGGACCTGACTCACCGGCCGACCCAGCCAGCGGATATCGGATGAGCGTCGCGCCGACCGTCTGGGTCTCGGTCCGCTGGCCTGAGATCGGGATCGAGTCGATTATCGGCACCCGATGCACCATGACGGCACAGCGTCTGCCACGCGGCGGATCGTGCCGGATCGCCAGCCGCCACACCCGGGGCCTCGTTATCCCGGATCCGATAATCAACATTATGTCAATCCGGGGATTGGAAGGCACCCGCCTGGGGCTCTGCCGGCCCGAGCACCGGCGCCACTGAACGGCTCCCTCAGCTCTGGGCCCCGAGGTCTTCCTCGTCACCGGGCATCGTCGCCGCCTCACCGCTGACGTCGTCGATCGCATCGTTGGAACCCGGGTCGGCCGCGGCCCGGCTGGCCGCGCCCGGCTGGTTCGGCTCCGGCTCGACGGCGAGGCCGAGCGCGCGTCGGGCCGCGGACTCCTCCAGACCGAACAGGGTGCGCAGGTTCAGATCCCGCTGCGGGAACGGGATCTCGATCTCGTGCCGCTGCAGGGCGGAGTGGACCGCCCAGTTGTAAGCCGCGAGCACCGCCATGGGCTTGACGGTGGCCTCGGCGGTCAGCCAGACCACCAGCTCGAAGTTCAACGAGCTGTCGCCGAACTGCTGCAGCCACACCTGCGGCCGGCGCGGGCCGTCCAGCGCCTGGGTGAACGGCACTTCGGCCGCGGCTTCGAGCGCCGCCTGCCGGACTCGTTCCTTGTCCGTGCCGTAAGCGACTCCGAACGGCACCCGGAGCCGGCGGGACACATCACGATGGGTCCAGTTCACCACTCGCCCGGCGACGAACTCCGAATTCGGCACCAGGATGTCGATGTTGTCGTTGGTGACCAGCCGGGTAGCACGGATCTTGATGTCGCGGACCTCGCCGGTGATCCCGGACTCCAGCTCGACGAAGTCACCGACCTTCAGCGATTTGTCGAACAGCAGGATCAGGCCCGAGACGAAGTTGCTGAAGATGGTCTGCAGACCGAAGCCGAGCCCGACCCCGAGGCCGCCGGCGATGATGGCAAACCGGCTCAACGGCACGCCCAGCGTGCCGATCGCGAGCAGGACCCCAGCCGCGAGGACCAGGTAGGTCCCCAGTCGCGACACGGTGTACCAGGTCGCTCGGTGCGCACTGCCTTCCCGCTCCGAGTAGCGCGTGATGGCACGCCGCAGCGCCACGATCAGCATGAGCGCCACAACCAGCTCGACGACGGCGGTGACGGCCGCGGCCAGCGTGATCTCGATGCCGGCGACCTGCACGGCGGCGCAAATGGGTAGCCGGTGCATCAATCCAGCAAATCATGGTCCGTCAGCAGGAGGGGCTCGGTCCGCATTCCCGCGGCGCGGCCGAGGACCCCGCCACGTGCTACCCGGACGCGGCCAGAACGCCGGCTAGGGACGCCAATTCGGTCCGCACCACGGCGTAGAACGCCCACTTGCCCCGCTGCTCGCGGGTGACCAGGCCGGCGTCGACCAGCAACTTCATGTGATGGGAGACCGTCGGCTGGCTCAGCCCGACCGGCGCGGTCAGTTCGCAGATGCACGCCTCCCCCGCAGCGGTCGCGGCGATCAGCGACAGCAGGCGAATCCGGGTCGGATCGCCCAGTGCTTTGAAGCTTCGGGCCAGACGCTCGGCATCCTCGACCTCGAGCTCGGTCTCGATCAAGGGACGGCAGCACGCGGGTTGCTCGGCCGGTGCGACCGACACCGCCACGCGAGTGTTCATGACTCGATCGTGACACATGCATTGACAAGTGTCGATACATCGAGCAAAGTCGATGCATCGAGGCTCATCGATCGGAGGCCGTCATGACCGACACCGAACTGCGCGAGCAGGTCCGCGCCCGCTACGCCGCCGCCGCGGCTGCCGTCACCAACCGTGAAGCGCTGAGCCTGGTCGATGCCAACTCCAATCGTCATCGGCCCAGCGCGAACTCATCGTGCTGCGGCGGCACGGACGAGGTCGACACTGCCTTCGGAGCCGCACTGTATTCGGCCGACGAGCACGGTGAACTACCGCCCGAAGCCGTCGCCGCCTCCCTCGGCTGTGGCAACCCGATGATGGTGGCCGAATTGCACGCCGGCGAGCGAGTGCTGGACCTCGGGTCCGGCGGCGGCATCGACGTGCTGCTGTCGGCCCGCCGGGTCGGCCCGACCGGCTTCGCCTACGGCGTCGATATGACCGATGAAATGCTGGCATTGGCCGAGCAGAACAAGGCAAAATCCGGGTTGACCAATGTCGGGTTCCTCCGCGGCACGATCGAGGACGTGCCGTTGCCGGACGCCGCGGTCGATGTGGTGATCTCCAACTGCGTCATCAACCTGTCGACCGACAAGCCGGCCGTGCTCGCCGAGATGTTTCGAGTCCTCAAACCGGGCGGTCGGATCGGCGTCTCCGATATCGTGTCCGAGGACCACCTCTCCCCGGCCGACCGGGCCGATCGCGGCTCCTATGTCGGCTGCATCGCCGGCGCCCTGTCCCGTTCGGAATACCTCGACGGCCTGGCCGCGGCCGGCTTCGTCGATGCCGAGGTGAGCTTCAGCCACGAAGCCGCGCCGGGCATGCACTCGGCCCTGATCCGGGCCACCAAGCCGATCGCCGACTGCTGCCCGCCCGAGTCCCAAGCCAGCTGTTGCGAACCGGCGGACAAGGCCGGCTGCTGCTCCCCAGGCGCGCACGAAGCTGGAACCTGTGGGTGCCGGTGAGCAACCCTCCGGTCGAGATCACCGGCGCCGACGAGGAGCCGGTGCTGGCTCGGCTGTCAGCTTTGGATCGTTTCCTGCCGGTCTGGATCATCGCCGCCATGCTGGCCGGCTTGCTGCTGGGTCGGCTGATCCCTTCGCTGGCCGATCGGCTCGATGCGGTCAAGCTCGGTTCGGTCAGCCTACCGATCGCGATCGGCCTGCTGTTGATGATGTATCCGGTGCTGGCCAAGGTCCGGTACCGGCAGTTGGACCGGGTGACCGGGGATCGCCGGTTGCTCATCAGCTCCCTGGTGTTGAACTGGTTGATCGGCCCGGCTCTGATGTTCGCGCTGGCCTGGATCCTCCTGCCCGACCTGCCGACCTACCGAACCGGTCTGATCATCGTCGGCCTGGCTCGCTGTATCGCCATGGTGCTGATCTGGAACGACCTGTCCGGCGGGGACCGGGAGGCGGCCGCGGTCCTGGTCGCGATCAATTCCGTCTTCCAGATCCTGGCCTTCGGCCTGCTGGGCTGGTTCTACCTGCAGATCCTGCCCGGCTGGCTCGGCCTGGACCAGGTTCGGGCCGGCTTCTCCATCTCCTCGATCGTCGTATCGGTGCTGGTCTTTCTCGGCATTCCGCTGGTCGCCGGTTTCCTGACCCGCTCGCTCGGCGAGCATCGCAAAGGCACCTCCTGGTACGAAGGCCGGTTTCTGCCCCGGATCGGACCGGTCGCGCTCTACGGCCTGCTGTTCACCATCGTCGTGCTGTTCGCCCTGCAGGGGCACACGATCACGGCCCGGCCGCTCGACGTGGCCCGGATCGCGCTGCCGTTGCTGGCCTACTTCGCGATCATGTTCGGCGGCGGATTCGCCCTCGGATACCGGCTCAAACTCGGTTACGCCAAGACCGCTACGGTCGCTTTCACCGCCGCCGGTAACAACTTCGAACTGGCCATCGCGGTGACCATCGGCGTCTTCGGTGTCACCTCGGGTCAGGCCTTGGCCGGCGTGGTCGGTCCCCTGATCGAGGTGCCGGTGCTGGTCGCCCTGGTCTACGCCGCGCTCTATTTCCGGCGGCGGTTCTACTCGAATGCGGAGGCAGTATGACCAGCGATCGACCGTCCGTGCTGTTCGTGTGCGTGCACAACGCCGGGCGATCTCAGATGGCCGCCGGTTGGCTGGACCGGCTGGGCCACGGCCGCATCGACATCCGCTCGGCCGGCTCCCAGCCCGCGGATCAGATCAACCCGATGGCGGTCGCGGTCATGGCCGAGGTCGGCCTCGACATCACCGGCGAGCAGCCGAAACTGCTCACCGACGAGGCGGTCGTGGCCGCCGACGTGGTGGTCACCATGGGCTGCGGTGACAGCTGCCCCTACTTCCCGGGCAAGCGCTACGAGGATTGGGTCCTGCCGGATCCGGCCGGCCAGCCGATCGAGCTGGTCCGGCAGGTGCGAGACGAGATCCGCCAGCGCGTACAGGACCTCGTCGAGAGCTTGCTCCCCGCCGCTGCCGAGCCCGACGCGGCGCCCTCCTGAGTGGACGGCAGCAGTTGCGCTAGCAACAAGCGTGCTCAGCGTGGTGCACCTTTTCACCGGCGACCCCCGGCAGGGTGAAGGCTGGGTCGGCGGGCTGATCGAGCTCGCAGTCCCGCTGGCCGGCGTTGCGCTCGGCCTGAGATCAGCACGACCCAGCGTTTGCCCGCCGGACCGCGGTGAGCCCCTGATCCTGGCGATCGTGGTCGGATTCGTGCTGGTGATGCAACTGCTCGACCCGAACGAGACTGCGGCCAACCGGACCGAACCGGCGGTAGGTTGTGGGCTATACCTCGGCGCACTCATCCTCGAGTTGCCGCTCACCCGCTGGCGCCGTCGGCGTCCGGGGCAGCGCCAGCGCCCGGCGCAGGATAGGCCGAGCTTTCTCTGATGATCAGTCGATGCCCGACCACCACCTCGGTCGGCTCCACGGTGACGCCGTTCAGCCGCCCCAGCACGCGATCGACGGCGGTTTCGGCGATCGCCTGCTTGTCCGGTGCGATGGTGCTCAGCCGTGGTCGGGAGAAACGCCCGTCTTCGATGTCGTCGATTCCGATCACTGCCACGTCATCCGGCACCCGGACGCCGCGGTCGGCCAGGGCGCGGATGGCACCCAGGGCCAACTCGTCGGTGAAGCAGACCAGGCCGTCGCAGTCGATCCCGCGGTCCAGCAGTGTCGCCGCCGCCATCATCCCGTCGCAACGGTGCAGCGTGGTGGTAGCGAGCTCGCGCCCGGCCGCGGACTTGAGCCCGGCCGACCGTAGCGCCTGCCTGAACCCGCGCACGCGCAGCGCCGCGGTCTGGTTGGCCAGGTGCGGTTGCCGCCCGATGGCGACCAACGAGCTGCGACCGGTCTGGAGCAGATGCTCGGTCGCGGTCCGGGCCGCGGCGACGTTGTCGATGGCGACCCGGTCGACCGAACTGGCCGCCCGCTCCCCCAGCAGCACCAACGGCCGGAATCCGGCCGCCGCGGCCACCTGGTCCGGTGACAGCCCCCAGGGACTGACGATCAGGCCGTCAACCAGCCTGGCCTCGGACCCGGCGAGCAGGGCGGCCTCCCGGGCCGGGTCGCCCCGGGTCTCGTCGACCAGCACGGTCCAATCCCGCTCCGCCGCCTGCCGCACGATCAGCGCCGCCAGCTCGGCAAAGTACGGCGAGGTCAGCTCCGGCAGCACCAGACCGAGCAGGCCGGTTCGGCCACGTCGCAGCTGGCGAGCGGCCAGGTTGGGCCGGTAGCCCACCGCAGCGATGGCCTCTTGCACCGCCGCCCGGGTCGCGGGCGCGACGTGCCGGTACCCGTTCACCACATTGGACACCGTCCGCACCGAGACGCCGGCGCGCTCGGCCACCACCCGCAGGTTGGGCGTCAGGGCCGGTTGATCCCGCGTCATGGGCCTCAGTATGCCGGGCCTGGGGACGTCCGCTTGCCCTCTGTCTTGCAACGTTGCAAACTGGGAGGACCAACGAAGGGATTTCAGGCTGTGACTTCAACGCAAACCGAGCTGCCCGCGGTGTCGGCCGACGACGTGGCCACTCTCCGGCAGGACGGCATCATCGGCCACAAGGGCGCATTCCCGGTCGCGCTGATCGATGAACTGCGCGCCGACGTCGAGGCGGCCTACGCCGAGGCCCGGCAACGCCCGGGCGGCGCGATCGGGCGGGGTCCGCAGCGGTGGTACGTCGAGGTTCATCCCGAACAGCTGCGCGCGTTCCCGGAACTGGCCGGCCACCCCTGGCTGCAGGGGATCTGCGACGCCGTGCTCGGTCCGGACTGGCACATCGTCGAGGTTGGATTCGACATCCCGTTCGCCGGAGCGCAGAACCAACCGTGGCACCGGGACTTCCGTGCCCCCGAGGAAACCGTGCGAGCGCACCGGCTGACCTCGCTGGCCTTCAACGTAACCCTGGTCGACACCGAGCCCGACATGGGGCCGTTCGAGATCGCGATCGGGACCCAGTACGACGACGGGGCCGACTTCGACCACGGCATGTTCCCGGCCAAGGATCGCTATCCGCGCTACCAGGAGCGAGCCGTCCGCAAGTACCCGCGCCGGGGTGACATCTCGGCCCGCTCGGCGCTGACCATCCATCGCGGGACCGCCAACCACTCGATGAAGTCGCGACCGGTGCTGGTGCTGGGCGTCGACGGCCCGGAGGCCAACAACTCCGCGCACCACGATCTGGCAGTAACCCCGGGCTATCTGGCCGCGCTGCCCGAGCCCGTCCAGCGCCGCCTGACCTGTCCGGTCGTGCCGACGCTGTCGCCGATCACCCAGAAGCACGACATCGAGGGCTTGGTGATGGGCGCGACCGAGGACGAGTGAGCCACCCCGACCGGGCGGCCGGACTCCCGCGCGGTGCGCCATCGGCGATCATCAATGACATGCAACCCGAAGCCGAGGTCCGGGCCGCGTTCACCGAGCCGGAAGCATTCTGGAGTTCTCCGCTCTACCGGCGACTGTCGAAGGTGGTGGCCGAGGACCCGCAGCTAGTCCGGCTGGCCGCGCACACCCGGGCTGGTCAAGTACCGACGTTCGCCCTGTTCGGCGCCGTCCAGTACCTGCTCCTGGCCGGTTGCGACGATCCGCTGGCCGGGTATTACCCGTCCATCCGAGGTGATCGAGCGCGGCCACCCGACCACGAGCTAGCCGATCATTTCCGGCAGTTCACCCGCCGGCACCGGCCGGAGCTCATCCAGCTGCTGACCACCCGGCTCGTTCAGACCAATCAGGTGCAGCGGGCGCTGGGGCTGCGGTTGGGGCTGCACGTGGTCGGCCGGGACCAGGCGGACCGGGGCCGGGCCGGCGCAGTCCACCTGCTGGAAATCGGCACGTCGGCCGGCCTGGTGCTGCGCCAGGCCGCCTACGGATACCACCTCGGCGGCTGCCGCTTCGGCCGTCCCGACTCACCGGTCCAGCTCCGGGCCGAGTGGCGATCGGCCGAGCCGGTGCCTGACCTCGACCAGCTGCCGGACCTGGCCAGCACCACCGGGCTCGATCTCAACCCGCTGTCGGCCGACGATCCCGAGGACCGCCGCTGGCTGGAGGCGTTGGTCTGGCCGGAGGACCGAGCCAAGGCACTGCTGCTCGATGCGGCGTTGGACCTGGCCGCCGAGCTTCCGCTGCCGATACTGGCCGGTGACGCGCAGCATCGGTGCGCGGACTGGGCCGCGGACCTGCCGGATGGGCAGACCCGGGTCGTGTTCCACTGCGCCACCCGGATGCACGTGCCCGGGCGACACCGGCCGGCGTTCGACCAGGCCATCGCCGACGTCGGGCGGCGGGGACCGCTCTACCGGATCGCCATCGAAGGCGCCGGCCTGGTGGTGATCGACCCGGACGGCGTGGCTCGGACGCCCTACGACGTGAACGGACACCTGGAATGGGTCGCGCCGGCCGCCGGGCTAGGGTGAGCCCGTGCCCTCCGAGCCCAGCTTGGCCGCGCCGATCCCTGAGGCCGATCGGGACGAGCTGACCGGCCTGCTCCGGGAGTTCTTCGCCGCGTTCAGCTCGGGCCCGGACGTCGAGGCGCGGTTGGATCGGTTGTCGCGCCTGTTCGTGGCCGAAGCGGTGATCACCAAGACCTGCGGTGCCCAACCGGTGCACTACGACGTCGAGCAGTTCATCGCCCCGCGCCGGCAATTGCTGACCAGCGGCCGGATCACCGAGTTCGCCGAATGGCCGGTCAGCGGATCGTGGCACTGTTTCGGCGATATCCCGCACTGGTTCGGCCGATATGCCAAGTCCTGGCAGGAAGACGGCGGTGAGCTGACCGGCGCCGGCATGAAAAGCCTTCAGTTCGTCCGGACCGCCGCCGGTTGGCGGATCAGCGCCGCGGCCTGGGACGACCAGCGCCCAGGGCTCCGGCTGCCCGGCTAGCACCCGGAATGTCGCGGACCGCCGGCCGGTTACACCGGACATGACTACTGCGAACCGTCCGGTGAAGCAGCCCGGACCCGACCACCCGATCACCGTCTCGGCCAGCGAGCAACGGGTCACGGTGCGCTTCGCCGGTCAGGTGGTGGCCGAAACCCGTCGGGCCCTGTCGTTGCAGGAGGCCGACTACCCGGCGGTGCTCTACGTCCCGCGCGAAGATGCCCGGGCCGAGTTGTTGCAGCGTAGCGACACCACGACCTATTGCCCGTTCAAGGGTGAGGCCTCCTACTACACCATCGAGGTGGCCGGCCAGCAGGCCGTGGATGCCATCTGGACCTACGAGAACCCGTATCCGGCCGTGGGCGAGATCAAGGACTACCTCGCGTTCTATCCCGACCGGGTCGACGAGATCTCGGTGTCCTGACCGGAGGCCGGCGTCTGATCGGCTCGGCAGGTGGGCAGACTTCCCTCGTGGCCAGCCTGAAACCGACCAGCGTGACCCTGGGAACTGACAACGTAGCGGCGCTGGCTCGGTTCTATCAGCGCCTGCTCGGCTGGGACCTCGCCAGCGCCGACGACAACTGGGCCATGCTGCGAAATCCGGCCGGCGGCGTCGGTCTCAACTTCCAGCACGAACCGCACCACGCGCCCGCGGTCTGGCCCGGCGAGCCCGGCCAGCAGCAGATGATGGTTCATCTCGAGATCCTGGTCGACGAGCTTGACGCCGCGCTCGAACACGCCCAGAAGTGCGGGGCGAAACTGGCCGGCTTCCAGCCGCAGGCCGACGTCCGGGTTTGCATCGACCCGGCCGGGCATCCGTTCTGCCTGTACCAGTCTGGCTGAGCCCGGATGCACGCGGTCACGGTGCGGGATTTCCGGAGCGAGGATGCTGACTCGGCCGACCGCGTGCTGAGCGCTGCCTTCGGCCGGTCCGAGGTGGCGCAGTTGTCTCGAGAGCTGGCCGAACTTCCGGGTCCGGGAGCGCGTCTGGTCGCCACGGACGCAGGCGAGGTGCTCGGCCTGGTCCAGCTGTCGCCGGCCTGGCTGGACGCGCCGGCCCGGCTGGTCGACGTGCTGGTCCTGAGCCCGCTCGGGGTCCGGCCCGATCAGCAAGGCCGGGGCATCGGTGGCCAACTGGTCCGTGCTGCCATCGCTCGGGCCGGCGAACTCGCCACTCCCCTGCTGTTCCTGGAAGGTTCGCCGCAGTACTACCCGCGGTTCGGGTTCCGGCCGGGTAGCGAACTCGGTCTGATCCGACCGTCGGTCCGGATTCCCGAGCCGGCCTTCCAAGTGATCGAGTTTCCCAACCATCAGCAGTGGATGACCGGAGCCCTGGTCTACCCGGACGTCTTCTGGCGTTTGGACTGCGTCGGGTTACGAGACTGGTCGGAGTCAGCTGGCCGCCAGGTCTCGCATCGGAAGCAGGCCCATTGCCGCGTTGACCTCGTCCAGGGTCTCAGCGGCGGTCAGGCGGGCCTGGCGGTTGCCCTGGCGCAGCAGGGCGGCGGC
>Ga0187809_10000447_pt1 | contig 22373 bp, 19 predicted proteins | sample NC_wetland_sal_i_8_FD_132415 | JGI IMG/M metagenome (GOLD analysis project Ga0187809, IMG submission 132415) | Wetland sediment microbial communities from Neuse River Estuary, North Carolina, USA - ASW_4 | ecosystem: Environmental > Aquatic > Freshwater > Wetlands > Sediment | place: USA: North...
AGCGGCTGCGGCAAATCGACGCTGCTGAACATGGCGGCGGGATTGCTGCCGCCGAGTGCGGGACAGGTGCTGTATCGCGGCGCGCCGGTTCCTGTCCCGAACACCGATGTCGGGTATCTGACGCAGCGCGACACCCTGCTGCCGTGGCGCACGGTGGAGGACAACGTCGCCATCGCGATGGAGTTGCGCGGCAACTCCCGCAGCGAACGCTACGGGCGCGCACATGAGTGGTTGGCGCGCATGGGACTTACGGGGTTCGAGAAATCGTATCCGGCGCAACTGTCCGGCGGCATGCGGCGGCGCGTGTCGCTGGCGCGCACGCTGGCGTACGAACCGGAAACCATCCTGATGGACGAACCCTTCGGCGCACTGGACGCACAGCTGCGCCTGGTAATGCATGACGAGCTGCTGAAGCTGTGGACGGGCACCAGCAAGACGGTCGTGTTCGTCACCCATGACCTTGCGGAGGCGATCACGCTGGCCGATCGTGTCGCGGTGTTCTCCTCCCGCCCCGGCCGTATCCGGGCGATCGAGACGATCGACCTGCCGCGCCCGCGCGACGTGTTCCGCGTGCGCTTCGACCCGCATTTCGGCGAACTGCACGACCGGTTGTGGTCGTATCTGGAAGCGAGCGTGCGTGGCGACATCATGGTGAACTGACAATGTCCGAAGCAGAGTTTTCCCCGGTCCTCGCCGACGTCGTGCCACCTTCCAAGGCGGACGAGGCGCCGATTGCGGGCCGCGCCTGGGTGTCGGTGTGGCTGTGGCGTCTCGCGATCATCGTGGTCGGGCTGTCGGCGTGGCAATTCGCCAGCGGGCGGCTGATCAAGCCGTTCTGGGTGTCCAGCCCGGCGGCGATCTGGGACCAGTTGGCGACGTGGATCTCCACCGGCGAGTTGTGGATGCATGTCGAGGTGACGCTGACGGAAACCGTGCTGGGATTCGTGTTCGGCGCGGCGGCGGGTATCGCGGTGGGTCTGGCGCTGGGGCTGAACCGGAAACTCGCATCGGTGCTCGACCCGTTCATCGTCGCGTTCTACAGCCTGCCGAAGATCGCGCTGGCGCCGCTGTTCATCCTGTGGTTCGGCGTCGGCCTGACCTCCAAGGTCGTGCTGGCGATGTTCGTCGTGTTCTTCCTGGTGTTCTACAACACCTATGCCGGCACGCTGGCGGTGGAGCAGGAGCTGGTGGACGTGCTGCGGCTGATGGGCGGCACGCGCTGGCAGATCATTCGAAAGGTTATTCTTCCGTCGGCGCTGATCTGGATTTTTACCGGTATGAAGAGCTCGGTGCCGTACGCGCTGATCGGCGCTGTGGTGGGCGAGATGATGGCCTCCAACAAGGGCCTCGGCTACCTGATCCAGGCGGCGGCGGGGCAGTACGACACCGGCGGCGTGTTCGCCGCGCTGTTCGTGCTGATGATCATCGCCACCGGGCTGCACGAAATGCTGAAGCAGAGCGAACGGCTGATGCTGCGGTGGCGCGAAGAAGGCCATTGATCGCGGCACCAAGCCACGACACGGAGGAACCATGCCAAGCTTCCGACCGACGCCTGACCTCGACATGCACTACGTGGTGGACGACTTCACCGATCCCTGGCGCACTCCGGAAACCATCCTGGCGCTGCACGGCAATGCGGAGAGCGGCCTGGCCTGGTACGCCTGGATGCCGCATCTGGCCCGCCGCTACCGCGTGGTGCGGCCGGACATGCGCGGCTTCGGCCAGTCCACGCCGATGCCGCGCGACTATCCCTGGAGCATGGACGGCGTCATCGACGATTTCTGCAGGCTGATGGACCACCTGGAAATCCCGCGCTTCCACCTGCTGGCCGCCAAGATCGGCGGCACCATCGCGCGTGCCTTCGCCGCCCGCCGGCCGGAGCGGGTGATGACGCTGACCGTGGTCGGCACGCCGACGCCGCTGCGCGCCGGCGCTCTGGAAAGCGTGCCGGAGCTGATCCGCGATTTCGAGACGCATGGCGTCGAACACTGGGCACGGCAGAACATGGGCCGCCGCCTGGGCAGCGCCTTCCCGCCGGAGGGCGTGGAATGGTGGAGCCGGTACATGGGCCGCACCGCGGCTTCCACCCAGATCGGCTTCATGGGGCCGATCGCCGCCGCCAACATCCGCGCCGACCTGCCGAACATCCGGTGTCCGACGCTGGTGGTGGTCACCGAGCAGAGCGCACTCGGCAGCGTCGAGGAAACCCGCGCCTGGCAACAGCAGATTCCGGATTCCGAGCTGGTGGTGCTTCCGGGCAATTCGTACCACGTCGCGGCGACGCATGCCGACCAGGCGGCGGCGGCGACGCTGGATTTCCTCGCCCGCCGCGGCGGGGCATAGTCGCGGCGAAGAATCGAGGAGACGTCCATGCCGGCCCCATACGCCACCCACCGTGCCCAGCTGAAAGCCATCCTGCTGTCCTGGGGCATGCCGGAGGACAACGCCGAAACCACCGCCGACATCCTGTCCTGGGCCGACCTGCACGGCGTGGACAGCCACGGCATGTCGATGATCCCCGGCTATGACCGCATGCGCCGCACCGGGCGCGCGAAGATGGATGCTCGGCCGAAGATCGTGAAGGAGACACCGGTTTCCGCGCTGGTGGACGGCGGCGGCGGGCTGGGCCACGTGCCGGCGCATTTCGGCATGTCGGTAGCGATCGACAAGGCGAAGCAGTCGGGCATGGCAATCGCCGCGGTGAACAACTCGGCGCATTTCGGTGCCACCGGCTACTACACGCTGATGGCGGCGAAGGCGGGGCTGATCGGCATGGCGTGCACCAGCGCCTCCGGCATCCAGGTGGCGCCGACCTTCGGCAAGCAGGCGCGCCTGGGCACCGATCCGTGGTCGTTCGCCGCGCCCACCGCCGACGGCCGCCCGTTCCTGCTGGACATGGCCACCACGACAGTGGCCGCAGGGCGCATCCGCAACAAGGCGAACGAGGGCCTGCCGACGCCGGACGGCTGGGTGCTGGACAGCGAAGGCCGCCCGAGCAACGACCCGCTGGTCGCGCGGGAGAAGGGCGGGTTCCTGACCTCGCTGGGCGGCTCGCCGGAGAATTCTTCGTACAAGGGCTATGGGCTGGCGGCGATGGTGAACATCCTGGGCTCGTGCCTGTCCGGGGCGACGCTGATCACCGACCCGATGCACACCAAGAAGCCGCAGGGCATGGATATCGGCCACTTCTTCATGGCGATCGACCCGGGCCTGTTCCGCGACCGCGACGCCTTCACCGCCGACGTGACGCGGTTCTGCGCCGATCTGCGTGCGACAACGCCCATGGACCCGAAGCAGCCGGTGATGGTGGCGGGCGATCCGCAGTGGAATTACGCGGAGAAGCGAATGGCCGAGGGCATTCCGGTCGGGCCGGGATTGCTGCAGCAGGTGCGGCAGATCGCCCAGGCGAGCGCGGCGCCCTGGCTGCTGGATTGAGGGGGGCGGACGAGACGCCGCCGCTGTCTTCGGACCGTGTGACGATCCTCGTCTGACCGCCGTCCCGCCAGGGTTCACACGGAGGGCACGAGGGTTCAGGCCGGCGGCCGGCCCTGCGCGTGTTCTACGCCTTCGATCCCCGCCGCGTGGCCATCCTGCTGATCGGCGGCGACAGGACGGGGCGCGACGGCGATGCGTTCGAGGCGCAGATCGTCGACTACCATAGAGGATGACCATGGCTATTCGCACGGAAGACGTTGCCGGCCTGGACTTCGCCGACGTCGCGCGTGACCAGCCGATCGGGCCGGTCACCCCCGGCGACGTGCTGCGGGAGGAGTTCATGCTGCCGCTCGGCCTGTCGGGGCGCGCGCTGGCGTGGGAACTGGGCGTGCCGTCGAACCGCATTACCGGGATCGTCGCGGGCGCGCGCTCCGTGACCGCCGAAACCGCGATCCTGCTGGGCGAGCGGTTCGGCACCTCGGCGGAGTTCTGGCTGAATTTGCAGATGGCGCATGACCTGGAGCAGGCGCTCGGCAGCGGCGACGGGCGGCGTAAGGGGCAAGCACAATCTCAAGCGCATCACCGGCCTGCTGGGATTGTCGGACTTGTGGTCGCCCGGAGCGCGTTGTGGCAGGATTGACCGTGCGGCGCTCGGCTGGCGCTGCGAGCCTTGCGGATTTCAGGTGACCTGATCGTGGCTGTGACTGCACAGACACCGGACGTGGAGCGGGCGATCGCCCTATTCCTCGGCGCGCTCCGCAAGGAGTACACGGTGGATGAGGTGCGCCTGTACGGCTCGCGGGCGCGTGGCGATTTCCGGCCGGACAGCGACGTTGACCTGGCCGTCGTGCTGCGCGGCGAGCGTGGCGATGTGTGGGAGACCGCCCAGGCGCTCGCCAACATCACGTTCGACGTGCTGGGGGAGACCGGCGTAGCGGTGTCGGCGCTGCCGCTGTGGCACGACGATTTCGACCACCCGGAGCACGCGAGGAACCCGGCGCTGATCCGGAACATCAAGCGGGATGGGATTCGCCTGTGACATCTCCCTTCCTGCAAAAGGCTGAGACCGGCGTGAAAAGCGCCAAGGTGCTGCTTGAGCTCGGCGATACCGACGGCGCGTGCAGCCGGGCGTACTACGCAATGTATGATGCCGCGCGGGCCACGTTGGAATGGGCCGGCGTTGCGCCGGCGCACGGGGCGTTCAAGACGCATCACGGCGTGATAGCGGCCTTTTCGCTGCACCTGGTGAAGCCAGGCTTGTTTCCGGCCGAACCTGGCCGCGCCATCCAGCGCGCGCAGAGCGTGCGGCAGGTGGCCGACTACGAGGCGTCGCCGGTGCCGTACGACCACGCGGCCGATACCGTGCGGGCGGCGGAAAGCTTCGTGTCCACGGCGGCGACCCTCGTCGCGAAGCCGTATCAGTGAGTAGCAGTTGCTTCGGAGAACCCGCCCTTACCGGCGGTTGCCCACAGCGCTCGGGACTATGCGGCGCTGTACCGGGCGGGGGAGGCCGAGGGCGATGACTGAGGCGCTGCACGGGACGGCGGGTTAGGCGGCGAACCCGCCCTGGCCCGCGATTGCCGCTACGTCACGCGCGCCATGCAGCACGCGGATGATGACCACAGCATCGGGCATGGGACGATCGTAAATCGCCTACCGATGATGAAACGTGACGCGCAGGCCGGGCGGCAACGGCTCTCGCGCCGGAGCGGCAAGGGGAAGGTGGCGCACGGGCTCGCATGCTGCCTCGATGGCGGCGAGAAAACGTGAGGCGAGTTCTTCGGAGGCCGTCGTCGCCAGCCAGGCCCGGATTTCGGCGAGATCGGCCTCCGCCGCATCGGTCAGCCGGAGCGGGAGCGGCTGGCCGATAGCTTCCTCCCGCGTTGGATGATCCGATCAGCGTCGAAATCCTTCACGCGGCCGGCGGCGAGATCGGCAAGCCCCTGATCGATGTCAGCCTTGAGGGCGGCCAGCTCCTGCAAGTGCAGCGCACGCCTGACCTTCCAGTCGCGCAGCGCCTCGCGCACGACTTCGCTGCCGGATGCGTACTCGCCGTGCTCGACCGCATCCCTGACGGCGGCGGCCATCTCGGCCGGCAAGGTGATGGTCATTCTCTCAATCTCGGCCATCGCTGGTCTCCGTTCAGCATGGTTCACACGTCATCATCTGCCGGGGAGAGGGACCCGTATGAGGCGCTGATCGAGGAAACTGAGGACGGCAGGCAGTTCCTCATCCGCGACATGAACGGGGTGGTCGCGCCCTTTCGGCTGTTCCTGTGAAGCGCCACTTGGCTCGGCCTCTGTTCTGGTAGGCTCGGAATGCAAGACGTGATGAAGGCGGGTAGGCATTCAGGACATCTCTTGCGATCCAAGCCGATCGGCTCAACTTGGTTCTTGCGCGGTGGCATTGTATTGTTGGGGGGAGGCTCTGTCCTAGGTGCAATTAGCGGCGATAGATGTCCGAACAGCTGATTTCGGAAACTCTTGCCGCCGAGGCTGAACCAAGAGCAGGCCGTCAAGTCGCGCCTGTGGGGGGCGTGCAGTTCCTGGTTCCTGAGCGCCCGAGACTGCACTCGGAAGCCTGATCTCGCTGCACCGCGATCCGACTAAATTGCAGGCCCTTTTCTTCATGGGAGCCCTTGATGACAATGATATTGTCAGAGTCGGCAATCACCTGTTCGAGCGTATGTTGGTACTTGGGATGGTGTCCCGGCACGAGATTGGCTTCGGGATTCCAGGCGCCGACAACACCGGCTAACCAGTCGGCAGCACGAATCATGTGATCGAACCACATGACCTCTTGCGGGCCGCTGCGATCGGGGCCGGCGGCAACAGTTCGTGTATTCCTCATATCGACAGCAAAGGCATCGCAAAGCGCGTGGAGACTGCCAAATGTATAGTCTCGCCAAATCCCATCGCACCAGTTGGTCATATCGTCCCGATCGGGGAACCAGCCGAGAACTTCAGACCGGCCTTCGCGCCCGAGAACAAAAGTCAGGATAGCGAAAAGCTGCGCCAACACCCATATGTTTGCGAGCAATTTTGTGTTGAAACCTCTTGCATCGGACTTAGCTTTGAGAGACTTGAAACGGGTAATCTGCGCCCGGGACTCTTCGTCAACGGCCCTTTGTTCCAAGGCTTCGAGCGTCAATCGAACATGCTCTCGTGCCACTGCCAAAGCATTGCTTTCTGGACCATTGTAGAAGACCGGGCGCCGCTTGTTGAAGGCTACAACAACATGGAAGCGTCGTGAGTCCTTGAGCCAAGCGGCGGCTTCCGGGGTCAAGATTTTCGTGTTCTTTAGGTCTTTCGGCAAAGCATCGACGGCATCTGCGGCAATTCGATCCGGCCAGTCATCATAGGGCCAGAATGTGAATGCAAAGCAGTCAAAGAACCGAGCTGGATCACTTAATGAAAAATCCGCCGCGATCATCCACTTGCGAACGCCAGGGTTTCGCTGAAGGTACCTTCGGAAGAGGTCGATGGCACTGCCGTCAAACGTCTGGAAGAAAGCTCTGGCGAACTCAACTGAAGTAAACATCGAGCATCCCTGGACGAAAACGGCTTCGGTGGACAAAATTTTCAGTTAACGGAAGGTTCGTGTCCGCCTACCCAAACTTCCCTGACCTTGGGAACCCGTTGGGCGGCAGTCGCCCGGCCTGCGCGCGCTCGCCGAGCCAATCCCGCAGGTTGGTCTCCGTCCGCACCCGCTCGCCGCTCTTCCAGCTCAGCCCCTCCGCCAGCCGGAACACCCGCACGTCCGACAGCGCGCCATCCTTGTAGCGCTGCAGGATCACCCCCGCGCCGCGCGCCATCTCCGGCACCTGGTCCAGCGGGAAGACAAGCAGCCGCCGGTTGGTGCCCACCACCGCGACGTGGTCGCCTTCCACCGGCGTGCACAGCGCCGCCTCCTCGCCCGGCTTCAGGTTCAGCACCTGCTTGCCGGTGCGCTTCTCCGCCCCCAGCTCGCCCGCCGGCACCACGAACCCGCGGCCACTGCTCGAAGCGACCAGGTACTTAGCCCCCTCCAGCGGCACGAACAGCGCCACCACGTCGTCCTCGTTGCTCAGCTCCGCCATCAGCCGCACCGGCTGTCCATCCCCCCGCCCCCGCGGCACATCCGCCGCCTTCAGCGTGTACGCTCTGCCGTTGGTGGCGAACAGCGTCAGCCGGTCGGTGGTGAAGCACGGCAGCAGCAGCTTCAGCTTATCGCCTTCCTTGAAGCGCAGCTCGTCCGGCGCGGCGACGGTGCCGCGCATCGCGCGGATCCAGCCCTTGTCGGACAGGATCACGGTGATCGCCTCACGCTCGACGAACGCGTCGGAGGTCACCTCCACCGCGGCCGGCGGCGCACCGACCTTGGTGCGGCGGTCGCCCAGCGCGCCGCTGCCGAAGCGGGTGCGGATCGCCTCGATCTCCTCGGTGATCCGCGTCCAGCGCAGCGAGTCGTCCTTCAGCAGCGCCTGCAGCTCCTTGCGCTCCTTGGTCAGCGACTTGTGCTCCTTGCGGATCTCCATCTCCTCCAGCCGGCGCAGGGCGCGCAGGCGCATGTTCAGGATCGCCTCCGCCTGCACGTCGGTCAGCGAGAAGCGCGCCATCAGCTTCGGCTTGGGTTCGTCCTCGGTGCGGATGATGCGGATCACCTCGTCCAGGTTGAGGTAAACCAGCAGGTAGCCTTCCAGCACCTCCAGCCGGCGCTCGATCGCGGCCAACCGGTGGTTGGAGCGGCGGACCAGCACCTCGTGCCGGTGGTCCAGCCAGCTGCGCAGCACCTCGGGCAGCGACATCACCCGCGGCGTGCGGCTGGCGTCCAGCACGTTCATGTTCAGCGGGAAGCGCGTCTCCAGCGCGGTGGCGCGGAACACGGTTTCCATCAGCATCTCGGGCTCGACGCTGCGGGTCTTCGGTTCCAGCACCAGGCGGATCACGTCGGTGCTCTCGTCGCGGATGTCGCCGAGCAGCGGGAGTTTGCGCTCTTCCAGAAGTTGCGCGACCTGCTCGATGAGTTTGGCCTTCTGCACCTGGTAGGGGATTTCGGTGACGACGATCTGCCAGGTGCCGTGCTTGCCGGCCTCCTTCTCCCATTTGGCGCGCACGCGAAAACCGCCGCGGCCGGTTTCGTAGGCGGTCAGGATCGCCGCCGGGTCTTCCACCATCACGCCGCCGGTCGGGAAATCCGGCCCGGGCATGTGGCGCAGCAGGTCGGCTGTGGTGGCCTGCGGGTGCTGGATCAGGTGGATCGCGGCGCTGCAGATCTCGCCCGCGTTGTGCGGCGGGATGGAGGTCGCCATGCCCACCGCGATGCCGGCCGCGCCGTTGGCCAGCAAATTGGGGAAGGCGCCGGGCAGCACGACGGGCTCGGACTCTTCCCCGTCGTAGTTGGGGCGGAAATCCACCGCGTCTTCGTCGATGCCGGCCAGCATCGCCTTGGCGACCTCGGTCAGCCGCGCTTCCGTGTAGCGCATCGCTGCCGGGTTATCGCCGTCGATATTGCCGAAATTCCCCTGCCCTTCCACCAGCGGGTAGCGCGCGGCGAAATCCTGGGCGAGGCGCACCAGCGCGTCGTACACCGCCACGTCGCCATGCGGATGGAAGCGGCCGATCACGTCGCCGACCACGCGGGCGCATTTCTTGAAGCCGGTATTGGGATCCAGCCGCAGCAGGTTCATCGCGTGGATCAGCCGCCGGTGCACCGGCTTCAGGCCGTCGCGCACATCCGGCAGCGACCGCGACATGATGGTGGACAGCGCGTAGGCCAGATAGCGCTCGGAGAGCGCGTCCTTCAGGTGCGTGTCCTCGATGTGCCCGGCGTCATCCGCCATTGCCGTCCTCCGATTCGGCCGCCAGCGCGGCGACCCGGTCGTATAGCATCTGGCGCGCGTGTGGGAGCGGCCGGTGGTGCAGGCCGAACGCGTCGCGCGCCAGGAAGTGTGCGGTCAGGGCGAGGCCGTCGCGCCAGTCCGCCGCGCCGGCGGTGTTGCCGCCCACCAGGAAGTTCGGCAGCCGCAGCAGCCGCGTCTTCCACTCTCCCGCTGCTGCTCCGGTCACCGCTCGCCCCGTCCTGGGGGAGACGAATTCCAGGCCAGCGGTCTCGCCGCTGACCGCGCACCGCGAGAAGTCGAGCCCGTAGCCGAGTTCCGCCAGCAGCGCCAGTTCCCACCGCACCAAATCGGCCAGCAGCTTCGCGCCCTGCGGCAGATGCGGGATCAGGTGCAGCAGGCCGGCGAACACCGCGGGATGCGGCTCCCGTTCCGGCAGCGCACCCTCCGCCACCGCGCACAGCGACGCCAGCATCGCCAGCGACAGAGGCTCGTCCATCACCTGCGCCGCGCCGGCATAGACCAGCTCGCCGCTGAAGCTGCCCAGCTGGTCGGCCAGCCGCGCCACCCAGCGCACCTGCGCCAGGTTGCCCTTCTGCCACAGCGGCGCCTGCGCGCGGGAGCCGCCGCCGCGGGCCAGGCCGCGGTGCAGTCCGTGCGCTTCGGTCATGACGGTGACGATCGCCCCGGACTCGCCGTACGGGCGAGCGTCCAGCACGATCGCCGGTGCATCCCAGTCCATGCTGCATCAGTTGGTTGCGACGGCAGGCTACAGCCAGTGGAACCCGTGCGCCATGACGCCAAGCATGGCACCGAAGCTGCCCAGCATCAGCCCGAACCCACCGAGCATGATGCCCAGCAGCCAGCGGAAGTCGGCCCGCTGCTGGTTGGCGATGGCCTCAAGCTGCCGTTCCACCCGGGCGAAGGTGGCCCGATCGGTCTGCACGATCTGTTCCAGCAGGGCGACACGGGTTGCCATGTCGGCAGGATACCGGCCGTCGCCAGCCGGTTCAACGGGAAGGTCGGGCATCGCTCCGCTCCGTCATTGACCTGACGGACTTTGGCCCGCGACGGTGAATAAAGGGTTGAGTTACAGCCAGTGGAACCCGTGCGCCATGACGCCAAGCGTGGCACCGAAGCTGCCCAGCATCAGCCCGAACCCGACCAGCATGATGCCCAGCAGCCAGCGGAAGTCGGCCCGCTGCTGCTCAGACAGAGACCGCAACGCCGCCCGGTTCTCCGCCGCCATGGCTTCCATCTGCCGTTCCACCCGGGCGAACGTGCCCGCATTGGTCTGGGCGATCTGCTCCAGCAGGGCGACGCGGGTTTCCATGTCCGCAGGATACCGGCCGCCGCTGGCAGGTTCAACGGGAAGGTCGGGCATCGCTCCGCTCCGATACGATACGACACCCGCAATGCGCCCCAATGGGGTGAAGAAAGGGTTGATCTGCTTCTCTCAATGTCGCGCGTCGGTTGTCGTCGCGCTAAGAAAGGTCGATGAGGGGCGCGGGAGGAACACGGCATGACCGGCAATCGCGCAGGCACGCAGGGCTTCGTGGGCGTTGACGTCGGCTCCGCCAGCGTGCGCGCGGCAGTGTTCGACCGGACCGGCACACGGCTGGCCAGCGCAGTGCGCCCCATCCGCCAGTTTTCGCCCCGCAGCGATTTCCACGAGCAATCCAGCGCGGACATCTGGCGGCAGGCCTGCGCCGCACTGCGTCAGGCCGTAGCCGAGTGCGGCCTGCCGCGCGACGCGATCCGCGGCATCGGCTTCGACGCCACCTGTTCGCTGGTCGCTGTCGGCCGCGACGGAACGCCGGTGTCGGTCGCGGAAGACGCAGACCCCGAGCGCGACATCATCATGTGGATGGACCACCGCGCACTGGCCGAGGCGGCGGAGATCAACGCCACGCGCGACGCCGTGCTGGACTATGTCGGCGGCGAGGTCAGCGTCGAGATGCAGTTGCCCAAACTGCTCTGGCTGCGCCGGCACGCTCCGGAGCGCTACGCCGCCACGGCGCGCTTTCGCGACCTCGCCGACTACATGGTGTGGCGGGCCAGCGGCGCGGACGTCGCCAGCGTCTGCACGCTGACCTGCAAGTGGAACTACCTAGCGCACGAGCAGCGGTTCAGCCGCACGCTGCTGAAAGCTGCCGGTCTTGCCGACCTGCTGACGAAAATCCCAGCCAACATAAGGCAACTCGGCACCGCGGCCGGCGTGCTTTCGCAGCAAGGCGCGGCGGAACTCGGCCTGCTTCCCGGCACGCCCGTCGCCACCGGCATCATCGACGCGCACGCCGGCGGCCTCGCGCTGCTCGGCGGCGCACCGGAAGGCGGGTTGGCGATCATCAGCGGAACATCCTGCTGCCACCTGGTGAACAGCCGCACGCCGCTGATGGTGCCCGGCGTGTGGGGCCCGTATTTCGGCGCCATGCTGCCAGGCTGGTGGCTCAACGAAGCCGGCCAGAGTGCAGCCGGTTCGCTGGTCGACTGGACATTGCGGCAATGCGACGCATGGCCGGCGCTGCAGACCGCGGCCGATGCATCAGGGCAAAGCGTCCATGCGGTGGCGAACAACTGGGTCGCCGCACTGCAGGCGCGCGAGCCCGAACCGACCCGACACCTGCACGTGCTGCCCGACCATCATGGCAACCGCTCCCCGCGCGCCGATCCACAGGCGCGCGGCATGATCGCGGGACTGACGCTGGAGGAAGGTCCCGACGCCCTCGCCCGCCGCTATCTCGCAACGGTGCAGGCGCTGGCCTATGGTACGCGGCACATCGTCGAGACGCTGAACGCCGCCGGACATCGCGTGCAGCATGTCGCACTGTGCGGCGGCGGCACGCGCAACCCGCTGCTGCTGCGCGAACATGCGGACGCACTGGGACTGGATTTGCGGATCGTCGAGGAAACCGAAGCCGTGGCGCTCGGGTCGGCGATCCTCGCCGCCACGGCCTGCGGTGCCTTCACCGACCTGCACGACGCGTCCGCCGCCATGACGCCACGCAGCCGGCTCATACCCGCCGATCCCGCTCGGCGGGCCTTTCACGACGCGAAATACGCGGTGTACCAAGCGCTTTACGGCGACGAGCGCCGCTACCGCGCGATGCTGGGGTAGCGCAGCTTACTCCGCTGGATGTTCCTGCTTGCCCCGGAACAGCCGCATCACGCGTTCGGACAGCCGCTCGAACGCGACGAACAGCGGCGGCACGAACAGGATACCGACCAGCGAGGCGAAGATCATGCCGCCGAACACCGTGGTGCCGATCGACTCTCGCGCGCCTGCGCCTGCGCCGGAGGCCAATACCAGCGGGATCACCCCGATGATGAAGGCCATCGCGGTCATCATCACCGGACGGAACCGCGTGCGCGCGCCTTCCTCGCCGGCCTGCACCAGGCCGATATCGCCCCGTTCGTAACGGTATTTGGAGAACTCCACGATCAGCACGGCGTTCTTCGCCGCCAGTCCGATCAGCAGCACGAGGCCGATCTGCGCATACACATCCAGCGCCATGCCACGCGCCAGGATCGCGAACAGGCCGCCGACCACCGCGAACACCACAGGCAACACCACCGACAACGGCAGCGTCCAGCTTTCATACAGCGCGGCGAGGAACAGGTATGAGAAGATCACCGCAAAGCCGAAGGCGTACGCCTCCTGCCCCGCCGCCTGCAGTTCCTGGTACGACATCGCCGTCCAGTCATAGCCATAGCCTTGCGGCAGATGCTGCGCCGCCACCTGCTTCATCGCCGCGATCGCCTGGCCGGAACTCCTGCCGGCCGCACCGGAGCCGTTGACCAGCACCGCCGGATACAGGTCGTAGCGGTTGATCGCGTCGGAACCTTGCACCGTGCTGATGGTCACCAGGCTGCTCAGCGGCACCATCGCACCGGTGCTGCTCTGCACATGCAGGTTGTCGATGTCATTGACCGTGTTGCGGAAGCGCGGCTGGTCCTGCACGATCACCTGGAACGTGAAGTTCTGATAGGTGAAGTCGTTGACGAACTGGCCGCCCAGATTGGCCTGCAGCGCCTGATACACCGCGGCCGGCGTCACCCCCATCAGCGCCGCCCGGGCGGTGTCCACATGCACCATGATCTGCGGCACGTTGGCACTGAAGGTGGTGAACACCGAACTCAGGTCCGGATTCTGGTTCGCGGCGAAGATCAGTCCGCGCGCAACCGAGGCCAGCTTCTGGTACAACTGCCCGTTGCGTGCCTCCAGCACGAAGTTGATGCCGCCGGTGGTGCTGATCCCCGGAATTGCCGGCGGATTGAAGCTGACGATCTGCGCCGCCGGAATCGCATTGAACCGCGGCCCCAGCCTGGCAATCACCGCCGAAGTCGTTTCGCTCGGCCCACGCTCGCTCCACGGCTTCATGATGCCGATCACGCTGCCCGCGCTGGCCGACTGCGCGCCGCCAACCAGGCTGAACCCGGTCAGCTCGATCGCATGCGCCACACCCGGCGTATGCAACAGCATCTGCCCGACCTGATTCACCACCTTGTCGGTTCGGTTGAGCGAGGCGCCGTTCGGCAGTTGCACCGCGACAAAGAAATACCCCTGGTCCTCGCTCGGCAGGAATTCCGTGGGCGTGCGGATGAACAGCAGGTAAGCGACGGCGAAAGCCAGCACCACGCCACCCAGGCCGAACAGCAGCCGGTACGACAGGAACCGCACCGCCAGCCCGTAGCCGTGGCGTGACCGGTCGAAGCCGCGATTGAACCAGCGGAACAGGAAGAACCGCGCAGGCCGCGGATGCCGCAGGATGATCGCGCACAGCGCCGGGCTGAGCGTCAGCGCGTTGATGCCGGAGATCAGCACGGAAATCGAGATGGTGACCGCGAACTGCCGGTACAGCGCTCCGGTGACGCCGGCGATGAAGCCGACCGGAGCGAACACCGCCACCAGTACCAACGTGCTGGCGACCACGGGACCGGTGATCTCCCGCATTGCCCGTTCCGTCGCCTCGGCGTTCGACAGATCCGGTTCCTGCTCCAGATGACGGGTCACGTTCTCCACCACGACGATCGCGTCGTCCACCACCAGCGTCACCGCCAGCACGATGGCGAACAGATCGACCGTGTTGGCGGAATAGCCGATGGCGTACAGCACGGCGAACACGCCGATCAGAGACACCGGGATGGCGATGGTGGGGATCAGCGTGGCGCGCCAGTCCTGCAGGAACAGGAACACCACGCCCACCACCAGCGCCAGGGTGATGGCCAGCGTGTACAGGATGTCGTCGATGTTGGCGCGCACGAAATTGGTGGCGTTGTAGACGATGGCGTATTGCAGCCCTTGCGGGAACTGCTTCGACAGCACCTGCATCTGCTGCTTGATGGTCTGCGCCAGCGCCAGCGCGTTGGCGCCCGGCGCCTGATAGATCGCCAGCGTGGCGGAGGGCGAGCCATCCAAAGCCGAACTGGCACCGTAGGTCTGCGCCGCCAGCTCTACCTTGCCGATGTCGCGAACCCGCACCACGCCGCCATTCGCGCTGGTGCGCACGATCACGGCGCCGAATTGCTGCGGCGTGCTCAGCCGCCCCGGTGCCAGCACGGTGAGCTGCTGTTGCTGGTTGGCGTTCACCGGTGGCTCGCCGATCTGCCCGGCCGCGACCTGGATGTTCTCCGCCTTGATCGCGTTCACCACGTCAGCGGCGGTCAGTCCCAGCGCGGTCATCCGCACCGGATCCAGCCACACCCGCATGGCATACTGCCGCTCGCCGAAAATCCGCGTGTCGCCGACGCCGGGGATGCGCGCGATCTCCTGCTGCAGATGCATGTAGGCGTAGTTGGATATGAAGACCTGGTCGAACTTCTTGTTCGGGGAATACAGGTTGATCGCCAGCACGAAGTTGCTGGACGCCGACCGTACCGTCAGCCCTTCCTGCTGCACCTCGTTCGGCAGATTCGCGACCGCCAGCTGCGCGCGGTTCTGCACGTTCACCTGGTCGATGTCAGGATTGCTGCCGATCGCGAAGGTCACCTGCAGCGAATATGTGCCGGAGCTGGAACTGGTGCTCTGCATGTACAGCATGCCGGGCACGCCGTTCACCTGCTCCTCGATCGGTTGGCCGACCGTGCTGGCCAGCGTCTCCGCACTGGCGCCGGGGTAGCTCGCCGACACCGTCACCTGTGGCGGCGTGATGTTCGGGTACTGCGACACCGGGATCGCCCACAACGCCACTGCGCCGGCCAGCACGATGACGATCGAGATCACCAGCGCAAAGATCGGCCGGCGAATGAAAAACTTGGAAAGCACCCGTCAGTCGCCTTGCTGCGCCACGGTGTTGCCTGCCGACGGGCTCTGCGGTGATGCGGATTGCATGACGGGCTTCACCACCTCGCCCGGGTGCACCTTCTGCACGCCTTGCACGATAACCTGCTCGCCGCCCGACAGGCCCTGCTCGACAATGAAGTTCTGCGCCACCTGGCGTCCCAGTTTGACCTGTTGCTGCTTCACTTTGTTGTCCGGCCCGACGACCAGCACGTAACTGCCCTTCTGATCGGTCTGCGCCGCGGCCACCGGCAGCAGCGGCTTTTCCTCCGGCGTGGCACGCCGTACTTCGGCCGTGGCGAACGCGCCCGGCACCAGCAAACCTTGGGGATTGGGGAAGTCCGCCCACACTGTCACCGTGCCGGTCGTCGGATCGACGGCGTTGTCGATGAAGCTGATCTTGCCCTGGTGGCCATACGCCGTGTTGTTCGCCAGCTGCAGCGACACAGTCAGCTGCTGCGCGATTTGCCGAGCACCCTGCTTGGCATTTTGCTGGACGGAGAGAAGGTCCCGGTCCGGTACGGCGAAGGCGACGCGAATCGGATCCATCTGGTTGATCGTCGCCAGCGGCTTGGAACCTGGCGTGACCAGCGCGCCTACGTCGTACGTCGAAGCACCGATCCGCCCGGCAATCGGCGCGGTGATCGTGGTGTAACTCAGGTTGATCGCCGCCGTGGCGAGGTTCGCCTTTGCCGCCTCGACATCGGCCGCGTCGGCATCACGCGTGGCGCGCGCCTGGTCGAGGTTGGACTGTGCCTCGAAGCCCTGGGTGTTCAGCTTCTCCGCCCGCGCGAACGCCACCTGTGCCTGCGCGTAATTCGCCTGCGCCTTTTGCAATTGCGCCTGCGCGGCATGCACCGCGGCCTCGAACGGTGCCTTCTCCAGCTGGAACAGCACCTGGTTTTTCTTGACCAGCCCGCCTTCCGTGAAGTTCTCCGCCTGAAGGAAGGCGGTGACGCGCGCCATCAGCTGCACCGTCTTGATCGCCTGAACGTGGCCGATGAAACTGTGCTCGGGCGCGACATTCTCCACCGGCACTTTGGTCACCACGACTGCGGGTGGCGGCTGTCCCGGCGGTGCACCCGGCGCGGCCACCGCGGGCGGTCCGCCGAGTGCGATCAGCAGCACCACCGCCCAACGCATCCCCGCTCGACGCATCGCCACCCGCTTTCCTGTTGGTCCTGTCCGCAAACGAAGCGAGGCACAGGTGGTGGGTTGCCACCGAACCGCCACAGGCCCGCTAGGTCACGGAATGGTGCGCCGTCATCCGCCGCACGCACCGCGCCACCGCACGATTGCGTGTACGCAGCAATCGCCGGAAAACCGCACGCATCCCGACATTATCCTGCCACACGCTTCGGCTGTTGATCATCGGCAACGCTTTGGTTTGGCATCAATGGGAGATGAATTGACATGCGACGCACGCTGACCCTGATCGCCGCGGCCGCGCTGGCCCTGAGCCTGGCCGGCTGCGGCTACAATCGCGGCGACCGCGCATTGTCCGGCGGCATGCTTGGCGCGGCCGGCGGGGCGGGCATCGCCGCCTTGACCGGCGGCGCCCCGCTGGTGGGTGCGGCGATCGGCGGCGCGGCGGGCGCCATTGGCGGCGCGGTCACCAGTGGCCACGACGTCAACCTCGGCCGGCCGATCTGGCGTTAGCCGGAAGGCCCTCTCCGCCCATTGCGGCGGAGAGGGCCAGGACCAAGCGGGACGTGCCGGCGAGCGGGGCGGCTGACGCTCAGCCTCCGCCCTGCGCAACCGGATCGTTCTCACGCAGCCGTGTCGGCAACAATTCCCCTTGTTCCTTCAGCACCGGATAGGCCGCCGCGGCGACCAGGTGATCGTTCACCCGCTTCAGGTCGCGCAGCAGGTCGAGTCGCCACGCGCTGCGTTCCGCGGCTTCGACCTGGCCGGCACGGATCTGCGCGAAATGCGTCTCGGTTTCCGTGGCCTCGAGGCGGCGGAAGGTTTCCTTCTCTGCCGCCAGAAGGCGTGCCGCCCGCACATCGGCCGTCATGAACACCGATGCCGCGGCGCGCAGGTTGCTCACCAGGCGCGCGAAGGTCGCATCCAGTTCCTCGGTTTGTCCGGGCGGCAGCATGATCTGCCGTTTCAGCCGCTTGGCGGCGTGGTCCAGCAGGTTGCGGTCCACCACGTCGCCGGCGTGTTCCAGATTGATGGTGAAGGCGAGGATTTCCTCGATGCGGCGCTGGTCGGCGTCCGACGTCGCCTCGGCATCGAGGCCGGTGAGATAGGCCTTGATCGCGTGGTTCAGCCGGTCGAGCACGTCGTCCATGCGGCGCGCTTCGGCAACGCGCTTGCGGTCGTCGGTGGCGAAGGCATCGCGCGCCGCCAGCAGCATCGCCTCCAGCAAATCGGCCAGGCGCAGCGCCTCGCGCGCCGCCGCGCCGATGGCGACCACCGGGGCTTCCCGCGCCGCCGCATCCAGGTACACCGGCCGCGACGGATCGGCGGCCTGCACCCTGGCTGGGAACATGCGGCGCAGCAGCGCGGCATAGGCGGGCAGCGCGGGCAAGAACAGCGCCGCCAGCACCAGGTTGAAGCCGAGGTGCAGGTCGGCCACGGCGCGTGCCGGGTCGGGCTCCAGCGCCACCAGCCACGGGCCGAGTTTCGGCAGCAGCGGCAAGGCGAGCGCGACGCCGATCAGACGTGTGCCGAGGTTGCCGGCCGGCACGCGGCGCGCTGCGGCGTCGGAGCGGTCGGTGCCTTCCAGCAGCGGATTGATCGCGGTGCCCAGGTTGGCGCCGAGCACCAGTGCGAAGGCGGCGCCGGGCGGCACCAGGCCGTTGGCGGCCAGCGACATCACCAACAGGACAATGGCGACGGAGGAATGCGCCGCCCAGGTCAGCGCCGCCGCCAGCAGCACGTCGAGCCATGGCTGGGTCGCGATCGCGTCGAGCAGCAGGCGCAGTCCGGGCGCATCCTCGAAGGGCGTGACCAGGGCAAGCAACTGGTGCAGCGCCAGCAGCATGAGTGCCAGGCCGACGAGCACGCGGCCGAAATCGTGCGTGCGGCTGCTCTGTCCGCGGCGGAACATCAGCACGCCCAGCAGCAGCAGTGCCGGGGTGACCGCCGAAAGATCGAAGGACAGCAGCTGCACGATCAGCGTGGTGCCGACATTGGCCCCGAGCATGACGGCGAGTGCCGGCACGAGGTCCACCAGCCCGCCGGCGGCAAAGCCGGTGACCATCAGTCCGGTTGCGGTGCTGCTTTGCAGCACGGCGGTGACGATGAGGCCGCTGAGGAAGGCGGTGCTGCGCGTGCGCAGCGCTCGCCCGAGCAACGCGCGCAGTCGGGCACCGAAGGCGCGCTGTACGCCGGTCTGCACCATGCGCAGGCCCCACAGCAGCAGGGCGATGCTGCCGGCAAGGTCGAGCAGGATCAGCGGAAGCGCTGGTGCGGACATGTGGCCTGATCCTCCCGTGGCGGACGGGCACGGCAGAACAACACTGGCGCCGTCGGCAAGGTTCGGCAATGCGTGATGCTGCGCCATCCGGTGCGACACGAAATTCGCATGCATGCCACGTTGTAACAGACCGCCTCGCTCCGCCGATTCACCATCATGGATGCCGGGCTGCACCGGCATGACGGCGTTCGGCCGGCCCGGGAATTGCGCTTATCGCGGGCGGGTACTGTCTCAGACCAGCGGCCCGAAGTCTTGACTGGCAGCTGGTCCCACCACGGTGATTGCGTTCGCCGGTGAGTCAGCAATTCGGCCGATTGGGACCGTCAGAGCATTCCGCCCTCATCCATCGACTGCCACGCGTGAACCGGCCGCTTGGCGATGAGTTCGAAAGCCTCGTTCGCAAGGCCGGTCGGCCGGTTATGGAAATCGCGCAGGCCCGGGATGAAGACCTGCATGACTTGCCGGCCAGGAAATGCCCACACTGGAGGTGGATCGAGCGAGCCCGGTTCCACCGGATCGTAAACCGGATTCCCCGCGCCACGCAGCGCGCCCAGGCCTGCCCGCAGGCGGACGCATATGATCGTGTCGAACACGCCGTAACGCTCCGAAACCGACAATTTCAGGCGAGCGATTCTGCCGTGATCAAGCCCGAGTATGTTGGACGAAATGCCGATATCGGCAAGGGTTTCCGGTTCCATCCACCACGGGCTTGTCAAATTGATTTCGTCCGGAACCGGTCCGCGGCTGGAGGACGAGTGGCCGATCCGGAACAGCACCTGGGTCCGCCGCAGCTTCACCTCGCGTGGATTCCAGATGCCGCCTTCATGCTGCGCATTGGCGTCGCTCCAGCCCATCGCCCGCATCATCCAACGCCGCAGGCGGCGCGGGTTGTTGAATTCGGCCGCGTTCAATACGCCTTCCACGATTGGCCTCCACCTGACGCAGCACCGGGGGGAAACGCATTGCGTTTCATTGGAGCAGTCTCCGATCGACCTGACGGTACAGTGAAGCGTGCACGAATGGCAGGTCCTGCTGGCTCGGCCTGTGCGGCATCGTGTCTCGCCGGACCAGGATCACCCGCCAGCCCGCCCCCACAACCGGCGCGACGCAATGCGGGCGCCCTCGGCGGCCGCGGCGAGCTTCACCCAGACGATCTCCTCGGCCACGTATTCGCGGCCGGCGAAGGTGCCGAAGCCGCAATCCGTGCCGGCGATCACCCGCTCGCGGTCACCCACCACGGAAACCGCCTCCTCCAGCCGGCGCGCGACGATTTCCGGATGCTCGACAAAATTGGTTGTCGTATCGAGCACGCCGGGCATCAGCAGCATATGCGCGGGCAGCGGATTGTCGCGCAGAGCAGCGTACTCGTGCTGGTGCCGCGGATTGGCGAACTCGATCGACAGCGCGCCGACATTGGCACGGTACAGCTCCGGCAGGATGGCTGCCATCGCAATGTCGTAGATATGCGGCCCGTCATTGTTGCCCCAGCACACATGCAGCCGGATGCGCTCGCGCGGAATCCCCGCGATGCCGGCATTGATCGCCGCCACGTGCAGTTCCAGCTGGCGGAGGAATTCGGGTTCTGCCAGGCCGTCGAAGAAGCGATGCCGCTCCATCGCCAGGTCCGGCGCGTCGATCTGCAGGATCAGGCCGGCGTCGTGGATCGCCCGGTACTCGTTGGACAGCGCTTGCGCCAGCGCCATCAGATAGGCCTCGTGGCTGTCGTAGTGCTGGTTGAGCATTGTCGTGGCGACGATGCCGGGCGACGGCGCCGTCATGAAGCACTCGCTGAACCGGCCCCCCATGCGCCGAAGCCGCGCGGCGTCCTGCTCGATCGGAGCGCGATTGACATAGCGGACTTCCGACACCGCGGCCGGCGCGTTCATCACGCGCGCCGCGTGTGGAAACCGCGTCGCCGCCTGCCGGGCATAGCTGGGGAACTGCAACTGGTCGCGCGCCGGCGGACGTTTGGATTCACCGCCGAAGCCGCACAGGCATCGTGGCACATAGGTCTGGAACCCGACCCGTGACTGTTCCCCGTCATTGCCCACGTCAACACCGGCCTCGACCTGCCTGTCGATCACATGCGCGGTCGCCGCCTCCACCTGGCGGGCCAGTTCGGCGGTGTCGATCGTTTCGCCGGCTTCCTGGCGGATCAGCAGGTCGGACAATGCTTCCGGGCGCGGCAGGCTGCCGACATGGCTGACCAGGATGCGGTCGCTGCTCATCAACATGGGCGTTTCCCCGGCTCGTTGGACGGAGCGGCAGAATGCAGCACGCAACCGGCCGCGATCAAATCCGCCGGGTTCTCCTGAATCCGACCGTTTTGGAAGGAGGTGATTCCGCCGGCCTGCGTGCTCGTTCCGGCATTGCGGAAGGGGTTTCCAAGGCGCCGCCCCCCCCCTCGGCGCAGACGGAGCTTTGACCGTTCTCGCCTGCCAGCGCACAGTCCGGCGCATGCCGCCCGCATATCTCGACCCGCGCACCGGCGCGACCTTTCCGCTGGACCAGCCACGCTGGTGCGGACCCAACCACGCCCCGCTCCTGCTGACCCCGCTGGCCGGACTCACCCGGGAGCAGATCGACACAACCACGAGAAGCCTGTGGCGCTACCGCGCCGCGCTGCCCTTCCAGCCGGATCAGCCGATCAGCATGGGCGAGGGCTGCACGCCGCTGCTGCCGCGCACCCTGTCCGGCGCCCCGGTGCAGCTGAAATGCGAGTGGTTCATGCCCACCGGCAGCTTCAAGGACCGCGGCGCCAGCGTCATGCTGTCGCTGCTGCGCGCCCAGGGGGTGACCGCGGTGCTGGAGGACAGTTCCGGCAACGGCGGCGCCGCGATCGCGGCCTACGCCGCCGCGGGCGGGCTGGCCGCCACCATCATGGCGCCCGCCTCCACCAGCCCGGCCAAGACGGTGCAGATGCGCGCGCACGGCGCCAGCGTGGAGCTGATTCCCGGCACCCGTCAGGACACCGCCGACGCCGCGATACGCCGCTCGGAAACCACCTTCTATGCCAGCCACAACTGGCATCCGTTCTTCCTGCACGGCACCAAGACGCTGGCGTACGAACTGTGGGAAGACCTCGGCTTCCGCGCGCCGGACAACGTCATCACCCCCTGCGGCGCCGGCTCCAACGTGCTGGGCTGCGAGATCGGTTTTTCCGAGTTGCTGCGCGCCGGACAGATCGACCGCATGCCGCGCATCTTCGCCGCGCAGCCGGCAAATTGCGGCCCGATCGCCGCGGCCTTCCTGGAGGGCGGCACGCTGCCGCCGGGCCTGGAGATCCGCCCCACCATCGCCGAGGGCACCGCCATCGCCCAGCCGATCCGCCTGCCGGAAGTGCTGGGCGTGCTGCGCGAAACCCAGGGCGGCGCGGTGATGCTGAGTGAGGACGAGATCGCCCAGGCCACGCT
>Ga0187809_10000448_pt1 | contig 22372 bp, 16 predicted proteins | sample NC_wetland_sal_i_8_FD_132415 | JGI IMG/M metagenome (GOLD analysis project Ga0187809, IMG submission 132415) | Wetland sediment microbial communities from Neuse River Estuary, North Carolina, USA - ASW_4 | ecosystem: Environmental > Aquatic > Freshwater > Wetlands > Sediment | place: USA: North...
GCGTCCAGCACCGCCTTGTCGACGAAGGGATAGGGGATTTCGCACTGCCACCAGGCTTCCATTGCCGAATCTCCTATCCGATGAAGCCGAGCACGTGGTCGGCGAAGGCATCCGGTTGCTCGATTTCCGGATGGTGGCCGGCGTCTTCGATCGTGGTGAAGCGTGCGCCGGGGATCAGCCCGGCGTAGCCGCGCCCGTATTCCGGCGTGACGATGCGATCGGACGCACCCCACAGCACCTGCGTCGGTACGTTGATGGTGCGGAGCCAATGCTTCAGCCGTGGGTTGTACATATAGGGGTGCCAGCCGTAACGGCACAGCGCGTCCCAGTTGCGGGCTCGGCGCACCAAGGCCGCATCTTCCATCGCATTGTAGTCCGGTGCGAAGCGGTCCGGATCGTGCCATTCGCGGCGGCGTACTTCGTCGGGATGCGTGTTGAACACGTCGGTGATGTCGCGCGTCTCGCGGTCGCCGAGCTTGATGCCGAAGGGCGCCACCAGGATCAGCCGGTCGATGCGATGGCAGCTGGCGGCGGCGATCTCCGCGGCCAGCCAGCCGCCGAAGGAGAAGCCGATCAGCGTGACTTTTTCGGCTGGCAGGGAGTCGAGCAGGGCCAGGTACAGATGCACGAGGTCATAGACGGTCTCGCACGCCTCCGGCCGTGGTGAATCGCCGAAGCCGGGATGCGATGGCGCAATCACCTCGGTCCGACGGGCCAGCGACTCCAGGAAGCGCGCGGCAGGGTCGATGGTCTGCATGCCGTGCAATGCGACCACCGGCTGGCCCTTGCCGCAGCGGAGCGTCTCCAGCGCGATGCCGCAGACCGTCAGCCGTTCCGTCGTTGCGCCTGTCATGCTCGCTCCTCCGCGGGGCGGTCTCGCGCTGCCCCGGCTGGCGGGCAGCAAAGCATATAGAGTTTCCACCATGCAACCCGATCATATATATTCGCCCGAAATGGGCGATGTTCTGACACGGAACGGTGCGGCGCGGGCAGGCCAGGAAACCCTGGCCAGTGCCGTCCACGCGCGCCTGCGCCACGACATCCTGCTCGGTGTGTTTCGCCCGGGGGAGAAGCTGGCGATCGAGGCGCTGTGCGCGCGCTACGCAATCGGCGCCACGCCGCTGCGCGAGGCGCTGAACCGGCTGTCGGCGGAAGACCTGGTGGTGCGCGCCGACCAGCGCGGCTTCCGCGTGGCACCCGTCAGCCTGACCGACCTGGAGGAGCTGACAAAGACGCTGTGCTGGATTGGGGAGATGGGGCTGCGGGAGTCGATCCGGCACGGCGATGCGGCGTGGGAGGAGGCGATCGTGCTGGCCGCCCACCGCCTGTCGCGCGTGCCGCGCGAGGGGGCGGAAGGTTACAGCTCCTTCAATCCCGAATGGGAAACGCGGCACCGCGCGTTCCACCTGGCGCTGATCGCCGCGTGCGGCTCGCACTGGCTGATCGATTTTTACGGGATGCTGTTGGACCGCAACACGCGCTACCGCTACCTGGCCTTCGCCGATGCGTCAGTGCCGCGCGATGCAGACGCGGAGCACCGCGAGATCGTCGAAGCGGTGCTGGCGCGCGATGCCGACCGCGCAGTTGCGGCGGCCGAAGCGCACATGCGCCGGACGTCGGACACGGTTGCGCGGACCTTTTCCCCTCTGCGCCCCGTGGGGCGGAGAGAGGCAGGGCGAGGTGCGGGAAACCTCCGGCCTCCGCCGCCCAGTGAGGGGATGGGCTGACGAGGCTGTCGCATTTGGCGGCAGTGCAGGAACAAGCAGCTCGGTCTGGAGCGAGCTCCACCGGTGGGCAATTGACCTGCATCAAGGTGAAACCAGGGGCGATGTGGTGTCGTAGCGGACCGCCTGGGCGTTCTCAAATGGCTGGTCCCACTTCGCCCCCACAACCCCCGCCGGTGCAGTCTGCGCCGCCGGGGCGTCGTGACCCCCTCCTGGCAGTGGTGGTCGGAATCGCGATCATCTCCGCGCTGTATGTAGCGCGTGATGTGTTGATCCCGATGACATTGGCCGTGCTGCTTGCCTTCGTGCTGAGCCCGATCGTCGGACTGCTGTGCCGGTTTCGCATGCCGCGCGTTGTCGCGGTGGTGCTGGCCGTCGTGTTCGCCATCGGCGTGATCATCTCCGCGGCCAGCGCCATTGGCGTGCAGGTCGCCAGCCTCGCGGCGGATCTGCCGCGTTACGAAAGCACAATTGAGACCAAGATCGGCACTGTACAGGATCTCCTCCAGGGCCGGATTTCGGCCGCACTGGAGCATCTGGGGCAGTATGTCCCTCGTAAGATCGATGCTGGAAAGTTGGATGCGGGCGCCGTGCCGTCATTGCCGGCCGGGACGCCCATTCCGATAGAGGTGCATCAGCCCGGGCTCGCACCGCTGCAGATCGCGCAGCACATGATCCCGGTGCTCAACCGACTCGAGACGTTGGCAATCGTCCTGGTGGTGACCATTTTCGTGCTGCTGCAGGCGGAAGATCTGCGCAACCGGTTCACCTGCCTGGCGGGTTCCCGCGACCCGGAGCGGACCGCCCTTGCCATCAGCGATGCCGCCCACCGGCTTAGCCGGTTCTTCCTGGCTCAATTGGCAATCAACATCTCGGTTGGCCTCGTTATCGGAATGGGGCTGTTTCTGATCGGCGTGCCGAGCCCGGGGTTATGGGGGATGCTGGCCACGCTGCTTAGATTCGTACCCTACGTGGGGCCTGCACTTGCAGCGTTCCTCCCAACGGCCCTGGCGGCAGCGGTCAGCCCAGGTTGGGGCATGGCGCTACAGAGTGGCCTGTTGTTCGCAGTGGTGGAACCCGTGGTCGGGCAATTCATCGAGCCCATGATCTACGGCCACAGCACTGGGATTTCGCCGGTCGGCGTGATAGTCGCCGCGCTCTTGTGGACGTGGCTGTGGGGTTCCATCGGCCTGATCATGTCCACACCGCTCACCCTATGCGTGCTGGTGTTGAGCCGCCACGTCCCGCAACTGGCCTTTTTGGACATTCTGCTCGGCGACCGCACCGAGGCACCCTGGACGGACCGCGGCAAGCAGCCGGCAAAATAGATCGACCCGCATTTTGCCGGACTGTTCCGACGATCACGAATTGATCTGCGTCAATTACATCGTCGGGATGGTGTGCTTCACATGCGGGTGGGCCAGAGCGCTCTCCGATCAGTCTCAGGACAGGAGAAACACCATGAACAGCTCGAACTCCGGCGAAAGCTTTTTCCATGAACAAGTTCGCTCATCCAGCAACAAACTGCTGTGGCTTGGGATAGCGCTGGTCGTCGTGGGGATTGCGGCCATCGTCTTCCCCATTGTCGCCACCCTGGTCGCGACCGCCTTCGTCGGCTGGCTGTTGTTGCTTGCCGGCTGTTTCATGCTTGCGGGCGCGTTCTCGATCATGGGAGCCGGTCCGTTCTTCGGCGCCCTTCTCGTGTCGCTGCTTTCAATCGGGTCTGGCGTTTTCCTGCTGTTCAATCCGGTGGCTGGTGCGGCGGCGCTGACCCTGCTGGTCGGCATGCTGTTCATGCTGCAGGGGGCATTCGAGCTTGTCTTCGCCCTGGAAATGCGTCCGTACCTGCCATGGGGAGGCATGCTAGCATCGGCCATCCTCAGCATCGTGCTGGCTTTGCTGATCATAATCGGCTGGCCGGGAATCTCCCTGATCGCGCTTGGGATCCTGATCGGCGTGAACTTCATCAGCAGCGGCATCGGCTACGTGGCGGTGTCACGCGCACTTCGGCCATGACCCATCATGCCGACCGGCAAATAGCTCCGGAATACCCCACATGAGGTGATGATTTCCCAGGCTGGAGCTTCAGTCGTCTCTCCGGCCGGAAGCCCCGGCACGGCGGCAGAGATACTGTCGTCGCGCGCACCGAGGTGACGGCGTTGGGGCTGGTGGGCGTCCGCAGATGGCCGGCATGTGTCGAAAACTTGCCTGCGATGCTCACCTGAATGGCCCGGCGTCCCATTTCTGTCCGGATACGCGGCCTGTGAACCCGCCCGGCCGGCGGTCCTGGCAGAAGCCGCATCAGCGGATCGTGCCGGTGCACAAAGGTCCACAGCCCGGAATAGGAACTTTCAGCCTAGACATCTGAGAACCGCAAAAGCCCCTGCCCCGCCCGAACCACGCTGCCCTCGCCGATCCCGTCGCACATTCGAAACCTCTCCGGTGCAAACACGACGATCGTAGAGCCGTGCTCGAACCATCCCAGCTCCGCCCCCTTGGCTAACCCCGCATCGCAGGCAATCCGGCGCGGCCCCCCGGTACGCAGCCTTTCGCCCACGCTGAGAAAGCTGAGCCGGATACTCGCAACCAGGATGGCCGCGACCGCAACCAGTGCGATCACCTGCCCGCTCTCCACCAGCGTCAGCCGCAGCACAGCGCGCTCGTTCTTGCAGAACAGGTTCTCCACACGCTTGAGTGCGATCGGGTTCACGTTCCAGGTGTCGCCGGCAATATAAGTGACCGACTCCACCCGGCAGTCATGCGGTGCATGGAAGCGGTGATACATCGACGAGGTCAGCCGCAGCGTTACGTACATCCCCCCGGCGAATTCGTCCGCCGCTGCCTGGCTGCCGAACAGGTCGCGCAAGCGATAAGGCGCTCCCTTGATCTGCAACGCCTGCCCCGCCTGCACCGGCCCGAAGGCACCGACAATGGCGTCGCACGGACTGGCCAGGATCGCCGGATCGGGATCGACCGGCCGCGCGCCCACCTTGAGTTTCCGCGTAAAGCAATGATGCAGGCTGCGGAATTTCTGCTCCTCGGCATCGCTCAGGTCGAGATCGGCAAACAGCCGCCAGATCTTCATTGAAACATCACGCACCAGCGGCTGTTCAATCCGGCTGAACCAGCCCAGGAAGCGCGTTGCCGCCCGCCGCGGAATGCGATTCGTCAGCAGGAAGTTAAGGTCTTCCTGCTGCGCGAGCTGCAAGAGCGTGGCGTGTAGCATTTTCATGGCACGCACTGGGTGAGGACCTTTCGGACATGATAGCGAGCCTGGCAGCCGCCGGCGCCGTGAGCTGCGGAGCACTGAGCGTTGCGGCATTGAAGGCGCGGGACCGCCTGGCGCTCTCGCGCGCAAAGCACCCGTCGCTGACCGGACATGCGCGAATCGCCCGATTGGTCGCCGCCCGCGTCCCCTATTACGAGTTTGCCGGCGAACAGTTCTTCGCCTCCGACGACGCGCCGCCGGACGTGGCACTTCGCCGCCGCAAAGGATTCAGCGACCTCGCGCAGCACTATGCCGAACGCTTCCCGCGCACGCGCGAACTGACCGGGCAGGCCAGGACCGGCCTGTCCGATCTGCAATTCACCAGCGCCTATCGCGTGCCGTTCCAGTACACGCGCTTTGTCGGCCGGCACCTCGGCGTCGGCACCTTCCTGCAATCCTCCAGCGGCGTGACCGTCACCGATCTGGATGGCAACGTGTTCTACGACCTTGCCGGTTCGTACGGCGTCAACCTGTTGGGCTACGACTTCTACAAGGACTGCATGCAGCGCGGCGCCGCCGAAGTCCACCCCCTCGGCCCCGTGCTCGGCGCGTACCATCCAGTCGTAGCCTACAATGTTTCCCGGCTGCGGGAGATCTCCGGGCTGGACGAGATCTCCTTCCATATGTCCGGCACCGAGGCGGTGATGCAGGCGGTGCGGCTGGCGCGCTACCACACCGGCCGCAGCCACGTCGTCCGCTTCGCCGGCGCCTATCATGGCTGGTGGGACGACGTGCAGCCGGGCATCGGTAATCCGGTTCCCGCCCGCAACACCTACACGCTGACCGACATGTCGGAGCGCACGCTGCGCGTGTTGCGCAAACGGCGCGACATCGCCTGCGTGCTGGTCAACCCGCTGCAGGCGCTGCATCCGAACGCCGCTGCGCCCTCCGATTCGTCGCTGGTTGACAGCAGCCGCAGCGCGGGATTCGACCGCGACGCCTACACACGCTGGCTGCACGCACTGCGCACGGTCTGCACCGAACGGGGCATCCCGCTGATCTTCGACGACGTGTTCATGGGTTTTCGCCTCGCCCCCGGCGGGTCCGCAGAGTTCTTCGGCGTGCGCCCCGACCTGGTGACCTATGGCAAGACGGTCGGCGGCGGTTTTCCCGTCGGTGTGCTGTGCGGCAAGGCCGACCTGATGCGCCGGTATCGAGCCGAACATCCGGCGGATATCTGCCTCGCCCGCGGCACGTTCAACGCGCATCCCTATGTCATGGCCGCAATGGCGCAGTTCCTGCAGCGGCTGGAAACGCCGGAGGTGCGGCGGCTCTACGACAACCTCACCGAGACCTGGGACGCGCGGGCGCAATGGCTCAACCGCGCGCTGGCGAACGAAAACCTTCCCGTCAGGGTCGCCAATCTTTCGACCGTCTGGACGGTCTGCTACACGCAGCCGTCGCGCTACAACTGGATGCTGCAATACTACCTGCGCGCCGAAGGGTTGGCGCTGAGCTGGGTCGGCACCGGCCGGCTCATCTTCAGCCTGAACTACACCGAGGACGATTTCGCTGCGGTCGCCGAACGCTTCCTCGCTGCAGTGCGCGCCATGCAGCGCGACGGCTGGTGGTGGACCGACGCCAGCATCGCCACGGTTCCGATCAAGCGGCGCATCCTCCGCGAGATGCTGGAGCTGCGCTATCCCATGGCCGCACGCCTGCTCGCCCGCAACGGGACACGGGTGTCGGAACCCAAGTCCCGCCTGGCATAATATCAGCGGTCGAAACGCCCGCCCTCCACTTCGTGTCATGCCCGGGCTTGGCCCGGGCACCCACGTCTTGCGGCGGTACATCCTCCGGGGCACCCATGTCTTTTGGCCGCGGCAACAGTAGTGTTGTGCATGGCCACCCACAGTCGGTCCGCGGACGCACCTTCGCGTATCGCGCGGGCCGGCCAAGACGCCCCGGATCGAGCCTCAGCTATGCTGGCCCTCGGCGACCGGATAATCGAAGAACTCGCCGCGCATCAGGTAGGCCGGCGCACGATAGTACAGCTTGATGTCGTGGAACGGGTCGGTCAGGATTTTCGTCGCCCAGACGATGCCGGTCTGCGCGTTGCTGATGAAGAACAGGTGGATCGTGCGAAACAGCAGCGCGCCGACGCCAAGGGCGAGCCAGAGATAGCCGACATGCCGCAGGAAACCGGTGATGGTTGCCGGCCGGTTGACCAGGCCGAACAGCGTCGGATCCAGCACAAGGCAGAGCGGCGATAGCGCCCAGATCGTCAGCAGCACAATCTTGCGGCGCAGATTGTAGCCGACCTTGATCGCTTCCTTGTACTCGTGCGTCGCCTGGTTGACGATGTCATAGGTCTTCGGCTCGAAGAACAGATGTCCGATCTGGCGGCTGGTCATCGCGACCAGCCAGCCGATCAGCGACGCACTGGCCGGGTCGCGGAACGCCGTGGCATAGGCGCAGACGAAGCTCATCGCGCTGACCAGATGCAGGCTCTGGTTGACGCGGCTGTGGTGGTAGTAGCGGTGGTCGTCCCAGCGCTGCTCTTTCAGGTGCTCCAGAAAGCCAGTCATCTCTTCTCCTGTTGGTCTGCGAGACTGCGCACGCGGAACGAAGACCGGGCCGGGTTAACGTCAATCGCCGCGCAAATTCGGTGCCGCTTCCCGCTGCCTGGCGAAGCGGATCAGCGAGAAATGCCCGAGCGGCGGCAGTGCCCGCCGTTCAACAAGGCTCATTCCCGCAGCAGTCCCCAACCACGCTTCGAACCGACTCCAGGAAAAATCCGTGCGCCAGCCAAGGCGCGTCGTCACCGGCATCAGCCAGCGTTCGATCGCGCCGCGCAGGCCCGCATCCGCGCCGATCCGGCTGGTGATGATGATCTCGCCACCGGGGCGCACCACGCGCGCCAGTTCGTTCAGCGCACGCTCGGGATCCGGTACTGCGGACAGCACGTATTGCGCCACCACTGCATCGAAGGACGCGTCGGCAAATCGCAGATGTTCGGCGTCCATGACTTCGAGCCGGCGCACCTGGCCCAGCCGCATAACCTGCACCCGCCGGCGCGCCTTCTCCAGCATGGCCGGCGAAATATCCACGCCGACCACGGCGCAGTTGCCGGCATAGCCGTCCAGCGACAGGCCGGTGCCGACGCCGACTTCCAGGATGTCGCCGCCGATCCGGTTGGCCGCGGCGAGTGCGGCACGGCGGCCCTGGCGAAACACCGCACCGAACAGCAGGTCATAGACCGGCGACAGCCGGTCGTACGCCGCCGCGACGCCGTTGGTGCTGATGTCCTGCTCCAATCGCGCTCCCACCATCACCAATTTCCGTTGGCTGTCGCCCGGCCAGGCCGAAGCGATTCGTGCTGCAACAACCGTCGTGCCCTGCATGCAGGAATGGCGTGCGCCCAACAAGATCATCCTAGGGCAGCACACGAAGTTTCATTCAACTGCAACCTCTGTACCGGCGAGCTGCAATACTGGCCGGCAGTGACGATGACGCACGGAACGCGGCGGAACCCGTCGCGAGTCCGGGGCCGCACCCGCAACTGCGTCAGGGACGCCGCTCACCCGCAGGGGAACCAAAGGCGGCGCATCCTGGACGCGCGAGGCGTTCCGCGCGATCACTGGTCCGCCAACCTGTCAGGAGGCCTCCCATGCGCAGCGCCGTCATCGTCTCCACCGCCCGCACCCCGATCGGCCGAGCCTATCGGGGCGCGTTCAACGACACGCAGTCCCAGACGCTCGGCGGGCACGTGATCGCCGCTGCCGTGCAGCGCGCCGGTGTCGCCCCCGAGCAGGTGGACGACGTCGTCATGGGCGCCGCGCTGCAGCAGGGCGCGCAGGGCTTCAACATGGCCCGCCAGTGCGCGCTGCGCGCCGGCCTGCCGGACAGCGTCGCCGGCATGACGGTGGACCGGCAGTGCTCCTCCGGCCTGATGGCGATCGCCACCGCGGCCAAGCAGATCATCGACGACGACATGCAGATCGTGGTCGGCGGCGGGCTGGAGAGCATCTCCCTGGTGCAGACGCAGCAGATGAATCGGGCGCGCGGCCAGGACCCGGATTTGGTGCAGCGCATTCCCGCGCTGTACATGAGCATGCTGGAAACCGCTGAAATCGTCGCCGACCGCTACAACGTTTCCCGCGACGCGCAGGACGCCTACGCGCTGCAGTCGCAGATGCGCACGGCGGCGGCGCAGCAGGCCGGACGATTCGACGCGGAGATCGTGCCGCTGGCAACCGAAATGGTGGTGACCGACCGCAACACCGGCGAGACCTCGCGCAAGCCGGTGACGCTGGCGAAGGACGAAGGCAACCGCCCGGATACGACTGCGGAAGGGCTGGCCTCGCTGAAGCCGGTCTTCACCGAGGGCCAGCAGGTCAAGGGTGGAAAATTCATCACCGCGGGAAATGCGTCGCAATTGTCGGACGGCGCCTCCGCCGCGGTGCTCATGGAGGCGAAGGAAGCCGAACGCCGCGGCCTGCAGCCGCTGGGCATCTATCGCGGCATGGCGGTCGCCGGCTGCGCCCCGGATGAGATGGGCATCGGCCCGGTGTTCGCCGTGCCGAAGCTGCTGGCAAAGCACGGGCTGACCGTGGACGACATCGGCCTGTGGGAGCTCAACGAGGCCTTCGCCTGCCAGGTCCTGTATTGCCGCGACCGGCTGGGCATTCCGGACGAGCGGCTGAACGTGGACGGCGGGGCGATCGCCATCGGCCACCCGTACGGCATGTCCGGGGCGCGCATGACCGGCCATGCGCTGATCGAAGGCAAGCGGCGCGGCGCGAAATACGTCGTGGTGACGATGTGCGTCGGCGGCGGCATGGGCGCGGCGGGATTGTTCGAGGTCGCGTGACACCAGGCACGCCGATCAACGGCACACGATGCGTGGTTCGATGTCGCCGCGGGCAAAAAGCCGAGTGGCGGGCTCACGGGAGTGTCACCCCAATCCCGGCCCGCTCAAGCCCGAACGTTTCACCTCTCCCGCTTGCGGGGTTGGGCCGCGAAGCGGACCGACGCGGCCAACGCAGTAAGCCGGCAGAGGGACGGCTCATCACGAAGCGGCATGATGAGCCGTCCCTCTCCTTCCGGTGGACTGTCCTCTCCTCTAACCCGCCGCTACTTCGCCGCCGGCAGGACCAGCAAGAAATACGATGGCGCCGGGAACGGCCCGGGTGGCAGTGCCGCCGGCGCAAGCTTGCCCGCGGCACCCAGGCTCTTGATGTACGCGAAGGCCGCCAGTTGGTCCGCCTCGCTCATTGCCCGAGCGTTGTAGTCCGGCATCGGCGGCAGCGGGTGAAACGTGGCGACGAACTGGAGCCATTGCTGTTCCGTCATACCGGCGACGAGCTGACACAGGTTCGCCGGGCCTGCCTGCGCCACAGCGTCTTGCCTGTGTGACGAGATGCCTGCCACAGAAAAATGCGATGCGCCGCTGGCCAGCCGCCGCGGCAACCGCCTTCAGGTCTTCCACCCCTTCATCGGCCACTCGACCTTGGCGGTGTCGGATGTGGATGGCCAGATCGTCGTGTAGTCCTTGCCCTGCAGTTGCGTCAGGTAGGTGGCGCTCAATTCGTTCTGCCCGGTCGAGTCGAACTTCACCCCGCGGTAGCCGATGAACATCGCGCTCTGTGGCATGTCGGTCGCGCGCAATGCCGCCTGAATCTTCGCCGGATCGGCTGCCCCCGCCCGGTTGATCGCATCCGCCAGCACGAAGAACGCCTGCATCACCCGGCCGCTGACATCGCCGATCTCATGGCCGGTCTTCGCCTGGTAGATCTTGTTGACCTGGTACGACAGGCTGTCCTTCGGCCCAAGGCTCCATACGCTGCGGTTCACCAGTCCCTGCGCGATCGGCCCGACTGCCGGCAGGAACGACGGATCGGAGAATCCCGCCGAATCACCGATGATCATCGGCGGCAGATAGTCCAGCGACTTCATCGTGCGCATGAACAGGATCGCGTCGGAAGCGTAGCTGACGAACATCGCCACCGACGGGTTCTTCTGCTTCAGTTGCAGCACCTGCGCCGACACGTCGGAGCCGTTGGCGCTGTACGGAATGCGGATCAGCACCGGCAGTCCGGCCTGCTTCGCCCGCGCGGCGATCGCATCGCCGACCGAGGTGCCGTAGTCGGTGTTCTCGTTGACGATGGCGATGTCCTTGATGGCGTGCCCGGCCTTCTTCATGTCGCCAAGGAAGCGCATGTAGCTGTCGGCGAAGTTGGTGGCGATCGGCGTGACGCGGAAGGTGAACTTGAAGCCGCGGCCGGTGATGTTCGCCGCCACCGAATCGCTCACCACGAACGGCACCCCGTAGCGCTCCGCCACCGCCGTCGCGGTCATCGCCGTGGACGACTGATAGGAACCAAGCAGGGCGGAGACCTTATCGGACGTGATCAGCTTCTGCGTCAGGCTCTGCGCCACGGACGGATCGCCGCGGTGGTCCACGTAGATCGGCTCGATCAGCGCGCCGCCCAAACCCGGCAGCCCGGCGGTGGAGCCGAGCGGCAGCGCCTTCAGTGCGGGATGCGCGGTGTTGACGATCTCGGTGCCGATCTCGACCGCGCCCTTTGCCTCCTGTCCCGACGCCGCGGAATTGCCGGTGAGCGGGAACAGCACCCCGATCTTCACGGTGGGCGCGGCACGCAGAGTCGAAGCGGCGACGATGGCGGGCGTGGCAAGCAGCAGTGAACGGCGACGGATCATGGCGTGAAGTCTCCCCGGTTCGTTAGCGTGAGCATGACCGATCGCGCCGGGCGCGCGCAATGGTGGTTTGTCGCCGGTGTGTTTGTCGCCGGCTGGTCAGCCCGGTTCCAGCCCCTTCACCCGGAACAGCCGCGTCCAGCCTTCCAGGTCCTGCAGCATCAGCATGGCGACGGCAGCGGCTTCGGCACCGAAATCCTGCGACACCAGCGTGCGATGCGGATTCAGCCGCCGCACCCGCGCCTCGGCCCGCTGCAATTCCGCCAGCATGTGATGCGATTGTTCGGCCAGGTGCGGCAGTTCCGCATAGGCGCGAATGCCGAAGCACGCGGCGGAAACACCCGGCAGCACCACGGCGAACAGACCAAAAACCATGCCGATCTGCTCGGGCCATCCTACTTCCGCCACCAGGACTTTCCCTGCGACGAACAGCAGCACGGCTGCGAAGCTCGCCTCGCTCAGATGCACGAGGCGGAGGCTGGCGCGACGCGCCATGGCCTCGCGGTCCCGGTGGTAGGCCATCTGCTGCGCGATCAGTTCGCTGAGAACGACACTGTGCGGTGGGTTCGCCGCGGCCATGTCGCCGGTGGGGAAAGGTGCCGAACGCTGCAAGGCGCCGAACAGCCAGGCCACCCAGGCGATGCGGCCGGCCGCCGCCATGCGCTGCACCGCGCCGGTGGACAGCGCCCAGCCCAGCGGCGCCAGCGTCTGCTGCTTGCGGCACAGTTCGGCAAGCAGCCGATACTCGATCGAACGTTCATGCCATTCGCGCCGGATCGAGAGCCAGAGCAGTTCGGCCACCGTCAGCAGCACGATGCCTTCCAGGCCGGCGCAGACCAGCGCCGCCGCTTCAGGCTCGGGCCGCAGCAGGCCGAACCCGAGTGCCAGGGCGCCAAACGACAGCGCCAGCACCGCGAGGCCGAACAGCAGGACGTAGCCGGAGCGATAGCGCGCGGCATAATCGCCGGCGCGCGCGTCGGCCGGCTGGTAGCAATCGAACCAGTATGCGGCGGCAGGATCGTCCGGCCTGCGCGGTGCCGTCCACGGCGGGTCCATGCCCGAGGCCCATTGGATCAGGCCCTGGTTTGCGCGCCAGATGCCGTCCCGGGACCGCGGCCGTTCGGCGTAATACAACGCCTCCGGCGCGACGTGCGACGGCTGGCACAGCCGCGCCAGCCGGCCGAACACACCCTCCGCATGGCGCCGCACCGGCGGCAGCGGCCGGATCAGACGGTCGAGATGGACACGCAGCCGGACCTCCGGCGGGTCGGCGGATGCAGCCGGGTCGCGCACATCCTGGATGTCGGCCAACCAATGTGGCGGGCGATCCTCGGTGGCATGGATCCACCACACCGGCACGCCGGCGGTCGCGGCATAGCGCACGATATCGGCGGTGCCGCCGCGCCCGGTGCCCGCACCGCCGTCCCAGACGGCCAGCAGCAGATCGCAGTGCCGCACCACATAACGGCCGACCGCCTCATAGGCGCGGTTCATCTCCGGACCATGATCGCCGTCCAGCGCCAGCCAGCCGGCATCGGCGCGTTCCAGCAGGCCGCGGAACTGCGCCAGATCCTCCGCGGCGGTCAGCGGCGCCTCGTGCGGCTTCTGCGCGCCGGTGAAATCCTTCTCATACTCCGCCTGAGGAAACGGCATGGGCACGTGCAGCGCGTAGCCAAGGGTCAGTGCCGTGTCGGCCGCCAGCCGGTCCGCGCCGCGCGCGAGGGGTGAGATGAACCGCAACTCCGGCGCCTGCCCCTGGACGTGCGCATAGGCGTTTGCCACGTCGGCGTTGCTGGCGAGGTACTGCATGTGCTGACGGACCGCGTCCAATGCCGTGTGCAGTTGACGACACAGCCGGTCGCTTTGGCTGGCATGCAGGTCGCGCGCGCCGGTAATGCCGACACGCAGCGCCAGCACGGGGCGCGGATCCGGCTTTCCCGGCGGCGTCCGGTGCACCTCCGCGAGTTGGGGACCAGCCGGATTCCGCGGCGCTATCTTATCCCCGTCGGCGGTCACGGCCATCGCGAGCGAACCTTTTTGCCATGCGCAGCATGTTGCCGCCGATGCGCCCGCCGCATGAGCGCGGACCGCCGAGGCCAAAGTGGCAATGCCTCCAGTCTGGCGTGAACCGCAGCAAAGCCAAAGCTTTTAGAGCGCATTCCGATCAGGCCGGCTCGCCCTCTTCCGGTCGATAATTTCGCTGGGTCGGTGGTTGGTGCTGCCGCATGACAAGCAAGCGGTTCACGCGGAGTCCACGGAGGCTTGCACGGAGAGCCACGGAGCAGGCTGATTTATTGCGCTGCGCCCCTGCAATCGGCTGCGGCGCCGCTCCGTGGGACTTCCTGCCCTCCGTGTGAACCGTTCGCTTGTCATGCGTCAGCACCGACCGCCTTGCGCGCCACACCACGCGTGTTGGCACGCCCATGCGTGGCTCAGTGCCAGAAATGCCGCATCCCGGTGAACACCATCGCCACCCCGGCCGCGTCCGCAGCGGCGATCACCTCCGCGTCGCGGATCGAGCCACCCGGCTGGATGACCGCCGTCGCGCCCGCCTCCACCGCTGCCTCCAGTCCGTCGGCAAATGGGAAGTACGCGTCGGACGCCACCACGCTGCCCTGCGCCAGGGATTTCTCCAACCCAGCCGTCCTGGCGGCTTCCGCGGCCCGGCGCGCGCCGATGCGGGCGGAATCCACCCGGTTCGGCTGGCCCGGACCGATGCCGACCGTCGCCCGGTCCTTCACATACACGATGGCGTTCGACTTCACGTGCTTGCAGACGCGGAAGGCGAAGATCAGGTCGGCCAGCTCCGCCTCGGTCGGTGCCCGCCGGGTCACCACTTTCAGCTGCTCCGGAAGCACCCTCCCGGCATCCCGCGTCTGCGCCAGGAAGCCACCCGCGAGGCTGCGGAAAATCATGCCGGACGCGCCCGGGTCGGGCATGCCGCCGGTCAGCAGCAGCCGCAGGTTGCGCTTGCGGGCGACGATCGCCTTCGCCGCCTCGTCGGCATCCGGCGCCACGATCACCTCGGTCAGGATCGCCGCCACCTTCGCCGCCGCGGCGGCATCCAGCGTGCGGTTGACCGCGACGATACCGCCATACGGCGATACCGGGTCGCAGCGGAACGCCAGATCCCACGCTTCGGCCAGGGTCGCGGCGGACGCCACGCCCGAGGGATTGGCGTGCTTGATGATCGCCACGGTCGGTTCATCGAATTCGGCGACGCATTCGAAGGCGGCATCGGTGTCGGCCAGGTTGTTGTACGACAGCTCCTTGCCCTGCACCTGCACCGCGCTGGCAACGCCCGGCCGGGAGCCACCGTCCACGTAGAACGCGGCCTGCTGGTGCGGATTCTCGCCGTAGCGCAGCATCTGCCGCCGTGTCCCGGCAATCGTCATCCGCTGCGGGAAGGGCTCCGCCCGTTGTTCGGCGAACCAGCCGGCAATGGCCGCGTCATAGGCGGCGGTGCGGGCATAGGCCTCACCGGCCAGACGCTTGCGGGTGGCAAGACTTGTGCCGCCATGCGCCCGCAACTCGTCGAGCACGGCGGCGTACTGGTCCGGCTCGGTCAGCACCACGACGAAATCGTGGTTCTTCGCCGCCGCGCGGATCAGCGCCGGGCCGCCGATGTCGATGTTCTCCACGCAATCCGCTTCCGGTGCGCCGCGCGCCACCGTGGCCTCGAACGGATAGAGGTTCACCGCCACCAGGTCGATCGGCGCGATGTTATGGGCCAGCATCTGCGACAGATGCTCCGCCACGTCGCGCCGGCCCAGGATGCCGCCGTGGATTTGCGGCACCAGGGTTTTCACGCGTCCGTCCAGGATTTCCGGGAAGCCGGTGTGTTCGGAGACCTCCTTCACCGGCACCCCGGCATCGCGCAGCGCCCGGGCCGAACCGCCGGTGGACAGGATTTCCACGCCGAGCCCTGCCAGCGCCTGGGCGAACTCAACCAGCCCGGCCTTGTCGGACACGGAAATCAGGGCTCGGCGGATTGGGACGATGTTGGTCATGGCACGATCCGGACTGATGCTGCGGCGCGGGATAAACCCTGCGGCGATTCACTGCCAGACCCGGCTCTCGCGGACGCTTGATCTCGGAGCCTGGCCGGTCCCGATCGTGAACTTGATCCTCCAGCGTGACCACGTGCGTGAATCCAGCGTTTCTGCTAGGCGATTGCGTCACTGGCAAAGCGGACCTCCCGTAGCTCTCAGCATAGCAAAAATGTGAAAGGAAGCGGGAATGCGCGACATGCTAGCTCGGCGTCACAGGGTTTGTTGAATTTCCGCAACTTCAGGTTGAAATTTCGCACGTCCATGACTGTTGCTGGGAAGGATGGGGTCTGGACTGGTCCGCAGCTTGCGGCACAACTGGCGGCGCTGAATGGAGTGGCGCCGGCTCCAGCATGTCATGTCGTGTTCCGCATCACCCGCCATCACGACGGCCGCGAAACCCGCAGCGTGGATCTCCCCGGGGAGGCAAACCCGCTGGGCGCGGATGACTTGCCGCGCTGGCTGGCACGACGCGGCCTGATCGGGCCGGAGCAGTTGCGTGTTCACTTCCAGGTGATCCGCGAGTCAGTCGATGCATCCGGTCGGCTGATGGAGTGCGCGCTGGAATACCGCCTGGGCAGCCCTGAGGGACCGTTCCACGGCGACCCTGCACGGGTGGAATTCGTCGGCCCCGCCGAAATGGTCCGCTGGTACCGCGCTGAGCTGAATGGCCAACTGGTCCCGGTGGCGGTTTCGCCACCGGTCATGCCGACGGCGACGCGCGGCGCGGAGCACTTCGCCGGGGAGCTGCGCGTCCTGGAGGACCGCTTCGGCCCCGATCTGCAGGTACTCGACGCCCGCGATCCGACGCTGTTCGAGGATGCCGCCGGGCTTTCCAGCATCATGCATCTCCGGCTGCCGGACGGCGCAGAACTGGCCTGCGGCATCGGCTGGTTCGGCACGGTGCCCTTCGTTCTGACCGCGGACTTTCCCCGCTTCGATGCGCCGCTGGCCCTGCCGCCGCAGGAGGAGGACGCGGTGCGGGAGGCGTTGCTCCGCCTGGGACTGGTGCGCCACGAGACCCGGCTGGATGCGAACGGCCTGGCCGTGCTCGCCCGCCGGGATGGCGGGCAGGCGCTGTTCCTGCTGCGCAGCACGAATGGGGAAGTGGCGGCGGAGCCGTACCAGCCGGGAGTATCGGACCCCGGAACCGAGGACCAGCAGCGCTGGCTGCGCTATGCCCTGGCGCATGAAGGGCTGACGCCGCTCGACCACTACAGCGATGGCGGGACCGGCAATCTGATCGTCCTTACCGGCGATGCCGGTGGGCATTGCTGGCGGCACCTGATCGATCCGGATGGGGTGGAAGCCTGGCGCCGCCCGGCTGGCGACAGCGCGCTTGCCGTGCTGCATCGCGAGCGCCTGGCGCCCGGGATGTTGGCCCAGTCGGAGACCGCAACGCCGAACGGCGGACCCGAACCACCGGAGCCGCCGGAACCGGAAATCGCCGCCCCGCCGGACAGTCTGCTGGCCAAGGCTCGGGCGTACCAGACCGCGACAAGCCTCCTGCAAGCCGCGCGCGACATCGCACTGGTCTCCCAGGCCGAAACGGAATTCCCCGCCGGCCTGGTGGCGCAGTTGCAGGCGCTGCTACCGGCGCTGGAAACCCTCTCGGCGGAGATTGCCGCCAGCCAGCTTGGCGCACTGCTGGCCGAGACGGAGACCGGGATGCCGAACATGGACCGCCTCGTCCGCGACCTGTCGCGCCTGGAAGCCGGGCTGCAGGAGGAGTTGGCCCTGATCCGCGTGATACCGCTGCAGCCGGGAGAGTGGCGGCGGTTGAACGAAGCAGCCCCGTTCGGCGCGGAGGTGGAAGCACGCTTCCCCGGCTGTGCCTACGATATCGAGGAAGCCGCAAGCTGCCTCGCCTTCCGCCGCCCGACCGCGGCGGTGTTCCACTGCATGAAGGTGGTGCAACGCGGGTTGCTGGCACTCGGGCAACATGTGGGATTGCCGGAGTTCCCCGGCGCGGCGCGCGGCTGGGGGGAGATCATGCAGGCGCTGCGCCCGGCCTGTCCGGACGCATGCCTGGCCGCGGTGGCGCAACTGGAACGTCTGCGGCGGCGCTGGCACGCCGTTGGACTGCCCCCGGCGGAAAAATACACCGAAGCCGAGGCGGAGGCGGTGTTCCAGTCCCTCGGCAGCTTCATGCGAGAACTGGCCACGCAGTGCGAGGAGGCGGGTGCCACCGCGGCCATGGAGCAACCCGGCATCGAGCGGCGGAAGCAGTGAGTTCCTGCTCCGTCCGGTGTGGATGACGCTTTCCCGCGCCGTCCCATGTGGCGGAGAGTGACCTGAACCAGCTGCGATTAGCCCAACGCTCTGGCGTACCGGCCTCCCTTATGCCCGCGAAGCCCAAATGTCTCACCTCTCCCGCTTGCGCTCACCTCTCCCGCTTGCGGGGTTGGGCCGCGAAGCGGACCGACGCGGCGAACGCAGCGAGCCGGTGAGGGGCGGCTCATCGCGGAGCAGCGCGCTGAGCCGGCCCTCTCCCGCGTCGCTTCGCTCCGCGACGTCTCCCGCAAGCGGGAGAGGTGATTCCGACGACGGCCGCCTCGGCGGGAGTGGATTGGATTTCAACCCCCTTCGCCGGCCATGACGGTAACCGTGTCACCGCTATTGCTGGTCGGTTTTACGCCCGCCGTTTCACCCGCTTCGGCGTTTCCCGTTGCAGCAGCGGGGCGAGAAAGCGGCCGGTGTGGCTGTCCGGGCTGGCGGCAATATCCTCCGGCGTGCCGGACGCGACGATGCGGCCGCCGCCATCGCCGCCTTCCGGGCCGAGATCGAGAATCCAGTCGGCGGTCTTGATCACTTCCAGGTTGTGCTCGATCACCACCACCGTGTTGCCCTGCTCCACCAGCGCGTGCAGCACTTCCAGCAGCTTGCGCACGTCCTCGAAATGCAGGCCGGTGGTGGGTTCGTCCAGCACGTACAGCGTGCGTCCGGTCGCCCTCCGCGCGAGTTCTTTCGACAGCTTGATCCGTTGCGCCTCGCCACCCGACAGCGTCGTCGCCTGCTGGCCGAGTTGGATGTAGCCGAGGCCGACCTGCTGGAGGATTTTCAGGCGGTCGTGGATGCGCTGCTGGGCGGAGAAGTACGGCACCGCTTCATCCACCGTCATCGCCAGCACCTCGGCGATCGACTTGTCCCGGAATTTGATCTCCAGGGTCTCGCGATTGTAGCGCTTGCCCTTGCACACGTCGCAGGTGACATAGACGTCGGGCAGGAAGTGCATCTCGATCTTCAGCACGCCGTCGCCCTGGCATGCCTCGCAGCGCCCGCCCTTGACGTTGAAGCTGAACCTTCCCGGCTTGTAGCCGCGCGCACGGGAATCCGGCAGTTCGGCGAACCAGTCGCGGATCGGCGCAAACAGATCCGTGTAGGTCGCGGGGTTGGAACGCGGCGTGCGGCCGATCGGCGACTGGTCGATGTCGATGATCTTGTCGAGTTTTTCCAGCCCTTCGATGCGGTCGTGCGCCGCCGGCACCAGGCCGGAGCCCATCAGCCGGCGCGCCGTCGCCTTGTACAGCGTGTCCACCACCAGGGTCGATTTGCCGCCGCCGGACACGCCGGTGACGCAAGTGAAGGTGCCCAGCGGGAATTCCGCGGCGATGTCCTTGAGATTGTTGCCGCGCGCGCCGACCACGCGCAGCACGCTGTCGCGCTGCACCGGACGGCGCAGCGGCGGCACCTCGATGCGTTTGCGTCCGGCGAGATAATCGCCTGTCAGGGACTTTGGATTTGCCTGCACCTCGGCCGGCGTGCCCTGCGCCACGACGCGGCCACCGTTCACCCCCGCCGCCGGACCCATGTCGATCAGGTGGTCGGCGGCGCGGATCGCGTCCTCGTCGTGCTCCACCACCAGCACGGTGTTGCCGATGTCGCGCAGCCTGCGCAGCGTGACGAGCAGGCGTTCGTTGTCGCGCTGGTGCAGGCCGATGGAGGGCTCGTCCAGCACGTACAGCACGCCGGTGAGGCCGGAGCCGATCTGGCTGGCCAGGCGGATACGCTGCGATTCACCGCCCGACAGGGTCGCGGAACCACGCGCGAGGGTGAGATAATCCAGCCCGACATCCACCAGGAACTGCAGGCGATCGACGATTTCCCGCAGGATGCGCCTGGCGATTTCCTGCCGCTGCGGCGTCAGCTGCGGCAGCACCTCCTGGAACCAGCCAAGCGCCGTGCGAATGGACTGCTCCGACGCCTCGGAGATGTTGCGGCCGGCGACGCGCACCGCCAGCGCCTCCGGCTTCAGGCGCGCGCCATTGCACGCGGCGCAGGGCTTTTCCGCCTGATAGCGGGAGAGTTCCTCACGCAGCCAGACGCTGTCGGTTTCCTGCCAGCGGCGCTGCAGGTTGCGCAGCACGCCCTCGAAGGGCTTGGTCACCGTGTAGGCGCGCACGCCGTCCTTGTAGGTCAGCGCCACCGGTTCGTCGCCGGTGCCGTGCAGGATGCCGTCGCGCACGCGCTGCGGCAGGTCCTGCCACGGCGTGCTCGTGGTTACCTTGTAGTGCTTCGCCAGGCTTTGCAGGGTCTGGTCGTAGTACGGGCTCTGCGCCCCGGTCCAGGGTGCGATGGCGCCTTGCGACAGCGGCTTGCGTTCGTCGGGAACGACAAGGTCAGGGTCGAAAAAGGTCTCCACGCCGAGACCGTCGCAGGCGGGACAGGCGCCGTGCGGGGAGTTGAAGCTGAACAGGCGCGGTTCGATCTCCTCGATGGTGAAGCCGCTGACCGGGCAGGCGAAGCGCGACGAAAACACCGTGCGCTCGCCGCTGTCGGCGTGCTCCGCGTACACCACGCCGTCCGACAGGCCGAGCGCGGTCTCGAAACTGTCGGCGAGACGCGGGGCGATGCCGTCGCGCACCACGACGCGGTCCACAACCGCCTCGATCTCGTGCTTGGTCTTGCGGTTCAGCGAGGGGACCTCGCCGATTTCATACAGCTTGCCGTCCACCTTCACCCGGGTGAAGCCGCGGCGCTGCAACTCGGCGAGTTCCTTGCGGTACTCGCCCTTGCGGTCGCGCACCACCGGGGCGAGCAGCAGCAGGCGCGTGCCCTCCGGCATCGCCATCACCCGGTCCACCATCTGCGACACGGTCTGCGCCTCGATCGGCAGGCCGGTCGCCGGCGAGTACGGCACGCCGGTGCGCGCCCACAGCAGCCGCATGTAGTCGTGGATCTCGGTCACCGTGCCGACGGTGGAACGCGGGTTCTTGCTGGTGGTCTTCTGCTCGATGGAGATCGCCGGCGACAGGCCGTCGATGCTGTCCACGTCGGGTTTGCCCATCAGCTCCAGGAACTGCCGGGCGTAGGCGGACAGCGACTCGACGTAGCGGCGCTGGCCCTCGGCGTAGATCGTGTCGAAGGCGAGCGACGACTTGCCGGAGCCGGACAGGCCGGTGATGACGGTAAGCGAATCGCGCGGGATTTCGACATCCACGTTCTTCAGGTTGTGCTCGCGCGCGCCGCGCACGTGGATGGAGCCGGCCATTCTGGCAGTCCCGCTTGTTCTCAGATTGTTCGCAGATTATATGGCCCAGTTCGGGCCGGTTGGGAAGGTCCGATTAACCATTCCGGGATACCATGGCCCCGCAGCGGGCCATCCTGTAGGCTCGGCATTTGATCTGTGAGGACTCGTGCGATGGCAGGCAGCGTGAACAAGGTGATCCTGGTGGGCAACCTGGGCAAGGACCCGGAGGTACGCACCACGCAGGACGGCACCAAGATCGTGCATCTGACTCTGGCCACCAGCGAGTCGTGGAACGACCGGGCGTCCGGCGAGCGCAAGGAACGCACGGAATGGCACCGCGTGGTGATCTTCAACGACCGGATCGGCGACGTGGCGGAGCGGTTCCTGCGCAAGGGGCGCAAGGTCTATCTGGAAGGCTCGCTGCAGACCCGCAAGTGGACCGACCAGAGCGGCCAGGAACGCTATACCACCGAGGTGGTCATCGGCCGGTTCCGCGGCGAACTGGTGCTGATCGACAGCCAGCGTGGCGAGGACACCGGCATGGCTGAAGGCGGCGGCGGTGGCGGCTACAACCGCGAGCGGGCTCCCGCGGCGCGTCCGGCCGGCGGCGGCGCGGCGCGGCCGAGCGGCGGGCCGTCCTGGGATGCGCCGAAGGGCGGGGATCTGGACGACGAGATTCCGTTCTAGCGAGCCGGCCGGTCCAGGCACCGGCGGGCCGGATGGCGGACCGGATGGCCGAAGCATCCCGCATGTTGGCCGATTGACCGGAAGACGCATGCGGGTCCCCTCTCCGCCCGCTTGGGGGAGAGGGACAGGGTGAGGTGGGACGCACATGCCCAGCACCCAAAGCCGCGGATCGGACGAGCAACCACGCACAGGACGCCGGTGCCCGGCGTAGATCGGAACAGCGGAGGTGTCCCCCACCTTACCCTCTCCGCCCAGGGGACGGAGAGGGGACCCGCATGAGGGGGCGGCGCGGGGACGCGCATGAGGGCGCGGCGCGGGGACGCGCATGAGGGCGCGACGAGGGGACGCGCAGGAGAGCGCGGCGCGGGAACCGGCTCGACACCCGCACGAGAATCGCTGGAGGAACCGCGGTACTGCTTGACCCGGACACCTCGGATGCGCATGTTCCGCGCCTTTCGAGGATCATGCCATGGCCAAGACAAACACCGTTCAGATCAAGCTCGTCTCCAGCGCC